>Ga0066461_1000014_pt1 | contig 133331 bp, 113 predicted proteins | sample LakWasMe91_HOW11_2_FD_59572 | JGI IMG/M metagenome (GOLD analysis project Ga0066461, IMG submission 59572) | Freshwater sediment methanotrophic microbial communities from Lake Washington under simulated oxygen tension - Sediment Metagenome 91_HOW11 | ecosystem: Environmental > Aquatic >...
TGGAAACGGACACAGCTTAAACTCGCTGAAAAATTGTCTTGACCGATGGGTCCACTTCACTGGCTGGCGCACAGCTGGCTCTCAAGCAGACAGGTGGCTGCAATAGCCAAGATTGGGGCGCGCCACGGCCACTTCGTCCAGGAGCGGCACTATATAGGGACCGCGCTTGCAGTCTGGACCACTCCGTATGTTGAAAGGCTGAATGAGCAGCAAGTGGCTGTCCGGGCTGCTCGTGATGCCCAGATCCTCGCTGCGCGTGAGCTAAAAGCGGAGAAGGAAAGAGCAAAGGCGGCCATCCGGGATGAAAACCGTATGGCTAGGGCCGCAATTAAGGAAATTGAGATGGCGGGCGGCTTGACCGAGCTTGATGCCTTGGTAATTGCCGTATTCCCGCGTGTTAATCGCGGAGAGGCAGCGAAGGCGCTGGCGTTTGCTGGAACTGGCTCGAAGGAACTCCGAGTTTGCACGGCGATGGTGGCATTCGGGCAACCACCATCATCGGTATGGAAACAGTCTGGAAATCGGCAACAGCCCGATGCGCAGTCCAAATTGTGGAAGGCGCTTGTCGCGCACAGCGCATGCCAGGCAATCCTTGAGCGCCATGAGCGCGACCGCATGGTATCGGAGCCCAGTAACAGCGCGGCCAGCAGCCGGCAACAAGGGCAGGCCAGCGTATGAGAATAGAAAATGTCGAGAGCGGAATTTCAGCAATAATCCCTTCTTCCGAAAACGAGTATGTGACATGGAAAACTCGACTGCCTGTCGCGGACCAAGTAGAAATGATTGCGGCTTTACGCGCGGCTGGGCTGCCGCTGGCGAACACAGAGACAAGTGAAGGCGAGCGCCCTCAGAGCGAGCTCGTTTGCGTTGCCGCGGTACGAGAAGGGAGCATCCATGCGTTGGTGGCGACGCCATCTGGCCTGGTTTATCGATTCGAGCCGGCGGTATTCGAACTCTCGTTTTGGGCTTTTGCCGCGCGCCACTATTATTGGGTTACATTTTCTCTGGCCGATCGCGAGCATGTCAGTGCGCTCACTGGTGTTCCCGTGAAAACGATGAAAGGTCGGACCTTCTCACGTAGTAAATTAGGCTTGAGCAACGTTCCGCTTAACGCACTTCTGGCAGAGTTGAACCTCATAGCACCGGCGGATCGTTGAGTCCAGATAGTCCGACCTGGTGAACGCCAATTACCTTGGCCGGTCGTGTTGTCGCTCACCACGTCGGTGTTGCAATTAGCAATTGCAGCACAATGCGTACGTCCCACCTGTAGGAAAAGACGCCGCGCATCAAGCCCGCTGGTAGCGCCGAAAATTTGTGATTTAACCCGAATTTATTCGGTTGCCACCGATCTTGCGAAAAATCCCCTTGACAGAGGAGCAGGGTGGTTTACCTCTGATTGTAAAGGGTATTGGCGGCGGCCTGACGGACTATCTCGTTGGTACGTAGCACGGAGCTGTAGTGCAAGTGGGCAGTGCGCGTCGTCAACGTCACCAGCGCAGGTAACGGCAGATCCGTCGCTTAGCCGGTTTAGGTTTATTCGATTGGGAGGCCGGTTTGATGAGCTTCACCAAACCGAAAAAATGCCTAAAGGTCCAGGGGCTGATGGATCGGCTAACGCCTGGAGCCCAAGTAGGCACCTGAAATGGCGGGCCGGTTGTGCCCCAATTGGCGCGCCACCTCCAGGTAAGCGGCCGCGACCAAAGCCGGATCGCCTGCGATATCGCCGCCGCGCACCGGCGCCTGAAGTTCCGTCAGTTCGAAATACAGGTCGCCGGCGAACTGGTGGCGCAGGCCGTGCGGGGTCACGCCCAGCAGCTTGCGGCTGACACCGGCCGCGCGCAGCACGTTCGAGAATCGGTCGAGTGCCTGCTTCAGCGACAGGCCTGGGCGTCCTACATGGCTGGTCTGATACGGCGCCACCGCAAGTGCCCGTTCAAAAGCGCGCAACTGTTCGGGATTTCGCATCGCGGTGTAGCGAAGGCGCCCGCCCTTGGTCCCGCGTTTGATGCGCAGGAAGCTAAGGTACTGGGCACCGACTGGATAACCCACTGGTAGTGCATGGGCCGGCACCTGCGCCAGCTGCGGGCGGAACATTACCGCTTCCTTGCGCCGCAGGCCAAATGCGAGCATCAGCTCAAGCTGGACCGCAACGAATGGGTCGAGCTTGGCGACGCTTGAGAACACGCGTTCAATGTCGACATCGTTGCCCGACCAGCTCAGGTCGGATTTGGCGCAGCAGCTACGCTGCACCAGGGCCGGGTTGTCGACATACGCCTCGGCCGGCAGGACCATGCCCGGCTTGCCAATCCAACCAGCGAATACGCGTAGGATACTCAGTTGCTGCTGAATGTAGGCGGCGCTGTGCGGTTGCGCCAGCGGGGCCAGCTTGCTGGCGCCGCTCGAGCGCGACCGCTCCGCCGCCACCGGGTCGGCGGTCCAGTGCTCGACGAGGGCCTCCAGATGACGCCCGTTCAGTCCGGACGGGCGCGGTTTGTAGCCGAGCGCGCGCAGTAGTGTAAACATGCGGAACAGTCCCTGCTCGCGCGCCTGCATGGTGTTATGCGAAATCACCTTGGGCAGCTTGGCGTGCCGGTTGTTGTGCTGCGCCAAGATCAGCTTGAGCTCCTCTTCCAGTTAGCATTGGTGCTCATGACACACCCCATGGGCTCAGCTCGGCCGGGCGTTGGCCGAACGCTTGGGCTGGGATGGCACCCGCCGCTGTCCGCCACGGTCGGGAATGCGACCAGAAATGCAAGGTCGGCCTGGGCCCCGGCCAGATGGATGTGGCGGGCGCCGGTCGAGGGCTCTCGGTATTCCTCCAGCGTCACCTGGAGGGTCGGGATGGGGTGGGTACGCAACAGTTCGAATGTGCTCATCGTCACTCGTGATGGAGCGCCGGCGGCGGAGGCCGCCGGCGATTGGTTCAGACGTCCTGCAGCAGTTGCAGCAGGACGTCTGCGGCGCGCGCGTAGGACAATTTGTCCTGCTCGTGATCGACACGATTGTGCAGGCGGACGAGACGATCATCTTCCGGATAATGCTCTGCCAGCAGATTGAATACCGTCACTGTCTTTTGCAGCTCCGTCTGGTCCTTGAGGTATTTGTCAAACAGTTCCTGCATGTGTGCGCGCAGCGTGGGCTCGTACTCGATGCGCCAGCCGGCGTCGACCGACGCCAGCAGCTTACGTGCCCTTGCCCATACGCGCAGCGTGTCATAGACGACAACCGGCGAAGTGACCGGGTTCCATCCCGCTGTTTCGACGCAGGTCTTCAGGAGTGTTGGCAGCTGATCGCTCGTCTCGTCGGTTGCAGCTGTGGCCGCCCGTCGCGCAGCGCGCCATTCCGGCCCCGGCGGCGGATTTTCTTCGGTCACGCAGCGATGGAGCCGCTCGATGCCGTCGAGTGCCTGCTGCGCCGCGCCAGCAGGGATGGAAATGCGCGGCTTCAAGTCGTCCAGCAGCCACAGAATGATCGAAGATGCATACAGACGTCCTTCGAGGGCCGGATCGAGCGCGCTGGTCGCTTCGTCCGAACCTGCAGGTGTTGCGCAAATAGTGTGCACAACATCGTCCCCGTTTCATGCGCCAATCCGAAAATCATTGAATGGGTCCAGCTCTATCGTGCGATCACGGAAATCGCAGGGATATCCGTTACCGAGCACGTCGTCTACCAGATGCTGTTACAGGGAAGCTAACGGCATCACTGCGCGCAGTTGCGTAGCCGGCTGGACGAATGTCGCCACCCGGTGATTGAGCAACTGGCCGCGATGGGCTGCTCGTTCGAACAGCAACCGGACGTGGGCATGTATGTCTGGGTATCGTTGCCCGACAAGAATTGCTGCAGGCCGGCGGCCAGACATGATGGGCCCGCGTCCGTCAGCGGACGCGGGCGAGCGGCGTTTTCCTGTACAGCACAAGGCCGAGTAACAGACTCGCCCCACCAATGACCGCCAGTGTGGTGCGGATGCCGAGGCGATCGGCGCAAAAGCCAGCCGCGATCGCGCCTACCGGCGCCAAGGCTGCCACCAGGAAGCGCATGGTCGCGATCACACGTCCGAGCAAATAGTCGGGTGTGATGCGTTGGCGCAGTGCCAGGTAGGGGAGCATCATCAGCATCACGCCGCAATCACGTACCATCAGAACCATCGCATAGGCAACCATGCTCGCGTCCTTGCTGCCGCCGAGTTGCGCGGGCAGGACGGACGTCATCAGGAATGCCAGTGTGGTGGCGGCGAAACCGATCAGGCACGTCATGCCGCTACCGTAGCGTCGTGTCAAGCGTCCGACCGCGAGCGCGCTTGTCAGGATGCCGATCCCGCCCGCCGTTTCCGCCAGCCCGAGCGCGCCGACAGACAGGCCCAGCGTGCGCGTGACGAAGACCACATTCAAGGCCAAGTAACCGGTGAATAGCAGGTTCCAGGCGCCCACCCCCCAGGCCAGCGGCAGCAGTACGGGCTGGTGCCGGATGAACGACAGCCCTGCGCGCATGTCCTCGATGGGATGACTACTAGCTCGGGGCGGTTGGGGGTCCGGAAATAGAATCGTTCGGAAGATCGTGATCGACACGATCATGACAGCGGCGCTGACTAGCAAGGTGAGCGGCGCGGAGGCGAATTGCACTAGCGCGCCGGCGATGCCGGGGCCCAGCAGTCGTGTGATCGACTCAATGCTGGTGAAACGTGCCTGTGCCGAGAGGATGGCGTCACGGTCGACGATGCCCCTAAGGAGAATCTGTTCCGCGCTACCGCCCACGAGTAGGCCGAAGCCGATAATGAAGGCGACGCCGTACAGCCACGCCATTGACAACAATCCGCACCAGTGAACCGCGACAACGCTGGCCAGCGCAAGCGTCGACATCAACTTGCAGCCGAACAGGATGGGCCTCTTACGATGGCGGTCGAGCCACACGCCGGCAGGCAGGCCGAACAGAGCAAATGGCAGGAATTGCATCGCCACCAGAATACCCATTTCGGCCGGGGTTGCCCGTAGCAGCAGGGCGGCGCATAAGGGAATCGCCAAACCGCTGACCTGCGTGGCGAAACCGTTCAGCGCCCCGCTTAGCCAGTAGCGTAGGAAGCTCGGATTTTGCAGCAACCGGTCGGCGTGGCGCCGGCGGCTGACGTACTGCAGCAGAGGTGCAAGCATGCGTGATCTCAGGTGCTTTCCGCTATGCCCGCGATTTGCCTGGCCTCGCCGATGCCGCGCTGACGCAGCAGCGCTTCCTGGCTCGGAGGGCGACCACGAAAAGCCAGAAAATTGTCAGCCGCCGGACGGCTTCCGCCCATCTCCAGCACCGTGCTGCGGAACCGGTCCCAGGTACGCTTCTCCAGGACGCCGGTTTGCGCGAATGCGCTCCAGGCGTCGGCGGCCAGCACCTTGGCCAATAGACAGCTGTAGTAACCTGCTGCGTACGCGCCAGCGAAGATATGCGAGAAGCCGTTGGCAAAACGGTTGTACCCAGGTACCGGCAGCAGGGCGACTTCCGCGCGCACCCTGTCCAGCAAAGTCTGGATATCGTCGCCGGGTGCAGGGCTGGCATGCAGCATCATGTCGAACAGTGCGAGCTCGATCTGGCGCAGCAGCGCCAAGCCACCCTGAAAAGTTTTCGCCGCCAGCATCCGCGCGAACAGCGCCCGTGGCAGTTTTCGACCGTCATCGACGTGGGCGCTCATTCCCTCGATCACATCCCATTCCCACGCAAAGTTTTCGATGAGCTGGCTCGGCAGTTCTACGGCATCCCATTCGACACCCGAAACGCCCGAGACGCCCAGGTCTTCCACAGTCGATAGCAGGAAATGCAGGTTGTGGTCGAATTCATGGAACAGCGTCACGAGCTCGCTGTGATCGAGCATGGCGACGCCACGCTCGTCCGGCGCCGCGAAATTGCAGACGACAGAGGCGAGCGCCGTGCGTATGTGTTCGCCGCGGCGCCAGCGAGGCTGCATGCCGTTGACCCAGGCGCCACCGCGTTTGCCGGCCCGTGCATACAGGTCGAGGTAGAACACGCCTAGCTCCACGCCATCTCTCGATACGCGATAGGCCTGCACGCTGTCATGCCAGACAGGAAGGTCGCCGCGGACGACGTCGATGTCGAAAAGCCGCCGTACGAGCGTCAGCAGGCCGTCCAGAACGCGCTCAACGGTGAAGTAGCGTCTGACCTTGGCCTGGCTGAATGCATACTGCGCTTGCCGCATGCGCTCGGCCACGTAGGGCTGGTCCCAGGCTACCATCGTATGGAGCCTAAGCTCGCGCCTGGCGAAGGCATGCATCTGTTCGATTTCCCGGCCTGCGGCCTGCCGCGCTGCGCTGGCGAGGTCGTGCAGAAAGGCGATCACCTGTTCGGGGTCCCGCGCCATTTTCGGGGCAAGCGATACCTGCGCATGGCTGGCCATGCCGAGCATGCCCACACTTTCTTGGCGTAGGGCCAGCAGCTCTTGCATCAGGTGCGTATTGTCCAGCGCATGAGGGCCGAACTCGCTCGCGCGCGTGCTGTACGCGTGGTACAGCTTTTCGCGCAACGGGCGGTTCCAGACGTAGCGCATCATACCGTTGTACATCGTCAGTTGAAGCCCTAGCTTGTGACCCTCCCTGCCCTCCGCCTTGGCCGCTTGGCGCGCCGCCTTGACGATCTCGTCCGGCACGCCACTTAGTTCGTTTGCGTGCGCATAGTAGGCGTAGCGGTCGGTCGCATCGAGTAGGTTCGTCGCGAAGCGCTGTGATAGCGTGGCGCAGCGATCGACAATGCCGGCGAAATGTCGCTTATCGGCTTCGGCCAATTCAACGCCACCCAACTGCGCCGCCTGTAGCTCGAGCGCGACAGCGCGCGTTCGCTGGGGCGTCAGGGCGGGATCTGCCGCGATGGCACGGTATTTCCGGTATAGCCCCCGGTCCGCGCCCAGCGCGGTATGGAAAGCCGTCACTTTCGGCAGACATGCCTGGAGGCTCTCGCGCAGGCGCGGGGTGTCGGCGACCGCGTGCAAATGCGTCACCACGGTCCAGGCAAAGTTAAGTCGCTCGACGTGAACGTCCAGCGCCGTCGACAGGGCGGCGTAGTCCGCAGGTACGGTGGGGCTCGCGGCTCGGGCGAGGGCGTCGTACGCATTGACCAGCAAGGTATTGATCGCCGGTTCGACCGAATCCGGGTCGATGGCGTGGAAGTCGGGTGGCCCGTCGAGGGCAAGCAATGGATTGTTCATGGCGCCACGAAGAGGAAAACGCGAATCTTAGGCGTAATCGCATTCGTCGAACGGTACGGATAATCAGCCTTTCCAGCCACTGTATTGGATATGCGTGCCGGACGGTTGGTCAGAGCCAGTTGTCCATATCCGTACTGATGCTCAGGGCCGCACAGCCCGACGGATTTGTACTCAGGCGTATGGCCGTCGGCGGGCGACTCGGCTTTAGCATTCACGCTTCAGACAAGGAGGCATCATTGAATATCACGTTGAACCCACAGAATCTGGCCAGCGTTAAGTCTGGCTGCATCGCCGTCGGTATCCACGAAGGGGGCGTGCTTACGCCTGAGGCGAAAGCCCTGGACGCCGTGGAGGCCATCAGCCGTGCCGTCGCGTCGGGCGACATCACCGGCAAGACGGGATCGACCCTCATGCTGCGCCAGCTGGCGGGCGTCGCCGCCGAACGAGTGCTTCTGGTTGGCCTCGGCAAGGCCGGATCGCTCGCCGACAAGGCATTCAAGCAGGGAGTAGGCGCTGCCTTAAATCACTTTGCACGCATCGGCGCGCGTGATGCCGTCCTCGCGCTGCCGCTGGAACAGGTAGAGGGGCGGGATATCCACTGGGTGCTGCGTTGCATCGTGCAGGCCGTGTATGACCTGGCGTATCGCCCCGACAACCTGAAAAGCGAAAAGGACGAAGCGCCCGCCGGTGTGCGCGACCTAATTCTTCCGGTGACGCCGGATGCCGCCGCCATGCATACCCTGGCACAGGCCAAAGCGATGGCCTCCGGCACCGTGTATGCCCGCGAGCTCGGGGATTTGCCGCCCAACGTGTGTACGCCAGCTTATCTGGCCGCCCGTGCAGAAGACCTCGCGCGCGAGTTCGGGTTCGAATGTCAGATCCTGGGACGCGACGCCCTTGCCGAATTAAAGATGCACAGTTTTCTCGCGGTCGCTTCCGGCAGCGACGCCGCTCCGGCGCTGGCGGTGCTGCAGCATCGGGGTAGCAAGAGCGACGAAGCGCCCATCGTGCTGGTCGGGAAGGGCCTGACGTTCGACTCCGGCGGCATCTCGCTTAAACCGGGAGCATCGATGGACGAGATGAAGTACGACATGTGCGGCGCGGCGGCCGTGCTGGGCGTGTTTCGCGCCATTGGCGAACTGAACCTGCCGTTGAATGTCGTCGGGATCGTTGCGGCATGCGAGAACATGCCTTCCGGCCGTGCCGTCAGGCCGGGTGACATCGTGACGTCGATGAACGGCTTGAGCATCGAAGTGCTGAATACTGACGCCGAAGGTCGTCTGGTGTTGTGCGATGCCCTGAGTTATGCGGCGCGCTTCAAGCCACAGATCTTGATCGACATCGCCACCTTGACCGGCGCATGCGTGACCGCCCTCGGCCAGCACCACAGCGGCCTGTTCACGCGAATGGATGCTGAACATGACGAGCTGGCGTCGGGACTCCTGCTGGCGGGCCGCGAAACTGACGACACGGCATGGCGCATGCCGCTCGATGCTGCGTATGCCGAACAGCTGAAATCCAATTTCGCCGACCTTGCCAATATCGGCAGCCCGGGCGGCGGCGCCGTGGTGGCGGCCGCCTTCCTCGAACGCTTCACGCGCGGGCAACGCTGGGCTCACTTGGATATTGCCGGCACGGCCTGGCGTATCGGCAATGACAAGGGCGCCACTGGACGTCCGGTCCCCTTGCTGACCCATTACCTTTGCAAGTACGCAGCCTTGCAATCGAATTGAAAGGAAAACCGATGGCGACAACAACGAAGCATGCCCGCGTGCTGATCCTCGGCTCGGGTCCGGCAGGCTATAGCGCGGCGATCTACGCCGCGCGCGCGAACCTCGAACCGGTGCTGGTGACGGGGCTGGAAACGGGCGGACAACTCATGACGACAACCGATGTCGAGAACTGGCCTGGCGACCCCATGGGAGTGCAGGGGCCTGATCTGATGATGCGCCTGCAGCAGCATGCCGTCCGCTTTGGAACTGAACTCATCGTTGACCACATTCATACTGCCGTCCTGGACGAGAAGCCATTCCGCCTGGTCGGCGAAAGCGGGGTTTACACGTGCGACGCGCTGATTATCGCGACCGGTGCATCGGCTCAGTATCTCGGCCTGCCATCTGAGCAGGCCTATCTCGGACGCGGCGTGTCGGCCTGCGCCACCTGCGACGGATTCTTCTACCGGGGCAGGGACGTTGTGGTCGTTGGCGGCGGCAACACGGCCGTGGAGGAAGCACTCTACCTGAGCCAGATCGCGAAGCATGTCGCGCTCGTTCACCGACGCGACACCTTCCGCGCCGAGCCGATCCTGGTGGATCGGCTTCGCGCAAAGGTCGCGGAGGGAAAGGTGAGCCTCGTCCTCGACTGCCAGTTGCACGAAGTGCACGGCGACGCTGCAGGTGTCACCGGGGTCACGCTGCGCACGAACCAAGGGGAGTCGATGTTCCTGCCGGTACACGGCGTGTTCCTGGCGATTGGGCATAAGCCGCAAACGGCCCTGTTCGCAGGCCAGCTCGAGATGGCGGGCGGTTACCTGAAGACCGGCGGGGGGAGCGAGGGCATGGCGACTGCCACGTCGAGGCCGGGTGTGTTCGCTGCAGGTGACGTTCAGGACGCCGTATACCGCCAGGCGATCACGAGCGCAGCCTCCGGTTGCATGGCTGCCATGGACGCCCTGCGCTACCTCGAAACGCATGCCCAGCACCGGGCTCTTGAACTGGATGTTACCTGATCCGATGAATACCGATATCTACCTTGACAGTAACGCCACCACCATCGTCCTGCCTGTAGCGGTCGACGCGACGGTGCGGACGTTGACCGAAGGTTTTGGGAACCCGAGCAGTGCGCACACCGTCGGTCTGAGGGCGCGCAGGTTGATGAACGACGTGCGCGACCGCGCTTGTCGAGTGCTTGGAGTTGACCAGGGCCGGCTGATGTTCAACAGCGGTGCGACGGAGGGCATACAGACCGCCGTGTTGTCGGCGCTTTGCGCGGTGAGGGACAAACGCGCATGTGGCACCCCCACTGGCAATCTGCTGCTGTACGGCGCGACCGAGCATAAGGCGGTCTCCGAAAGCCTGGCCCACTGGAATCGCGTACTCGGCCTTGATCTGAAAGTGCGAAGCATTCCGGTCGGCCAGGATGGCCGGCACGACCTGGCCGTGTTGCGGTGCTGGGTTCCAGACGCCGCACTCGTGTGTACGATGGCGGCCAACAACGAAACTGGAGCGATCTCCGACCTGGAAGGCATCGCTGCAGTGCTTGAGAACAGCTCCGCGCTGTGGCTCGTCGATTGCGTCCAGGCACTGGGCAAGCTTCCGTTGCACCTGGCATCTACCCGCATCGATTACGCGCCTTTCTCGGGCCACAAGCTGTATGCGCCGAAGGGCATCGGCATGTTGTACGTCCGGGCCGGTACGCCGTTTACGCCGCTGATGATCGGTGGCGGACAGGAAGCCGGCCAACGTTCCGGCACCGAGAACATGGCCGGTATCGCGGCACTCGGCGCCGTTCTCGCGGAGCTGGAGAACGGCACCACGTTCCGATCCCGAGAAGAACTCGAAAAGCTCCGGGGTCTGCTCGTCGACGTGCTGACGGAAAGCTTCCCCGGCATCGAGTTCAACACGCCGCTCGGACAATCGTTGCCAACGACATTGAATGTCTCGGTTCCCGGTTTGTCGAGTGGCCAACTACTGGACACCTTCGACGCCGCGGGCCTGTGCGTTTCGGCAGGCAGTGCGTGTTCGGCGGCAAAATCCTTGCCGTCCTACGTGTTGCATGCGATGGGCCTGCCGGACTGGCGTGCCAGCAACGCGGTACGCATCTCGTTCGGCCCAGCGACGGATGAGGCGACTATCCTGGAAGCGTGCCGCCGCATTCGCCACTGCCGAGACGCCCTGCGCAGGGCCGGCATGTTGGAGGATGCACCGGAAATCCGTCTCGACGGCGTCGTCCGAATCGGCGTCGACGGCGAGTACGCGTGGCTTCTCGCGGACAAGGACGCCGGCGTTGCCATGGTGGTCGACGGCGGCCCGACGTGTAAAGCACAGATCGACGACATCTTGCGCCGCCATCGGTATTCTGCTGTCATCGAAGTGTCTACATCGGATGCGGCGACATGGCCGGAGGCCGGCGACTGCATGCGGGTCGGCCGGTGGATTGTGCGACGGATCGCTGTCGGGGCCCGGGGCATCTGCTGCACGGTGTCCCGCGAAGATGTCAACCCATGGGTGGCGTTCACGGGAACGCTCCTTCCCGGCGACCTTCCGGAAGGGCTCCCAGCGGATACAGTCCTGTGTGGCGCGACAAGCGAGACGACGTACGTGAACGTGCGCGCGCTCCGCCAGGTGGCCGCTGACGTCACGACCGACATGCACCTCGACGTACTCGGCTTGCGCAAGCTGATGCGCGAACAGCCGGGCACCGTCCTAGTCGACGTGCGAGAGCGTTACGAGCACCTCGCCGCCGCACCTACTGGCTTGATGGAATGCGCAGTCGATGTGCCATCGACGCAGCTCGCCAACGCGCTGCGGGGCTGGCTCGCGCACCCGGACCGCCCGTCCATCGTATTCGTCTGCCGTAGCGGAAATCGCAGTGAGCGCGCGGCAAGATGTCTGCGCAGTTTGAGTTACGGCCGGGCATTTCATCTGGCTGGTGGACTCGCTGCTGCGGCACCTATGTCGCAAGCGGATCGTTGATGACGGCGCCTCGTATTTCGACAACCAACCATTCCACCGTCATTCCACGCCTGCGGGCACTGCGGGCAGTCATGGCCGAGCGCGGGATCGACGCGGTGCTGATTCCTTCATCCGATCCGCACCTGTCCGAATACCTGCCTGAACGCTGGCAAGGGAGGCAGTGGTTTTCCGGTTTTACCGGCTCGGCAGGTACGATGATCGTCACCCGCGACGTCGCCGGGGTCTGGACGGATGCGCGCTACTGGGAACAAGCCGAGGCGGAACTTGCCGGTAGTACAGTGCAGCTGATGCGGGTTGCTCCAGGCGCCGGCGCGAACTACATCGAATGGCTCGTAGAGACGCTGCAACCGGGACAGAAGGTTGCAGTCGATGGTGCAGTGCTAGGCCTCGCGGTCGGACGCCAGCTGCAGCAGTCGCTGGCAGCAAGGGGGATCGTGCTGGACGCGGTCAGCGATCCACTGCATGATGTCTGGACCGATCGCCCCGGACTCCCGACGGTGCCGATCTATGAGCACGGTGCGCCGTATGCGGCGAACAGCAGGAGCGTGAAGTTGGCTGCCGTGCGCGCCGCGATGGCCCGTGTCGGCGCCGGCTGCCACGTCGTGTCGACACTCGACGACATCGCATACCTGCTGAACCTGCGCGGTGCCGATGTCGAGTTCAACCCGGTATTCCTGGCCCACGTCCTGATCGACGCCGAGCACGGCGTATTGTTCATTGGAGAGGGTAGGGTGGATCCGGCATTGCGTGCTTTGCTGTGCGAGGATGGCGTCGACCTGGCACCGTACGAGGCGTTCACACGTGCGCTTGCCGACCTGCCGGCAGATACCGTGCTCTTGCTGGACCCACGCCGCGTCACGTTTGGCACTTGCCGATCCATTCCGCAAGGCGTGAAGGTGATCGATGCGGTCAACCCCACGACCTTGGCGAAAGCCGTCAAGGAGGATGTCGAGATCGATCACGTGCGCTCGGCCATGGTGGAAGATGGAGCAGCACTCTGCGAATTCTTCGCCTGGCTCGAGCCGCTGCTGGCGCCGCGGGAAGCGAGGATGGTGGCCGGGACGGCCCCCACCGAACTGGATATCGACGCGCGGTTGACGGCGGTGCGTGCACAGCGTCCCGGCTTCGTCGGCCGCAGCTTTGCAACGATCGCTGGCTTCAATGCCAACGGCGCTATCGTCCATTATCGCGCAACCGAGACGTCGCACAGGCGCATCACCGGCGACGGCCTTTTGCTGATCGACTCTGGCGCACAGTATGTCGGCGGCACGACCGACATCACGCGGATGGTGGCGGTCGGCACGACCAGCACCGCGCAGCGGCGCGACTGCACTCTGGTGCTGAAGGGCCTGATCGCGTTGTCGTCTGCGCGATTCCCGCTTGGTGTTAGAGCCCCGATGCTGGACTCGCTCGCTCGCTCGCCGATCTGGGCCGAAGGTATTGATTATGGCCACGGCACCGGCCACGGCGTCGGGTATTTCCTGAACGTGCACGAGGGCCCTCAGTCCATCTCTTCGACGGCCATGCCGGAGCCGCATACCGCCATGTTGCCGGGCATGATCACGTCGATCGAACCGGGTATTTACCGGCCAGGCCACTGGGGTGTGCGCATCGAGAACCTGGTATTGAACCGTTTTGCCGAACACACCGCGTTCGGCGACTTCTTGTGCTTTGAAACATTGACGCTGTGTCCGATCGATACCCGCTGCCTGGACCTGTCGATGCTGAGCGCCGAGGAGCGCACTTGGCTGAACGCCTATCACGCGACGGTTCGCGCGCGGCTGTTTTCTTTGCTGGATGGCCCCGCACTTGCGTGGCTGCTGGAACGGACCACACCGGTGTAAAGCGGTGCATCACGCACACTAATCTTGAAGCAACATTGATGACATAAAAGGAAAGACCGAAATGACTACTGAATATAGAGCATTGACGCAGAGTATCTCTGGAAACCTCGCACAATTACGGAAGACCCAATCGGGTGTCATGCAAGGCTTTGGGGAAATGGGCAAGGCTGCAATGGCGGGTGGGGTCCTCGATCCGAAGTTTAAGGAATTGATCGCGCTTGCCGTGGGTGTCGCTGCCAAGTGCGATGGTTGCATCGGATTTCACACTAAGGCTCTGGCCCGCCTTGGTGCGAGCAAAGAAGAAGTGCACGAAGCCCTTGGTGTAGCGATTTATATGGGGGGAGGACCGGTCGCCATGTATGCTGCAAATGCGGTTGCGGCTTTCGATGAGTTTGCAGAGCAGATTTCGACTTGATCTGTAATCGTCGGTATATCGGGGCCAGGGACCCAGCAAATTCCGTCGGGCAGCGAGATCAAGGCAAACGGGAACGACTGCAGCGCCATGAACAGGCCCATCTGCGCCGGGCTTCCTTGAGCACGAGCGCGGCGCATAGGGGAATGGCGATAGCGCTGATCTGTCTGCCAAAGCCGTTCAGCGCGCTGCTCAGCCAGAAACGGCGGAAGTTTGGGGCGTGCAACAGGGCGTCCTTGCCCAAGCTGTGCGGAACAGCGGCAATCAATGAGAAAAACATGGCAAATGAGATGATTGGCAACGGCTCCGGGAGGAGACCGTTGCCAAGGGGAGGCGTCAGGCCTTCGCTTGCGCCGCAGGCGGGCACAGTGCCAGCAGGTCGACCAGGGCCATGCCGGCCAGGTCCTGCTCCGCGTTGCCGACCGAGGCCGCGCGGCTGGGCGCCTGCGGTTTCAGCCAGCGGCCCACGGCCGTCTTGATGTCGGCCAGGCTGCAGGTAAGCACGCTGGAACGGAAGCGCTGGCGCGCCGCCGAGCCGATGCCGCGCTGATGCAGGCGCTAGGCGGACTGGACATCATCGTAGTGCGAGGACGAGCGGTCCAGTTGCTTGATGACGCAGATGATGGCTTCTTCCCGCTGCTCGTCCGAGAACCCGGTGTCGAGCACCTGGTCGATGGCCGCCGCGAAATCGGCGTAAGTGCCGGCCAGGCGTGGATCGCGGAAGGAACTCATCGTGAAGATGCCCGCGCTTTCAGGTGGCCAGGCAGCACGCGTTGTTGCGGCAGTTCCGACACATCCAAGGTAATGCTGTCCATCGAGATGTTGCCGATCTGCGGCACGCGCACGCCATCGACGAAGGCGACACTGCGGTTGCTCATGGTCCGTAGCCAGCCGTCGGCATAGCCCACCGCGACCGTGGCCACCTGGCGCGCCTAGCGCGCCGTATATTGGCGGTTGTAGCCCACGTGGGTGCCCGGCTCGATGGTCCGGGTCTGGATGATTTTCCCCTGCAGGCGCACCACGGGCTGCATCGGATTGGGCAGGCCGGCGGTGGGCGCAATGCCATACAGCGCCGCGCCCGGCCGCACCAGCTCGAAATGGTAGTCCGGCTGCAGGAAGATACCGGACGAATTAGCCAAGCTCGCCGCGCAGTCCGGCAACCGTGCGCGCACTGCGTTGAAGCGTTCCAGTTGCTGCCGGTTCATCGGATTCTCGGGCTCGTCGGCGCACGCCAGATGACTTATCAGGTAGCGCAGTTCCATGCCGCCCGTCGCTTGCGGTTCACGCAGCCAGCGATCGACTTCGGCGCCGGACAGGCCCTTTCGCGACATTCCGCTGTCGACCTGCACCACCGCCGGCAGGGCGTGCCCAAGCAGCGCCGCTAGCTCGCGCCAATGGGCAATCTGCGCCAGGCTGTTGAGCACCGGGATCAGGCGATAGGCGACAAATTCATGGGCGGTGCCGGGTGGCGGCCCGTGCAGGACGTAGATGGTGGCGTCGGTTGCCAAATGGAGGCGAAGCGCCGTGCCTTCTTCCACGTGCGCCACGAAGAAGTGACGGCATCCCTCCTGGTACAGGGCACTGGCTACCGGCGGTCCGTCCAGGCCATAAGCGCCGGACTTGAGCACGGCGGAGCAGGCCGCTGGCGCGGCGCGCGCACGCAGCAGGCGGTAGTTAGCGCGCACATAGGTCGGTATTTCCCACAATTATGGGGCAAGCGTTGATGACTCTATGCTCGGAATAGGTGCACACATAAATTGTCTTAGGCTCAATATTTCGCCTGATTGGGCATTGATCAGGCTTCCGACAAATTTGGTCTTGATGCAATTCAAGCGGGCTGCTTGGTACCGGGGAACCTTGCGAGGGTAAATATAAGGGTAGATAGAACTGAAATTTCCGGGTTCTTGCCTCCGAAGTTCGACGGACAAGCCGGCCGCTTTCAGATGATCGAAAGTCTTCAGCAGGTCGTCGGTGTACAGCGCGATATGTTGGATGCCTTCGCCATTGAACTGCATCAGGAACTCCTCGACCTGTCCGGAGCCTTTTGATGACTCCTCATTCAAAGGGATGCGGATCTGCCCGTCAGGCGCGCTCATTGCCTTCGAGGTTAGGCCGGTGTATTCGCCCTTGATGTCGAAGTAGCGGACTTCCTTGAAATTAAACAGGCGCTCGTAGAAGCCGGCCCAATAACTCATGCGGCCACGGTAAACGTTATGGGTAAGGTGGTAATGCAGGTCAGGCCGACACCCTCGGGCTTGCGGTCGACGCCCTCGAGGAACTCAAAGTCAACATCATAAATGGACCTACCCCCCATTGGGTTGTCCCATAGTTCGCTCACATTGTTCTCCTATTGTAGGTAACGGACTGGGCGAAAGCCCCTGCGTATGAAGAACATGTTAGTGCGGATCGCGCGCACCAGTGCGCAACTAGTGCACGCCGATTCGTGGTGCGTGCACAAAAAATGCATGACTCTAGGCGAGGATGAAATAAATCTTCTGCTTTGACGGGTTCGGTTGCGTAACGTGGTCGAGCGGCAGAACGTTGAGCTGTTTGATCTTCTTGATCGCGATGTTGGACTTCACGTTCGTGACTCCAGGAATCCGCAGCAGGCGATTCATCATGAAAGTCGAAAATGCAGATAGATCCTGCGCGACGATCCGAACCATGTAATCCGCTTCGCCGGTTACCGCGAAGCACTCCAGAACTTCGGGCATGTCGGCAACGGCGCGTTCGAACTGTTCTCCCTGGACGTCGCCATGCCTGCCTAGCACGACCTGGACGAACGCCATCACGCCAAGCCCGACGGCACTTGGGTCAAGCACTGCCGAGAAGTGATCGATCACGCCCGCATCGAGTAGACGCTGCACACGCCGGCTGACCTGTGAGGTCGACAGGTGTACGATATCCCCAAGGGCGCTGTGTGTGATGTGCCCGTCCCGCTGAAGTTCCGCGAGAATCGACAGGTCATGCCGGTCCACCGAGATTTGTTTTGTTGCGTGCATGCTGCCTCTGCATCTGTTTATTTCATCATCAACTTTACTCGACGGCCTTGAACATCGACTCCAGCACCTTCTTCGCGTCGCCGAACACCATCATCGTGTTCGGCTGATGGAACCGGTCCTTGTCGAGGCCTGCACAGCCCGATGCCATCGAACGCTTGTTGACGATGGTGCTGTTGCCCCTGTATGCCTCGAGGATCGGCATGCCGGCGACGCGACTTCGGGTCCTTTGCCGCCGGGTTGACCACTTTGTTCGCACCTAGCACCGGCAGCACGCAGCATTTGCGGAATCGACAGGCTGGCATTTTTGCCATGCATGAGCAGCTGCGCCATCGTATCGAACGGGAACCGCACTGGCGTCGATGCTGTAGCGTCAGGGCGGCCTCCGGCTTCGCCAGCCGCGTGGATAAAACCGCCGCCGACCGAGTAGAAGACTTTTTCGATCACGCTGCCATCTGCCATCCTGAGCGTGAAGCGCATGCCGTTCGGGTGCTCCGGCAAGCTTGTACGCTTGTGGAATATCAGGTCCGTGGCGCGGTTGAACGGCACCTCGTGCGTGCCGAGCAGACGCATCTTTCCATCGAGTTCGACTTCCGCCAGATGGTCTTCGACCGCGTCCGGGTCGACGTCCTGCGGCGTTTCGACCATCAGGCCAAGGATTACCGTCTTGTCGGTTGCATGCCCTAGCCCGGTCAGCGCGAGCGATCCATACAGGGCCGCTTCCACGCCAACGGCGTTGTCCAGCGAGCCGCATTCGACCAGGAAGCGGCGTGCGGCAACCATCGGTCCCACGGTGTGGGAGCTCGATGGCCCTATGCCGATCTTGAAGAGATCGAATACGCTCATATCCATTGGTTGTTTTCTTCATGCGATCCCACCTTGATTGCCCGCGTTCGTTCTTCCAGCCAGGCCGCGGCAGCGCCCGAGACATACGGCGCCAAGCGTGCGCGGACGGTTGCATGGTAATCGTTGAGCCACGCGCGCTCGTCCACGCGCAATAACGGCAGGTCGAGGCAGCGTGTTTCGATCGGGCACAAGGTCAGGGTCTCGAAACCGAGGAACTCTCCGAACTCGCTGCTGCCTGCCGCTACGTTGAGAACGAGGTTCTCGATACGGATGCCCCACTTGCCAGGCCGGTAGATCCCTGGCTCGATCGAGGTGATCATGCCCGGCTCCATCGCAGTATGCGGGTCGGGCGGCGTGTGAGGCGAAATCGACTGCGAACCTTCGCGCATGTTGAGGAAGTAGCCTACACCGTGGCCGGTACCATGGCCGAAGTCGATGCCAGCCGCCCAGATCGGGGCGTGCGCGATCGCGTCAAGCATCGGTGAACGGGTGCCGCGCGGGTACTGCGCCGAGGACAGCGCGATGAGGCCCTTGAGCACCAGCGTGAAGTCGCGCCGGTGGTCCGCGCCGATCTCGCCGACCGCCACCACGCGCGTGATGTCGGTGGTGCCGCCGAGGTACTGGCCGCCCGAGTCGATCAGCACCAGGCCGTCGCCTTCGATGACAGCGCAGTCGGCATCGGTTGCGCTGTAGTGCATGATTGCGCCATTGGATTTGAAGCCGGCGATGGTGGCGAAGCTAGGGCTGACAAAGCCTGGGCGGCGCGCGCGCGCTTCCGTAATGCGGCTGTCGATATCCGTTTCGGTCAGCGGGTGGCGCACAGGGTCGGCAAGTGTGGAATCGAGCTAGGCGAAAAATTCGCACAGCGCGGCACCGTCCTGTTCCATGGTGATACGCACGTGCGCCGCCTCGGCCACGGTCTTGCGCGACTTCGCAAGGGTGGTCGAGTTGACGGCCTCGATAACGTGCGCTTCGCGGCCGACTGCAGCGCGCATGCCGGCAGTGATATGGCGCGGGTCGACCTGCAGCGTGGTCTCCGCGCACAGCGCAGCGAGGGCATCGGCCGCCTCCTCGTAGGGCGCGAGTTCGACGCCGTCGATGTGCAGGCGTTCGCGCACATCATGCGGGATCTTTCCGGCCTGGACGTACAGGGTTGCCGATTCCATGCGCAGGAGCGCATGGACCAGGAAGACCGGGTTGAAGCTGACGTCGGCGCCGCGCAGGTTGAACAGGTACGCGATGTCGTCGAGCGTTGAGATGAAGTGCGCGTTCGCGCCCAGTCGGGCCATCTCTGCGCGGGCCTGCGCCAACTTGTCGCTGCGCGGCGTGTGTGCGTACGGCGGCGCGTGTTCGAACACCGGGTGGGACGGCAGGGCCGGCCGCGTGCTCCATACCTCGTCGAGCAAATCGATGTCGGTGCGCAGCGTAATGCCGCGCGCTGCCAGCGTTTCGGACAGCAGGCGAGCCGTGGCAAGGCCCAGCACGCGAAAGTCACTGGCGACGGTCTGCCCAGGCTCGATATTCTCAGCCAGCCAGTCGATGTACTGCACGCTTCCGCCGGACCGTATTTGCATCAGGGCGATGCCGGTGCCGGCAAGTTCGGACTCGGCCTGGGTCCAGTAGCGGCCATCGGTCCACACGCCGGCAAAGGTATCGGTGGCGATGAATGTGCCAGCCGAGCCGGTAAAGCCGGAGATCCATTCGCGTCCCTGCCAGCGCGTCGGCAGGTACTCCGACAGGTGCGGGTCGGATGACGGCACGATGAAAGCGTCGATCCGGTGGCGGCGCATGGCTGCGCGCAGCAGCGCAAGGCGTTCGGTCACATTGGTCGTTGGTGAAGGGCTGTTGTTCGTTGTTGACATTGAGTGGTAAAGGAAATGAAACAGATTGTGGCCGCACTCAACTGCGCATTAACGCGCAGCTGGGCAGGAGCGCCGCCAGGATGGGCAGAAACGGTTTGGCATGTGCGTCAGTTCGCGCGGCGTAGTTTTTGAACAAAGCTCTTTCCATGTCAGTAACCCGGGATTGTGCCGCTCCCACGTCGACCTGCACTTCCGGCCGGATCCAGCGCCATTCGTCCGCGTCAAGTGGGGACGGGGGAGGGGACAGCCGAGCGATCATTGTCGCGACATCATCTCCGGGTAAATTACAGTGCGCCCCGCAATAAAAACAAGTCCGGGAATAGCACGACGTCAAGCATCTTGCGCAGGTAGCTGACACCCGCGGTACCGCCAGTGCCGATCTTGAAGCCGATAATCCGCTCGACGGTGGTCACATGGCGGAAACGCCAGAGACGGAAAGCGGTTTCGAGATCCACCAGCTTTTCCGCCAGCTCATACAAGGCCCAGTAGCGGGCCGGGTCCTTGTACACGCACAGCCAGGCTGCCTGCACGGAACCATCCTGCTGGGTCGGCTTGGTCCAGTCGGCATCCAAGCGCGCCCTGGCGATATCAAATCCGCTTCGCCTCAGCAACAGCACGGCCTCATCGTACAGCGATGGCAGCGCTAGTTCCCGTTCGAGGATGGCGCGGGACTCCGGCGCGGTGTTGTGCACGCTCAGCAAGGCGGCGTTCTTGTTCCCCAAGATGAATTCGAGCGACCTGTACTGATACGACTGGAAGCCCGACGAGGCGCCCAGATAGGGACGGATCGCGGTGTATTCGGATGGCGTCATGGTGGCCAGTACGTCCCATGCATGCACCAGCTGGTCCATGATGCGCGCCACCCGCGACAGCATCTTGAACGCCGGTGCGAGTTCGCCTGCGCGCAAGCAAGCGCGCGCGGCTTGCAACTCGTGCAGCATCAGCTTGATCCATAGCTCGCTAGTCTGGTGCTGCACGATAAACAGCATCTCATTATGATCCGGTGAGCGTGGATGCTGGGCGGAGAGGACCTGATCAAGTCCCAGGTAATCGCCGTAGCTCATCGCGGTGCTGAAGTCCATTTTTGCGCCGTGCCATCCGGCCGGGCATTTGTCCAGGTCTGCCATTCTTTTGCTGTGCTCCTCGTGTCAGGTGACGGCGCTGGTGCTGGGCGTCAGGTCATAGACCTGGTTATCCAGGATCCTGCGCATGGTCTCGACCGCGTCCCACACGTCGGTAAAACTGTTGTACAGAGGCGCGAAGCCGAAGCGCATGATGCGCGGCTCGCGGTAGTCGCCGATCACGCCGCGTGCAATCAGGGCCTGCATCACAGCGTATCCGTGTTCGTGGCGGAAGCTGACATGGCTGCCGCGCCTGGCGTGGGAGCGCGGCGTCGCAAGTTCGAGCGAGTGACGGCCGCATCGGCCCTCGACTAGTTCGATAAACAGGTCGGTCAGCGCCAGCGATTTGGATCGGATTTCGGCAATGCTGGTCTGGGCGAAAACATCGAGCCCGCATTCGACCAGCGCGAGCGAGACGATCGGCTGGGTACCGCATAGGGCGCGGGCAATACCATCGGCCGGCGTGAACGATGGCGCCATCGCGAAGGGCGTGGCATGGCCCCACCACCCGGACAGCGGCTGGCGAAAGGCCGCCTGGTGGCGCAACGGCACCCAGATAAATGCCGGCGACCCGGGACCGCCATTGAGGTACTTGTAGGTGCAGCCCACCGCGAAGTCGCCATCCGATTCGTTCAGGTCGACCGGTACCGCGCCGGCCGAATGCGCGAGGTCCCATACGGTCAGCGCGCCCTGTGCATGCGCATGCGCCGTCAGCGCTGCCATGTCATGTTGGTAGGCGGTCCGGTAATTAACGTGCGTGAGCATGACCACCGCACAGTCCGCGTCGATGGCGGCCGGCAGTTCCGTCGCCGTGTCAACCAGCCGGACTGTGTAGCCGCGTCCCAACCAGTCGGCCATGCCGCTGGCCATGTAGATGTCTGTCGGAAAATTATCCCGCTCGGTGACGATAACGCGCCTGGCCGAGGCCGCGCCGCTTGCCTGGACGTCGAGTGCCGCTGCCAGCGCCTTGAAGATGTTCACTGATGTGCTGTCGGTGACGACGACTTCGCCGGCGTGGGCGCCGATCAGTGGTGCGAGCTTGTCGCCAAGCTGACGGGGCAGGGCGAACCACCCCGCCGAGTTCCAGCTGCGGATCAGCTGATGGCCCCATTCGTCGGCGACAACCTGCTCCGCGCGCCGTAAAGCAGCCTTCGGCCGAGCGCCCAGTGAGTTGCCATCCAGGTAAATATGCCCTTGTGGGAGGTCGAACTGGCTGCGCAACGGCGCCAGCGGGTCGTCAGCATCTAGCGCCAGGCACTCTGGTCTGGTTTTCATGCCGCGCGCAGCGCCTGGTTAAGCATTGCGGTCGTACGTTGCGCGGTGTCGGCGATAGCCTCGGTCTCAAGACGGGATTTTTCACGCAGACGCGCCGACTCGTCGGGGTGATGCTCGGCCAACAGTTGCATGACATTGCTCTTCGGATCGGGCTGGTCTTTGACATAGCGGTCGTAGAGCTCCTTACAGCGGGCGTTCAGGGCCGCATCGGCTATCTTGTCCCATCCAAAGTCGAGCAGGACCTGCTCGCAGCGCGCATTTCTCCAGACGCGCAGCGTGTCGAAGACCGCCGAGTGTGACTGTGCAGGATTCCACGCAGCCGTTTCAATGCACCGTCCGAACGCCCGTTGCCGCGGGCCGATGGCGCCATCGGTCGCCGCGGTAGCCGCTTTACGGGCCAGCCGCCATTCAGCGCTTCCAGGCACGTCGCCACCGACGCAGCGCAAATGCAAGGCGCGAACCTCCACGAGCGAATCGGCAATCGGGGCGGCGAGTGCGGCCGCGCCGGCGTGCTCCAGGTCGTCCAGCACATCCAAGATAATCTGGCTGCCGGCTAACCGTACGTCCGCTCCGGGGGGAATGGCTTCGAGCGTCGCGATTCCAAATGCGGCCGCTTCCTCCGTGCTGGGCTGGTTGGCGGCGAGGGCATCGATCAGGACTGCCAGCCACTGGGGCAATCCGAGGCCGGTTTCCCAGTCGTACAGGTCGTCGCTTTCCAAGATGCAGCCGATCATGCTGCCCTTCTCGCCGTCCCATGCGATCGGCCCAGGTTTCAGGCGGCTGTCCCGGATGTGTGACTTCAGGCGTTCGGCCAGTGCCGCGCGGAGCATGGCGTCGCCGTTGTAGGCTGAGAGGCTCGTTGTCATATGTTGTTCCTAAGTTTGATAATGGTTTGAAGGGGGAGGACTGAAAGATTAGCAGCCTCGCCGTGGCACGCGTCAGTACGAATCTTAGGTTTCCGCCCTTGTGTCACAGACCTGGCTTCAATACAGTTCCCGAACAACGAGCGCCACCGCCACGGCGAGGGCCAGCCAGCCGAAGCATTGCTGCTGACCTGTGCCTTTCCACCTGGCCGCGATCATGCGCCCACTCAGCATGCCCGCGACTGCTCCTCCGGCGAATGGCAGGGCAATTGGCCAATCCAGCGTGCCGCTGGCGGCGCTGGTGGCGACGCTAGCCAGCGCCACCAGTGCGATCACGGCCAGCGAGGTGGCGATGATGGCGTCGAGGCGCAGGCTGGTCGCGCGCTGCATTGCCGGAACGATCACGAAGCCTCCGCCCACGCCGAGCATTCCGGCGCAGATGCCGGCCGCGGCCCCGGTTGCGAGCAGGGCCCGCAGGCAGGGCGCTGTCCACACCAGTCTGCCGGTAAGCGCGTCGCACAGGCATGGCGGAGCTAGCGCCGCCGTTTGCGTCGTGGTGTTCGGGCGCGCTGCCTGCCGCAACATGCGCAGGGCAACGTAGGCAAGGACCAGTGCAAACACAACGGTCAGCGCTCGGTTTCCAGCCAGGCGCGCGAGATAGGAGCCGAGCGGCGTCATCACGGCGCCACAGGCCGCTGCCAGCAGCGCGGCACGGTAGCGCACGATTCCTGCCCGCAATCCAATGACGGCGCCCACAGCAGCGGACATGCCGACAGCCAGCAGCGCGATCGGGGCGGCCTGGAGGGTATCCAGGCCGGCGCCGAAAACGAGCGCCGGTGTCGCCAGGATTCCGCCGCCTGCACCAGTCAGCGCAAGCACCAGCCCGATCAGGCAGCCCAATAGAAAATCGATCACGTGCCGGCCGCCTATAATGCGTTCAAGGGAATACGTAGGTAGGCGACGCCGTTATGCTCGCTTTCAGGAATTTTCCCGCCCCGGATGTTGACCTGTACGGCTGGAATCATCAACGCCGGCACCTTCAACGTCGCGTCGCGCGCGGCGCGCATCGCAATAAAATCGTCCTCGAACGCGAGCCCGCCGACATGCAGGTTATCAGCGCGTTGCGCCGCCACCGTGGTGTCGAAACGGGGTTCGCGCCCGCCCGGCTGGTAATCGTGCCCTGTGTACAACACTGTTTCCGGCGGCAGCGCCAGCACTTTCTGGATCGACTGGTACAGCTGGCGTGCATCGCCACCCGGAAAATCGCAGCGCGCAGTGCCGTAATCCGGCATGAAGAGGGTGTCGCCGACAAATGCGGCGCGCGGGACGTCGCCGCCAATCACATACGTAATGCAAGCCGGCGTGTGGCCCGGCGTGTGCATCGCTCTGATCGACAGGCTGCCCAGGCTGACCGCGTCGCCGTCGTTGAAGAGGTGGTCGAACTGCGAGCCGTCGGCGCGGAAACCTCGGCCGAGGTTGAACAGGTCTGCGAACGTGGCCTGCACCTGGGTGATGCAGTTGCCGATCCCGGTCTTGCCGCCAAGGACGCCCTGGATATAGGCCGCAGCCGACAGATGGTCGGCATGGACGTGCGTTTCCAGGATCCAGGTGAGCTGTGCGTTCAGGGCCCGGACACGGGCGATCAGCTTGTCAGCGTTGGCGTAGCTTATTCGCGCCGAACTGGCGCAGTAATCGAGCACCGTATCGATCAGCGCGCACTGGCGGCTTGGCAGTTCAAGCACGAGGTAGCTGGCCGTACCCGTGACGGCATCGAAATACGCTTCCACATGCAAGGAATCAGGCTCGCCACCGGCCGGGAGGGCGGCCAAAAGTGCTGCCGCGGCGCTCATGCCAGTACCTCTTGCGACTTAAGCGCCAGGCTAACCGCACCGGCGCCGCCGGTCACGCTCCACGCCGACTCGTGGCCAAGCCGGCGCAAGCAAGCCGCCGCCCGCACGCTGCGCTCGCCGCTGCGGCAGAAGAACAGTAGCGGGCTGCGCGGAGCTGCCAGCCAGGCGTCCAGTTTCCCGACCATATGGCTCAGCGGCGCGCTGATGAGCTTGCCCCATGGCGCGGCCGTTACCGCCCCGGCAACCTGTTCATAGTATTCGCGCACGTCGACAAGCAGGGCGTCGGGATGTTCGTCCAGGAATTTCGCGAGCGCTTGCGGCGACATCGCGGCGTTGCCAGTTACCGCGGAAAGCCGGTTCTCGGCGCGCAGCGTCGTGCAAAGCAGGTTGATTTCATCGGTTCCAGGGCAGAGCAGGGTGTCGATTCCGACCAGGCCAGGCCGGAGATCCATGACCCGCAGCTGTCCGATGAACGCGAGCCGTGGCGCCAGCTGGGACAAGTGGGGGTTGCCCAACAAATAGACCATCCGGGCAGCGCCGTGTTCCACGCCCACCAGCACATGTTCGCCCAGACGCACTGAGCGGATAGGCACGTCCTTTTGTGTAGCGATGTTGGTGCGCAGCACCGCCCGCAGCGTGTAGCCCCGGCATTGGATGTAATTGTGAACGCGGAGTGTCGACGCCGCCTGCGGATCAACGATGACACATTCGCGGCTGATGCGGTCCGCAATGACCCAGGTGTTGGCGCCGCCGGTACTGAAACGCACCACGCTGTCATCGGCACACGCCGCTTGCGTTTCAGCTTCGGGATTGGGCGTAAGGCAGCTGACGTGCAAGGCGCGGCCGCATTCCTCGATACGGCGGCAGGCGGCATCGATTTCCTGCGCCTGCACCAGCGGACCGAACGACAGGCGGATCGCCGCCTCGCATTGCCACGGTTCCAGGTTCATCGCCTGCAGCACGTAGCTGGGCGCCGCCTTCGCCGCCGAGCATGCGCTGCCCGCGCTGACGCGTACATTCGCGGCGTCGAACAAGTTTAGCAGTTCCTTGCCGCTCAGCCAGGGCACGGCGAAGTTGAGCGTCGTCGGCAGCGATTTGTCGAACTCGGCGTTAAACACAAGGCCGGGCAGGGCTGCCCGCAAGCTGTCTGCGACTTGGTCCCTGAAGCGCGACAGTTCCTCGTGGCTGCGGAAGGTCGTGCCGCCCTCGCTTTCCGCCAACACCGCTCCCAGCGCTGCGATGCCAGCCATGTTCTCGGTTCCGGAGCGCAGGCCAGCTTCCTGGCCGCCGCCGACCATCAGTGGCGTAAATGGGGCGCCTTCGCGTACATAGAGCATCCCGATGCCCTTGGGCGCATATAGTTTGTGGCCGGAGAACGGTGCATAGTCGATCCGTGTCGCGGCCAGGTCAAGGCTCAGCTTGCCCAGGGCCTGGACGCAGTCAACCAGCCAGTAGGCTTCGCTGCAGCTCTCGGTGAGCACGCGCTCGATGCCGCCGATGTCGGAAATGATGCCCGTCTCGTTATTGGCGGCCATCGTGCATACCAGGGCGGCCTGCGGCGCCAGGGCGGCCAACTGGTCGAGGTCGTGGCGGCCATCGTGACCGACCGGCAGTACCCTCAGCTCTAGGTTTAGTCCCAGCACGCGATTCCAGTGCGCGAGGCTTTCCGGCACCGCCTTGTGTTCGGTCGCGCCGTAGATCAGCAGGCTGCCGGTCTTGCCGCCGGCCTGGCGTCGTTCGCGCAGCGCATGCAGCGCCGACAGCACGGCGGTCTGGATGCCTTCGGTGGCGCCGCTGTTGAACATCAGCCGTCCAGTGCCGACGCCCAGCAGGCGCAACGCGCACGCGCGCACCTTGTCCATTATCGCTTTCGCCTTTAGACCAGTGGAATGGGAACTGCTAGGGTTGCCATAGTCGTCATTCATAGCGGCCATCGCGGCGGCGCTGGCGGATGGCATGACGGCGCTGGTTGCATTGCCGTCGAGATAAATTTCAGTATTCATGTTAAGCCGGGTAATAAGGATTTCGAAGGGGACTAGGCGGTGGCCGTGGCGGGGCCTGCCAGGCCGCGATGGCGCAGCAGGGCGTCCACGGTGGGCGGCCTGCCGCGGAATGCCTCGAAGCTTTGACTCATGGGCCGGCTTCCGCCCACTTCCAGGATCGATTCACGGTAGCGATCCCATGCGGCGGGCTCGAGCACACCGGCATCCTCGAACGCGCTCCACGCGTCCGACGACAGCACCTCGGCCCACAGATAGCTGTAGTAGCCGGCCGCGTAACCGCCGGAAAAAATGTGTGAGAAGCTGTGCGAGAAGCGGTTGAATGCGGGAACCGGCAAGACCGCCACACTGGCCCGCACCTCGTCCACCAGGCGGCAGATATCGGCTTCGCTGCCTGGCTCGGCGTGCAGGCGCATGTCGAACAATGCGAACTCCACCTGGCGCAGGATCTGCAGGCCGCCCTGGAAGTTTTTTGCGGCCAGCATTTTGTCGAACAGGGCGCGGGGCAGGGGGGCGCCGGTGGCGGCGTGCCCGCTGAGCGGCTCGAGCACATCCCACTGCCAGCAGAAGTTCTCCATCAGCTGGCTTGGCAGCTCGACCGCATCCCACTCGACGCCGCCGAAGCCGGACACGCCGAGGTCCTCGATGGTCGACAGCAGGAAATGCAGGTTATGGCCGAATTCGTGGAACAGGGTCACCAGGTCTTCGTGGCCAAGCCTGGCAATGCCGTTGGCGTCAGGGGGGGCGAAATTACAGACGACGTAGGATTGGGCGGTGCGCACGCTGCCACCTGGACGGCGCCAGCGCGACTGTGCGCCATTTACCCATGCGCCACCGCGTTTTCCCGGCCGGGAATACAGGTCGAGATAGAACTGACCCAACACCACGCCGTCGCGCAGAATGCGATAGACGCGAACGCTATCGTGCCACACCGGGGCATGATGCTCGACGATGTCGATCCCGAACAAGGTATTCACCAGCTTGAACAGGCCTTCGAGGACCCGGTCGACAGTGAAATACTGTTTCACGTCCTGCTGGCTGAATGCATAGTCCTTCTGGCGCAACTGCTCGCTGGCATAGCTGACGTCCCACGCTTCGAGCTCTGCGATGCCAAGTTCGGTCCGCGCGAACTGTTTCAGCGCCTCTGCCTCACGCTGGGCTTGGGCACGAGCGCGCACTGTCAGGCTCATCAGGAATCCCGTCACCCGCGCAGGCGTTCCCGCCATCTTGCTGACCAGCGATACCTGCGCGTGGTTGGCGTAGCCGAGCAGGCAGGCGCGCTCCTGACGCAACGCGATCAGTTCGCGCATGACCGGTGTATTGTCCAGGTCGGCCGAGCCTTGCTCGCTGGCCCGAGTGAAATATGCGCGATAGAGGGTGGCGCGCAATGCGCGGTTTTGGGCGTGCCGCAGGACCGCGCTGTAGGTCGAGAACTGCAATCCGATCTTGAAACCAGCGCGGCCTTCCGCCTCGGCGGCGGCGCGCGCGGATGCCACCACGTCGGCGGGAACTCCAGACAGTTCTTCCTCCGACACCCAGTAAGCGTACCGATCGGTCGCGTCCAGTACATGGGTGGCGAAGCGCTGGGAAAGCTCGGCGGTACGCTGCTGTATCGCGCTGAAGCGCTCCTTGGTCGTTCCGTCCAGCTCCGCGCCCGACAGCACTGCATCGCGGACCGTATTGGCAACCGCGCGAGCGCGCGGCGCCGGCAGGCGCGCGCCAGCGGCAATTGTTTTGTACTTGCGATAAAGGCGAGGCTCACCGGACAGAGCGGTAAAGAACGCCGTCACTTTGGGAAGCGCCTGCTTGTGGGCTACACGCAGTTCCGGAGTGTCGGCGACGCCGTGCAGGTGGCTGACCACGCCCCATGCCGCGCCCAAGCGTTCCACGCAGGTGTCGAGCACGGATGCAATGGCGTCAAACTCAGCCGGCACTGCAGGCCCCGCGGCTTCCTCCAGCGCTGCATGGCAGTCGGCCAGCAGGATGTCGATGGCAGGTTCGATGTGGGCGGATGCGATGGAGTGGAATTCGGGTGAACCGTCGACCTGGAGCAATGGATTCGTCATGATGTGGGCAGTATTGGATCGAGGTGCAAGCATAGCGCGCGATTTCGTGCCAAATCAGTACGAAAATTGCCTAAATAACCCTACCGTACTGCTCGACCGATGCGGACAGTAGGGCCGGCATAACCACGATTGTTTGAAAGGGTCACCGTGCTGATAATTCGAGCCGGACAGTCGCGGCGAAAATCAGTAAGGTGTCATGAGGGTGGCAAGGTGCGCGCACATACTATTGCGGTATCACATCATGGAGCCGCAATGAACATTACATTACAAGCATTTGGCAGCAACGGCGGCGCGGTCGACCTTGCAAAAACCGTGGTCGGCTGCATCGCCGTAGCCGTCTACGAGGACCGCAAGCTAAGCACGGAGGCGGAGGCACTGGATCGGGAGGGCGCCGTGTCGGCGGCCCTGGCGAGCGGCGACCTGAGCGCCAAGCCAGGGTCAGCCTTGCTGCTGCATAACCCGCAGGGTGTCGCCGCGAAGCGTATCTTGCTGGTGGGATTGGGAAAAGCCGGGGCGGCCAGCGAGAAGACCTTTGCCGACACCGTGCGCGTCGCCTTGCGCGCTCTGGCCGGCCTTGGCGCCAGCGACGCGATCCTTGCCCTGCCGATGGACTCCGTGGCGCAGCGCGACGCCAGCTGGGCGGTACGGCATATTGCCCAGGCGGTGCACGAAACGGCGTACCGCAGCGATACCTTGAAAAGTGAAAAGGATCCGATGCGCGACGGCGTGCGCGAGCTGACCGTGGCCGTGGCCGCCGGCGCCGGCGTTACCGCTGCGCTGGCGGAAGGTATCGCGACCGGCAAAGGCATGACGCTGGCGCGCACGCTGGCCGACCTGCCGCCGAACATCTGCACGCCGGACTACCTCGCGCAATCGGCACACGCGTTGGCCAAAGAGCACGGCTTTGCCATCGATGTGCTCGACCGCGATGCCATGCGCGAACTGAAGATGGAAAGCTACCTGGCGGTCGCCAGCGGCAGCCAGCAGCCACCGGCCTGCGTCGTGCTGCGCCATGATGGCGGCAAACCCGGCGAAGCGCCATTGGTCCTGGTGGGCAAGGGCCTGACCTTCGACAGCGGCGGGATATCGATCAAGCCCGGCGCGGCCATGGACGAAATGAAGTATGACATGTGCGGCGCGGCCGCGGTCCTCGGGGTATTCCGCGCGATCGGCGAACTGGGCCTTGCGCTGAACGTCATCGGCGTGGTGGCGGCGTGCGAGAACATGCCGTCCGGCGGCGCGACCCGCCCAGGCGACATCCTCACCACGATGAACGGCCTGACGGTGGAAGTGCTTAACACCGATGCCGAAGGGCGCCTGGTGCTGTGCGACGCGCTCACCTACGTCGAGCGCTTTGCGCCCGCGGCCGTGATCGACATCGCAACCTTGACCGGCGCCTGCGTGACCGCACTTGGCAGCTATAACAGCGGCCTGTTCTCGCGCCACGACGACGCCCACGACCTGCTTGCGGCCGAGTTGCTCGAAGCGAGCCGGTACACCGGCGACCGCGCCTGGCGCATGCCGCTCGACGACGCCTACCGCGAACAGATGAAATCCAATTTCGCCGACTTGGCGAATATCGGCACCCCTGGCGCCGGCGCCGTGGTGGCGGCCGCATTCCTCGAGCGCTTCACGCGCAAGTATACCTGGGCGCACCTGGATATTGCCGGCACCGCGTGGAAAACGGGCGCGGAAAAAGGCGCGACCGGCCGCCCGGTACCGCTGCTGATGCGCTTCCTGTGCAAGCGCGCTGAGCTCAACACGAAATAAGCAGGAGAACATCATGTCAGAGAAAAAAAACATCACCCACGCGCGCGTGCTGATCCTCGGCTCTGGTCCTGCGGGTTACAGCGCGGCCATCTATGCGGCGCGCGCCAACCTGAAGCCGCTGCTGGTCACTGGGGCGCTCCAGGGAGGCCAGTTGATGACCACGACCGACGTCGAAAACTGGCCGGCCGACCCGCTCGGCGTCCAGGGCCCGGAGCTGATGGCGCGCTTCCAGCAGCATGCGGAGCGCTTCGACACCAGGATCGTGATCGACCATATTCATACTGCACGCCTGGCCGAGAAGCCGATCCGGCTGTGTGGGGAAGAGCACGAATATACCTGCGACACCCTGATTATCGCTACCGGCGCATCGGCCCAGTACCTGGGCCTGCCGTCGGAGCAGGCGTATATGGGTAAGGGCGTGTCGGCCTGCGCCACCTGCGACGGCTTCTTTTACAGGGGGCGCGACGTCGCAGTGATTGGCGGCGGCAATACCGCTGTCGAGGAAGCACTGTACCTGTCCAACATCGCAAGCAAAGTCACGCTGGTTCACCGCCGCGATACATTCCGTGCGGAGCCCATCCTGGTCGATCGGCTGATGGCCCGCGTGGCCGAGGGAAAGATCGTGCTCCAGCTGAACCATACCCTAAAGGAAGTGCTGGGCGACAAAACCGGCGTTACCGGTATCACCCTGGCCTCCACCGGGGATGGTAGCCTGGCCGAGGTCGACGTTCACGGCGTATTCATCGCGATCGGCCACAAGCCGAACACCGGCATCTTCGATGGCCAGTTGGCCATGCATGACGGCTACATCAAGACCATGAGCGGCAGCGAAGGAATGGCGACCGCGACCAGTATCGCCGGCGTATTCGCCGCCGGCGACGTGCAGGATCACGTGTACCGCCAGGCGATCACCAGTGCAGGTTCAGGTTGCATGGCGGCGCTTGATGCGCAGCGCTACCTTGAACAATTTTCGGATGCTCCGGCGCCACAACCGGCCGTCGCCCCGACCCTCGCGTTCAACGTTTTTTGACCCATGTGCCTGATAGCGGAATATAATTAATTCAGTCCGGTTCTATCAGGACGCTTTAACGCTGTTTTGTCGCTTCGTACCGAACTTGTTCGGTACAGAATCACAGCATCAACCGACTGGAGAGCGTATGTCACAAGGCAGGCCCCGCCATCATCCCGACGTGTCGTTGAATAAAAAGAAGCTTGAGGCAGTCAACACCCAGCACGCGCGGCTGTCACTCGTGGATGCGATTTTTGAGTTGATCGTTGGGCAGATCCAGGCGGGCAACTTGGTGCGCGGCCAGCGGATCCATTCTGTCCGGCAGCTGTCCGAAGACTGCGAGGTCAGCCGTGACACGGTCGCCCGTGCCTACGACAAGCTGGTGGCGCACGGGCACTTGGACTCGCGCCCTGGCTCGGGCTTCTACGTCAAGCTGAGCGGCCGCCCGGTTCGGGCCCAGGTCGAGCAGGGCGCCGGCCTGCCTCTCCTGCCGGACTGGAAGCGCTTCCGCATCATCCAGCCGACCGGCGACTTCGCGAGCACGACCGGGCTGGGCTTGCTGCCGGCAGAATGGCTGGATGAAGCGGCGCTGGGCAGCGCCCTGCGTACGGTGGCCCGCGCAAGCCAGCGCAGCCTTTCCGCTTACGGTGATCCGCTGGGCTACCTGCCGTTGCGGCAGCAATTGCAAGCGAAGCTAAAGTCGATCCACATCCAGGCGCCTGTGCAGCAGATCATGGTCACGAACGGCGCCACCGACGCGCTGAACCTGATTGTGATGGCGCAGCTGCGCACGGAACGGAAGTACGTTCTCATCGAAGAGCCTGGCCCCAGCCTGGTGCTCGATCGCCTGATGGCTTCGGGATTCGAAATGATCGGTGTTCCGCGCCTGTGGGATGGGCCGGATCTTGATGTATTAAGGGAGCAGTGCGAGCGCCACAAGCCGCGCTACTTTTTCTGCAGCTCGGTCTTGCACAATCCCACATCCTCGCTGATGGCGCCCCACAAGGCATACCAGCTGCTGCGCCTCGCCGAAGAATACAATTTCACGATCGTCGAGGACGACACGTATTGCGACCTGATGCCTACCAATACCGACGTTCCGGTTAGCCGCCTGGCCAGCCTGGACCAGCTGCAGCGCGTCATCTATGTTGGCAGTTTTTCGAAAACAATAGCCCCGGGGCTTAGGCTTGGCTATGTCTGCGCCAATCCGAAAATCATGGAATGGCTGTTGGTATATCGTTCGGTGACCCAGATATCAAGTTGTTCGTTCGGCGAACGCGCTGTGTACCAGTTGTTGTCACAGGGGAGTTACCGGCATCACTGTGCCCAGTTGCGGAGCCGGTTGGACGCGTGCCGGCAGCCTGTGGTTGACCAGCTCCAGGCAATTGGGTGCACGATCGACGATGTGCCCGACGCGGGCATGTACGTGTGGGCGACCCTGCCAGAAACAGCGCTTGCACACAAGATCGCCGAGACCATGTACCACCAGGGACATCTGATGGCGCCCGGGGACTTGTTTGCGTCAGACAGGCAGCAAAAAATGAGGTTTAACATCAGCCGCACACTGGACAGCCCGGCGCTTCCGGTACTCGCCAAACTGTTGAAGGCCTAGCGCGATTCGCGGCGGCACGTGGCGAGGCCGGGACGTCGTGCGGCCGTCCCGTCAGCCGCTCACGCAATCGCGACCGCCTTCAGGCCGCGCAGTGGTGACGCTGCGAACATGAACACCGTCAGCAGGCAGGCGGCGGCCGCTACGCCAATCAGCGAGGCGCGTATGCCGAACTGCTCGGCGACCATGCCGCTTGCCAGGGCACCCAGGGGCGCGCTTGCGACAGTCAGGAAGCGCATGGTGGAGACAATCCGCCCCATAAAGTGATCGGGCGTTACCTCCTGGCGCAGCGCGATGTAGGGCAGGATGAAAAGCATCATGCCAAAGTCCAGCAGGAACAGCAGCGCTCCATACGCGATGACGCTGGCCCATGCGCTGCCGAAGAGCCGCGCCGGCAGGGCGGCGGTGAGGATGAAGCAAGCAACGGTCGCTACCAGCCCGATCAACATCGTCGGGCCACGACCGTGGCGCCGGATCATACGCTGCATCAGCACGGCGCTGGCGAGAAGGCCGAGTCCGCCCATCGCATGAACGATGCCCAGGATGCTCGGCGACAGCCCGAGCTCACGCGTGGCAAACAGGATTCCCATGGACGTGTATGCGGCGAACAGCATCTGCCATACGCCGACGCCCCAAGCGAATGGCAGCAGCAGCGGATGGCCCCAGATGAAGGCCAGCCCATTGAGCATGTCGCGCACGGGGTGGCTGTCGCTAGGCTCTGGCAGTGGGTCGGCTGCCATGATCGTGCGCATGGTGGCGATGGATGCCGCCAGTGTTGCGGCGGTGACCAGGACGGTCAGCGGGGCGCTCATCAACTGGACCAGCGCACCGGCGACGCCGGGACCGATCAGGCGCGCAGCGGAATCGCTGGCGGCGAAGCGTGAATGGGCCGCGATCAGGCCACTCCGGCCAACGACGCTGGTCAGGAAGATCTGTTCGGCGCTGCCGCCGAAAACAAAATTCGTCCCCAGCAGGAACGCAACGCAATACAACCAGGGGATCGACAGTACGCCAAGGCCATGGGCGATCGCGATACTCACCAACGCGAGTGCCGCGATGCTTTTGCTGCTTAGCAGAACTGGCTTTTTTCGGCTGCGATCCAGCATCACGCCTGCGGGCAGGGCGAACAGGGCGAACGGCAGCGATTGCATCGCCGCCAATAGGCCCATCTGCAACGGACTAGCGTTCAACAGCAGGGCGGCGCACAGCGGGATCGCCATGCTGCTGACCTGACCGCCGAAACCATTGAGCGTGGTGCTCAGCCAGAACAGGCGGAAGTCCTTATTGCGCAGCAGGACATCCCCGCGCAACTTGTCCGCCAGCGCAGATGCGATCGCCCTGAACACGCTATGCCGACGCTGCCTGGACGGCGCCGAGCCGCGTTAGGTCGACCAGCTCGAGTCCGTCCAGGTTTTGCGCCGTGTTGCCGACTGAAGCAACCCGGTTTGGCTTACCGTTTTGCAACCAGCGCGCGACAGCTGCCTTGATGCCGGCCATGCTGCAACCGAGCACCCCGCTGCGGAACCGCTGCAGCGCCACGCTGTCGATGCCGCGCTGCTGCAGATGCCAAGCCGCGAGCGCCCCGTCAAAAGGCGAGCGCGGCTTGTCGAGCCCCTTGATCACGCTGATGATGGCCTCTTCCAGCTGCTCGGTGCCGAACACGGTATCGAGGAGTCGCGTGACTGCCACGTCGAAGTCGGCGTACGTCCCAACCAGACGCGGGTCGCGATAGGAGTTCATCGCAAACACACCCACATTGCCAAAGTAGGTTGCACGGCCGCCATAGGCGCCGCCTTGCTCGCGGAGGGCCTGGTGCAGCACCTGGTGCGACAGCAATTCCGCTGCCACTGCCAAGGCCGGGGCATCCTCGTGCAATTGATTCGGCACTGGCCATGCGATATTGCAGTGGTTGACCTGGCTTGGCGCATAAAGCGCGGCGTTGACGAACAGCGCCGTTGCTGCCGTGGCTACGGCCGCAACGGCGTCGGCCACGCCGGTATCCCATGATGGAACCGCCAGCAGCGCGGCCAGCGTCTCGGCATCGCCGCCCGAGCCGGCGCAAAGGACGGTCCTAGCGCAGGCGGTAACGCGCGCATGGACGCCGGCCATGCAGGCTGCGAGCTGTGCGATTCCTGGCGGTGTGGCGGCCATGTCCTGTAGGGCGTGCAGGAACGGCAGGGCGCCGGCACCGTTGATGGCATGCTCGAAACGGCGTAACGGCGCGAGGGGGGCGGCGGCGGCTAACGCGGCGATGCGGTCGCCGCTCTGCGCCAGCCCGTCCATCCGGCGGCGCACCATCCGTTGCACCAGGAACGCAATGCGTTCGGTTTCATCGAAGCGCGGCTGGGCAACGTAGGCGTGGAGCACAGCGGCAATATTCTCGTGTTCCTCGCGCAGGCCGCTGGCGTAGAAGTTCAGTGCCAGGCAGGGGGTGCCATCGGCGTCCGCAAGCGCTTCCAGTCCAATCGCAAAGCCCGGCACCATGCGCTGGCGCCATGCGCCGGCCGCTTCGTAACCCTCGTCACCCACACCCAATTCGTGCCGCAGCTCTGCATACAGCTGGAGCCATGCCCAGTCGTGTTCGGGAAAGGCGCTGACATCGTACTGCACACGCGCGTAGGAAATGCCGTTCGATGCGATATCGCACAGGTAGACGCCATTTCCTTTGGCTGCGAGCTGCGGCAGGGGGAGCGGGTGCGGGCTAACGTCGCCCGGCTTGATCCGTGGCAGCACGGAGCTGTCGGCGGGCTGGCGCTGCAGCGCCTGCAGCGCGGCGCTGTCGACCCCGATACGCTCGAGTTCGGCCGGACCAAGGGTGGTGTGCAGCCCGTCCAACTTGCGCCGCTCAAGCGCGGCGCGCTTGGCCAGGTATTCTGGGTCCGACTCCACCTTCGCGTCAAGCCGGGCCGGGTTGTCCAGCAGGGCGCGCACCAGTCGCTTGAAATAGGAAGGGTCTTCGATGTCGCGGCGCAGCTGCGCCAGAGCGGGCCCACTGTCGAGGGCGGAGATGATATCGCCGCCGTGCAGGGCGACCGGCAGTACGCTGAGCATCCGGGAAAGGATATTCGGCATCTGGCCGCATGAGGTGTCGCGTTGACGGTAGGTCAGGTCGCGCAGCGCCGCCTGCAGCGCGGCGACCGGGACTCCACGCTCTGCCGCCTGTTCCAGGGCGCCCCAGAGCAGGACGCGGGCGCTAGCCACCTGCTCTTCGTGCAACCCGTCCATGCCGAGGTGGAACAAGATTTGGCGCGCGCCAGGATCGAAGCCGTTCAAGCGCCCAGGGCGGCCGTAGCCGGCCGATTCCATGGCTTTCCTCAGCGGCGCTGAGGCATCGCCCAGCAGGCCGGCTCCGAGCAGTGTCGACCGGTAGAGTACGTCGGGACTTGCGGCCTCGCCCATCAGCCAGGCCATCTGGATGCCGTAGCCGTCCGCGCGTGCGGACTGGCTCGGAACCGCGATGGTCGCATGACGCTGCGAATCGACGCAGGCCAGTTGCGGTACCCGGCGCGGCGCCGTTCCGGTCCGGGCGACAAGGACGCGCTCCGAGATCCGTTGCTGGATGTCGGCGGCGGGGATAGGCCCTGCCGACATGAACACCGCCTGCGATGGGTGGTAGTGGCTGGCGTGGAAGTCCTTCAGCATTTGATGGCTGAGATCGGGAATGTCCAGCGGGTCGCCGCCGGCGCATACCGCATAGGTGGTGTTCTTGAGCAGCGCCGCTGTGATGCCGCCATGCAGCGCGCGCATCGGATCGGTGAACGCTCCCTTCATCTCATTGAGCACGACGCCCTGGTAGCCCAGCTTACCGTCTTCCAGCGAATAGCGCCAGCCTTCCTGGAGGAAGTTCAGGTGGTCCAGGTTGGGGAAGAACGTGGCGTCGAGGTACACATCGAGCAGGTTGAAGAAATCGTTGCGGTCGGTGCTGGCGAAAGGATAGGCGGTGCGGTCAGCGTAGGTCATCGCATTCATGAAGCTCGCCGTCGAGCGCCGCAACATGGAAAAGAACGGGTTGCGGACCGGGTAGCGCTGGGATCCGGACAATGTCAGGTGTTCCAGGATGTGGGCGCGGCCATCGTTGCAATCGGGGATGGTCGGAAAAGCGACCAGGAAGGCCAGGTCAGCCTGGTTGGTAACCAGGTGGATGTGGCGTGCGCCCGATCCTGGTTCGATATACTCTTCTACCGTCGCTTGCAGCGCAGGAATTTCGTGTTTGCGGACTAGGTCAAATGGAATCATGGAGGGCGGAAAATGAAAAAGGGCGGCAAGCCGCCTCGTGTGGGAATTATGCCGACTTCAGTTGTTCGAGCAGCACCTTGCAGGCGCGTTCGTCAGCGGCGGCGAATGCGGCCTTGTCCTGCTTGTTCTTATTGCGCAGCTCTAGTTCGTCCTCAGGATAATATTGCGCCAGCAGCATGAACACGTCGGTGGTCTTTTGCAGCTCGGGGTCGTCCTTCAGGTGGGTGTCGAACATTTCCTGAAGGCGAGCGCGGATTTTTTTGTCTTTTTCAGGCGTCCAGCCGGATTCGATTTCGATGTGCGCAGTGTTGGCCTGCTGCCATACGCGCAACGTGTCGAACACGACCGATCGCGAGGTGGACGGATCCCAGGCTGCTGTTTCTACGCAGCTGGCGAGGGCGCGTTGCAGGCCCCCTCCCTCAGGGAAGCTGTCCGTTACCGCGGTCGCGGCGCGGCGCGCGGCGCGCCACTCGGCAGGCGCGGGCTGCTCACCTTGCAGCCCCCGGCGGTGCAGGCTGTCGACGCTTTGCAGCGCTTCAGCCAGTTTCGGCGACTGCTTGTCCTCCTTGGCGGCGAAACCGGCCGCTTCGGCCAGCGCGAACAGAATCAGCGCGCCGCCGGCCGGAACCAGGTCGACGCCAGGCCGGATTGCCGATAACAGCGTGACGCCGAGCTCGAGCGCCTTCTCGCCCGAGGCCTGTCTGCCGCAGAATTCGTCGATGAGCGGCGCCAGCCATTGCGGCAGGCCCAGTTCGCTTTCCCAGCGTGACAGGTCTTCGCTTTCCAGCAAACAGCCGACCAGGCTGCCCTTATCGCCGTTCCAGCTCAGCGGACCGCGCACCATACGGCCGGCGGCCGCGTGGTTGCGCAGGCGCGCGATGGCGGCGTCGCGAACAGCAGCATCGTCTTGGTATGCGCGCATGTTATTGCCCCTCCAGGTGTTCGTCGAGGAGGGACGCGAGACGTGTCTTGGAGGTGGTGCCAACCAAGCGCGCACGCTCTTCGCCAGCGCCGAACAGCAGCATGGAGGGCAGGCCGCGCACGGTGAACTTCTCCATGGTTTGCTTGTTTTTGTCGGCATTGACTTTGACGACGCGAACTTCCGGATAGGTTTCAGCGAGGTCAGCCAGGATCGGCGCCAGCGCCTTGCAGGGCCCGCACCATTCAGCCCAGAAGTCGACCAGGACCAGGCCCGGGTGTTGCAGCACGTCGGCTGCAAAGGTAGCGTCGGTTACATTGAGAATCGAGGAAGCCATTTTTTTGTCTTTCAAAGGGTTATTGAGAACCACGCCGCCACAATAGCAGCCGCTCAAGGCAAATGGTCGGGTTGGAAATATGCGAAACAATCAGACGGTTATGATGCCGCGTTCAGTACAGTTGAAGGGGTTTGGTCTGTACCCCGCGCTTTGTGGTTCACCTGTGCAGTAGAAACGGTCAGGCGTTTGGCCGGCCACCCGGCTGGGGTGCATGGCGGGGCTGGAATGGCCATACGGTTTACGAAACGCGGAGGGCAGGTTCGGTACGGTTGGCGGGCGCGTCCCCGAGCATCAGGGTGTGGGTATGAAACTGTGCCAGCCCTTCGCGGTGCGCGACGCTGACCACTGCGCTTTCAGGCAAGAGCCTGACGAGCACTGTGTAAAGCTTGTGCTCGGAATCCGGGTCAAGCGCGCTGGTTGCTTCGTCCAGGAACACAAAATCCGGGCGATGCAGCAGTACGCGCGCGAACGCAACGCGCTGCTGCTCGCCGCCCGACAGCTGCTTCTGCCAGTTGTCGTACGCTTCCAGCGACTCGATGCGTTTGTCCAGGCCGCAATACGCCAGCACCTTGCGGCACTCGTTGTCGTCGAACGCGGTAACCGGCTCCGGGTAGCACATTGTCGACTTGAAGGTTCCGGTCGGCAGGTAGCTGCGCTGGGGCAGGAACATCATTTTCGCCTGGACAGGGAGCGTGATCCTGCCGCTGCCGTGCGGCCAAAGGCCGGCTAATGCACGTAGCAAGGTACTCTTGCCGGCGCCCGAAGGACCGCGGATTATCCAGCGTTCGCCTCGCGCAATGCGCACGCCGTCGAGCGAGGCAAGAGGGCGCTGCAATGGGTCGAGCAGCTGGATTTTTCCGGTGCTCACCGCGTCTGCGTCGGTGCGTTCGACCTGGAATCCGCTTATGCGTACATGCGCCTTATTGATGGCCCACTGGAGGTCGCGCACACGGTTTGCTACCGCCAGCCAGCTGGTCCAGCCGAGATAGGCCTGGCTGAAGAAATTCAGCGAATTGCTTAGCGATCCGTATGCGCCGGTGATGGTGGTGATGCTGCCCATCGTAATTTCGCCTGCGATGTAGCGAGGCAGGGCCACCAGGATTGGCAGCGGGTTGAACAATTGGTTATAGGTCGTTGTAGTCATGCTGACCTTGGCCATCCGAATGACGAGCGCTATGACATTCTGGCGTACCTGCGCGAAGCGGTGCAGCAGGCGCTGGAACTCATTGCGCTCACCGCCATAAAATGCGATCTGTTCGGCATTCTCGCGTACTTGTACCGCGGCGAAACGGTAATCCGCCTCGAAGCCCTGTTTCTCCATGTTCAAGCCGATCAGGCGCTTGCCGACCCAGTGCACCAGCGCCAGGTTGGCAATGTTGTCGGCGAACGCGACGTACACCATGTAACCCGGGATCGCGATTGCGAGGCCGGCAAGCGTGAACGAAAGCGTGCCGGACAAGCCCCACAGCACTGCCGCGAACGTAACGGTCCTGACGATGACGTTAATGAAATTCAGCGACAGGTTCAGCGTCTGGTCGACAAACAGGCGCACGTCCTCGGCAATGCGCTGGTCCGCGTTGGTGAGCAGGCCCTCGCGTTCGATATCGTAGTAGGCCTTCGAACTGAGCCATTCGTCCAGCAGTTTCTCGGTTAGCCACGTGCGCCAGCTCAGTTCCAGGAGGTTCTGCAGCGCCGTATTCACGACGCCGACGGCACCGACCCCAAGCCCGACAGCGATACTGGTTACCATGAGGGTGCGCAGGGCTTCCCACTTCAGGCCGATCAACGCATCGGTAACCTGGCCAGCAAGCTTGATGGCCCAGACGTTCAGGTACACGCCGCCGAACATGATGGCAAGGATCACTGCAAGCTGCAGGAATGCCTTACCCCCACGGGTCCCGCGCCAGTACGGGATGATCAGTTGCAGGATTCCGGGCCGGCGGGGCTCGTGGGTATAGTGCGTCATTGTGGTTCCTAAATTGCGTGGGACTGATTATTTAAAACTGCGTTTAACGGTGAGCATCATCTCGCGACCAGGGAGGAGGGGAATGAAGGAAGAACCAACCGTGGTGCCGTACAACCGGCGGTTGGTCAGGTTTTTCACCCCGAAAATCGCATTCCAAGGTCCTTTGCTATAGGTAACGCTTGCATCGATTTGCGCCTGGCCCGGCAGGTAGGCCGGGTAGAGCGGATTGCGTTCCGCCAGTGTCTTGCTACTGCCGCTGATGCCAAAGCCTATCCCAAAACCGTTCAGCGCCGGATCCTGGAAGCGGTAGACCGACCACAGGCTGGCTTTGTGCTTTGCGTAACCAGGGAAAGTGGCTGCCTCGTTACCGACATCCTTGAGCGTGTTGTAGGTGTAATTAAACACGAGGTCGAGACCCGGCGCGAGCTGACCCTGTGCATCGATCTCGGCGCCGCGTGTTTGTTGCGAGTCCCTGACGTTGTAGCAGTTGTTTGGCCGGTCAAACTGTAGTGCGTTTGATTGTTGCAAGGAGAATACGCTCGTCGTCACGGCCAGTTTGCTGTCCAGGAGGTCGAATTTTGCCCCGGCTTCCTTGTTCGTGCTCTCAATCGGAGGTACGATGCCGCCACCGCACCGCATCACCGACTGAGGCACGAAACCTTCGCCATAGCTGGCATAGAGTGAGGTATTGTCGGTCAGCCGATAGACTACACCAGCCCCCGGCGTGGTCGAATACGTTCTCAACGCAGGACTCAAGAACGTGAAATTCGCGGTCAAGAACTGGGTGCTGGCCGGAACGCGGGTGTACTGGTTGCGTCGTACATTCAGCACCATAGTCCAATCGTCGTACATAGCCGTCTCCTGCAGATAGATTGCCCGTTGACGGTGGCCGAACTCCGATACCGAGCTCGGCGTGGTGGAAATTTCGCGAACGGAGGGGAACTCCCTTGGAACCAGGGGGAGAAGCGTGGCAGATTGGGTCGGCCCGCTATCCATCACCTGGACGACATCGTAATTGATATGGTTGACCCCGACCGAGACCTTGTGGCGCAGCGATCCGGTGTTGAACGACCCGCGAAGGTAATGGTCACCGCTGACGGTCTTGTCGTTGATCCCCGAGCGTGATGCAAAGAAATCCATTGTGCCATTCGGTTGGCTTGGCGGGGCCCCAGCTGCATACGCGAAACCAGCTGGCGAATAGTTGGCAATGTCGAGTTCATTTTCGGCCTGCTGGACGCGGCTGATCAGCACCAGCTTGGGCGTCAACGTCTGTTCGAGCTGGTAGTACACCCGCTTGTCAACACCGGCAAAACCGTCATCAAGATTGCCAAGCAGCATGTCCGGCGCAGGCAGGACGGTACCGTCACGCAGCGCGAATGTATATTTCAGCGGTGGAGTACGCTGCTTGCTGTAGGATCCACCAACGATAAAGTCCGTTTTCGCATCCTTCCAACGCAAGGAAGGCATGATGCTGTTGTTTTTCCGGCCGGCAAATCCCGCGTCGCTGCTGCTGGCCTCAGCGACCGATCCGACCAAACGGTAGGTCAGGCGCTTGTCTTCGCTAAACGCGCCGGAGACGTCGGCCGCGGCAGTCTTGTCGCCGCGCGTGCCGTATTGCACTGTCAGGTCGCGGATAGTGTCGGCCTGTGGCTTCTTCAGCACGACGTTCACTGCCCCCCCCAGCGAGTCAGAGCCCGACAGGATGGCCTGCGGACCTTTCAGCACTTCCACCCGCTCCACGCCAAACACATTGGTCGCGGCGGCATGCGAGTCGGCGACGCCGTTACTGGTTGATGATGCAGAAAAGCCGCGGACGTTGAAGGTAGGCGCACGTTGCGGCGACTGGGCGAAATTCACCCCGCTGACGTTGCGCAAGGCATCCTGGAGCGTGGTGACCTGCTGGGTCTCAAGGACCTTGCCGGTGATCAGGGTGATCGAGCCCGGAATATTGTGCAGGTTTGCTCCGCTGCGAGTCGCCGTGTCGGAGCGGTCGGCCTTGAAGCTGGTCTCGGCCTGGTCGCGCTTTGCGGTCACAATCACTTTCAGCGCCCGCGTTACAACCACAGTACCGGCGCCATCCTCGTTGATGTTGTATCCACTGCCCGCTATCGCCTGTGAGACCGCAGCACCTGGCGTAAAGTTGCCATTGACCGTACCTGCGCGGCCGTCCTTCAGGTCGTCGCGATCGAAGGCGATCCGGCATTTGCAGGCACGGGCGATCGCATCGAGCGTCTCTACCAACGGCCCAGCTTTCAAATCGTAAAAATGGACTGCTCTGGCGCTGCTGGCCTCGGCCGCGTCTTGCGCGAGCGCGTTGTGCAACGGGGTTGTGATAATAAACGCGCCGAGTAGGGCGGCGGGCAGGGACAACATTCGTGGAGCAGAGCTGCGGGGCTTGCGAGACATGATATGCGCCTTACTTATGATGGATAGGTGCTGCTCAATATAATTAAAAGTCCCTTGTCATACTAGTGTCATATCAGTACGCTAGACATTCAAAGTTTCCATTGCGTACCGAGCGAAAGTTCGGTACAGAAATTATTGTCCTATGACGCGACACGCAAGTGTCGATATGCGGGGCTTGAACATCCTGATGACAGCTAAAAATTTTGTACCGATTGCATGCGAGAATCGCGTTCACTCAGTTTTTAGTACACGTCACGCTCATGCCTTCGACCATCCGCTTCCTTGCTGTTCAATCCTTCCTGCGCAGTCGTCGTTTCCGCCCTATGCCATTGATGGCGGGCGTCCTTCTGCTGCCGCTCGCTAGCAGCGCGCAACAGGCTCCGCAAGTATCCTCACCGGATACCGAATCCACGCAAGACGGGGTGGCCACCGTCTCGGTGACTGCTGCGCGCTCATCGAACCGTTTGGACCGCCAGGTATTTGACGTCAAGACCGACACGGCCGCATCGAACGACACTGTGGCCGATATACTGAACAAGGTGCCGGCCGTCGCTGTCGATTCTGATGGCAAGGTCACATTGCGCGGCAAGAGCGATGTCCAGATCCTCGTGGACGGCAAGCCGACCGCGATAATGCAGGGCGAGAACCGCGCGGCTGCGATTCAAGCACTACCGGCGGCCGATCTCGAGTCGGTGGAAGTCATCAACAATCCAGGTGCGCAGTTCGGCAATGAAGGCGGAGGCGGACCCATCATCAACCTGGTGATGCGGCGCGAACGGCGTCCTGGCGGCTTCGCGGCCATCAATGCCAACGTTGGCACTGCAGGGCGTTTCAATACGTCCGGTTTCGGCAGCTATACCGCTGGCCTGGTGAGCGTACAGGGTAGCGTCTTTGGCCGCCGCGACCGGCACGTTTCGGTTGGCCAGAGCGAACGGGAGCGTATAGACCCGGCATCCGGTGCGGCGGCGCGCAGTGCGCAGCACTCGCGCAGCGACCGCGAGAGCGACGCCGCGGGCTTCAATGGCGCCCTCAGCTATAACATCGGAACGCACGATGTTCTATCCGGTAACGTCGGCTTCTTCACGACCTCCAGCGACGCCATCTCCGAGGAGCGCTACCGGGGCACGACCGCCGCCGGCGTTGTCGACAGCGAATACCTGCGCGCGACGTCGCGCGGCGCCCGCAACCGCAACTATAGCCTCGGTAGCCGTCTCGACCACAAAGGCAGCTTGCTGGGCGAGACCCTGACACTGGACCTGCGCATGACCGGATCGGAAGTGAACAGCGACAGTCGCCATGCCAACGAGTACTCGGTTCGGCCAGTTACCGCAGCCGTCGGGGATAGCAGGCTGGACAACCTAACGAAAAATGGCGTCGTCGACTTCACCGGCGACTACGAACGCCCCGTGGACAATGGCGTGCTCAGGCTCGGCTACAAGGTGGCGCGCAACAGCAACGTATTTGATAGTGCGTTTCTCGATGTTGAGTCCGGCACGCTGGCCGAACGCACGAATCCGTCGCGCACCAACCGCTTCGAGCTCGACGAAACGACGCTGGCGCTGTACGGATCGTACCAATGGCGTATCAACAGCGACTGGGGGGTGCTGGGCGGTTTACGTGCCGAGTACACCGACGTCGACATGTATCAGGTGACGGCCGGCATTCTTGCCAGCAACGATTATCTCGACGCTATTCCAAGCGCTTTCGTCACCTACGGCTGGTCGGACGACACCACGCTGCGCCTGAGTTATGCGCACCGTATCCGGCGCCCCGGCGCGGGCGAGCTGAATCCTTTCGTGGTGTATCAGGATGAGTTAAATGTTTCGTCGGGTAACCCTAAGCTGCGGCCGAGCGATTCGGATTCGCTGGAGCTCGGCGTCGAAAACACGCTTGGCAAAGTTAACACGAGCGTGCGTCTGTACGTGCGCCGCGACACCGACCTGATCTCCGAGCGCCGCTACTTCATCAACGACGACGTGCTGCTGACAACCCGCGAAAATGCTGGCAGCAGTCGTTCCGAAGGCGTCGAATTTTCGTTTAGCGGCAAGCCAACGCCGAAGCTCACTATCCATGCCAGCGGCAACCTGGGCCGGGGCCAACACACCGTGGTAGGCAGCGAACATGGGCACAAGCGAACAACGACCTCGTTGAACGGACGCGCGCGTTTGAGCTACCAGCTGGACCGCGATAACCAGTTTCAGCTCACGGTCGACGCGCTGGGAAAGATGCTGTTTGGGGATGGCTACCGGCAGCCGGTCCGCACGGCCGATTTTAGCTATCGCCACAACATCAGCCAGGAACTCAGCTTGGTGGTTAACGTCAACGATCTGTTTGATTCACGAAAAATGGAGTCGGTCACCGAGACCGACCTGTTGCGCGAGTCCAGCACCCAGCGTCCCGGCGGGCGCGTGGCATACGTCGGCCTTTCCTACCGCTTCGGCACGCGCCCCAATTCCGCGCGCGGCCAGGCCGAGGCCGGGGGGGGCGCCGCGCGGCGTTAAAAAGATGATTTACAGACGGAGAAGATATTGAGTATCGAGAATAGCAATACAGCGGAGAAGGATCTTCAGTTGCGCGCTGATGCGCTCGAGTATCACCGTAGCCCAACGCGCGGCAAGATCGAGGTCGTCGCCACCAAACCGCTGTCGAACCAGCGCGACCTGTCGCTCGCATATTCACCCGGCGTCGCCTATGCCTGCGAGGAAATTGCCACGGATCCGAACATGGCAGCCGAGTACACATCGCGCGCCAATCTGGTCGCGGTGATTACGAACGGCCCCGCTGTGCTTGGACTGGGCAACATCGGGCCCCTGGCATCCAAGCCGGTCATGGAAGGTAAGGGCTGCCTATTCAAGAAATTCGCGGGGATCGACGTGTTCGACCTTGAACTGGACGAACTGGATCCAGACAAGCTGGTAGATGCGATCGCGATGCTAGAACCGACCGTTGGCGGCATCAATCTTGAAGACATCAAGGCGCCGGAATGCTTCTACATCAGAAGAAGCTGCGCGAGCGGATGAACATCCCTGTATTCCACGATGACCAGCACGGCACGGCGATCATTTCCACGGCGGCGCTGCTCAATGCGCTCAAGGTGGTCGGCAAAAATATCGGCGAAGTGAAACTGGCCGTATCGGGCGCCGGCGCGGCCGCCATTGCCTGCCTCGACATGATGGTGCTCCTTGGCGTAAAACGCGAAAACATCTTCGTAGCCGATTCGAAGGGCGTCATTTTTGTGGGCCGCGAAGTGAACATGGAAGCCAACAAGGCGCGCTATGCGCAGGCTACCGATGCGCGCCTGCTTGCCGACATCGTCGACGGCGCCGACGTTTTCCTGGGCTGTTCGACCGCGGGCGTCCTGACCGGGGACATGGTCAAGACCATGGCATCGCAACCGGTGATCCTGGCGCTAGCCAACCCGGAACCCGAAATCCGGCCGGAAGTCGCGCGTGCGGCACGCCCCGACTGCCTCATCGCGACCGGCCGTTCGGGCTACCCGAACCAGGTCAACAACGTGCTGTGCTTCCCGTATATCTTCCGCGGCGCCCTCGACTGCGGCGCCACCCGCATCACCGACGAGATGAAGCTGGCCTGCGTGAGCGCGATCGCCGAGCTGGCGGAAGCAGAGGCCAGCGACATGGTCGCCACAGCCTACGAGGGCCAGGACCTGTCGTTCGGCCCCGAATACATCATTCCGAAGCCTTTCGACCCACGCCTGCTGGCGGCGATTGCGCCGAAAGCGGCGGAAGCGGCCGCGGTGTCGGACGTGGCTGCCCGTCCGATCGAGGACATGGCGGCGTACCGCGACAGGCTGGCGCAGATGATCTATCACACCGGATTCTTTATGAAGCCGGTGTTTGCGAAGGCCAAGGCGCACCAGCGCCGGGTGGCGTATGCGGAAGGGAGTGACGTGCGTGTGCTGCGCGCGGTGCAGACCGTGGTCTACGAAGGGCTGACCAAACCGGTGCTGATCGGGCAGGGCGGCAGTGTCGAACGCGCGATCAGGGAAGCAGGACTGCGTTTGACGCGCGATGTCGACTACACGCTGGTGGGGGCCGACGGCGACACCACGCTGCAAGGCACGCGCCTGCTGCAATCGGGCGAGGTTGATGCGCTCATCTGCGGGATGGAAGGCAGCTACGACAGCCACCTGGAGCACGTCAAGAACGCGATCGGCAGCGCGCCCGGCGTCGAGGTCCTGGCGGCGATGAATGCGCTGGTGCTCGACAAAGTGACCTTGTTCATCACCGATACCTACGTCAATGACCAGCCGACCGCGCCGCAACTGGCCGAGATCACCCGCCTGGCGGCAACCGCGATGCGCCAGTTCGGACTGGAACCGAGAGTCGCGCTGCTGTCGCATTCGTCGCTCGGCTCCTCCGAACGGCCGTCAGCGTGCCGCATTCGCGAAGCGCGCGAGCTGCTGGCCAAAACAGCGCCCGAGCTGTCGGTGATCGGCGAGATCCATGGCGATGCAGCGCTGTCCGAAGAGGTCCGCAACATCTACGAGATCGAGAACGGCTTCGCCGGCAGCGCTAACCTGCTGGTGATGCCGTCCCTGGACGCGGCGAACATCTTGTTCAATGTGCTCAAGGTCGCGGCAGGGAAGGGCGTCACCGTCGGGCCGATCCTGCTCGGCGCAGCCAAGCCGGTGCATATCCTCAGCCCGAGCGCAACCGTTCGACGTATCGTTATGACAGCAGTAGCGGTAGCGAAGTGAACTTAAACAGAGGTCGACCTCTGCGGTTGGGCGGCGTGCGCAGCCGACGCTTGGACGGGAAGCCGCAGCTTTCCCTCTTGCTGACCAAGCGGTTCTGATTACTCTGTGTTTTCAAGATAGCCGTACAACTCCATTGCCGGCTGCTGACCGTGGCTGGGTAGCTTTTTGCGTGAGCTCAAGGGTTGATTTGAGCAATCTCATGAGGCTTGATGTGAGGTTGTAGCGTAAGCCTTTGATTTTAAAGAGGCTAAACGGCCTGCAAAGCCGTTTAGACGGGTTCGATTCCCGTCCTCGCCTCCAGATGAAAAAAATAGCCCACCGATGCGTGGGCTATTTTTTTGCCGTGATTTTATATCCACTGTTCACTTTAGCTGCCCGACCCGAATGGACAAGTCAAAGCGCAAACGCTCGCCCGGAGGCCGAGGGAAGCGGTATCGACTCGACCCTGGCCGATGCCGATGACTTCCCTTCTATGGCACGCCACTGAGGGTACGCCGTGCAGCTCGGTAATTACGCTCATGTCGTCATTGTCAGCGCGACCCATGAAATCATCGCCGCCAGCGGCATGGTAGCGACCCAGGACAGCAGAACCTGAAGCAGCGTGTTCCGGTCCAGGGTGTCGGCGCTGGCGCCAACGCCCGCGATCGAGCCGACCGATACATGTGTGGTGGACACCGGCAAACTGAGTTGGCTCGCCATGATGACCAATGCGGCGGTGATCAGGTTAGCGGCCACGCCCTGTGCATGATCCATGCGGCTGAGGCGCTGGCTCATCGTTTCAGCGACGCGCCTGGCCAGGAGCCAGCCACCCGCCGCCATCGCGACTGCGATGAGGAGCACGGAACTTTGAACCTTCACTACCTGCGCGGCAACCAGCAGTGCCGCCAATTTTGGCGTGTCGTTCACAGCGCGCGCAAAGCAGATCAGGGCGGCCGAAAAAACGTGCATCCGATCGAGCATGCGCGCAAGGGAAAAGCGCGCTGTTGGCGCGGTCAACTGATCGCAGGCCGCGTTGTCGGCAAGGACCACCAGCGGTGCTGCAAGCGGCGCGGCCGCGCTGGTGCCGCCAGCGGTGAGCGGTCCTGGAACTGGCACCAGCACACACACGCAGTCTTTTTGTTCAGGGCGCAGCCGCAGTAATTGATACGTGCCCAGTCCCAGGATTGCTGCAGCGATGGGACTGAACAGCAAAGGCAGGAGGAAGGTGCTCCAAAGCCGGGCGAACTGGACTTCGGCCGGGCTGACGGCCAATCCTGCGCCGAGCAGAGCGCCGATCAAGGCGTGGGTAGTCGAAATCGGCAGCCCTGCGCGCGTTGCAATGATCACCGTGAGGGCCGCCCCGGTCCCGCTGCTGAAGATAAACTGTGGCGCTTCGACGAGCGCCGCGGGCAGCAAGCCTTTACCCGAGAATTGCTGAACGAGGTCGTGCGCCAGCAACAGCGACAGCACGCTGCCGGCAACGGTAGCGATCGTCGCAAGCAGCAGGGCCTGGCGATAGCTCAAGGTATCCGAACCCCAAACGGTGGCAAATCCTTTGAAATTGTCGTTTGCGCCATTCGCGAACGCCAGCAACAGTGCGGCACAGATCAGCAGATATTCCATGATTGTCCTCCGCGCCCAGGTCAGCAGCAGGCCAGGCCATCGTTGCCGCTGTCCCTGTCAAAAGGCAGAGCCCGGCCGCAGCCGGCGAACAGTCCATAGTGGCGGCTGAAGTCGCCGATGAAATCAAAATGTTCCCTAAAGCGGGTTTCGTTCAACATGCGCCAGCTGTTCCCGCATACCGGGAATACGCGTCCGGTCTCGATGTCATGATGTTTGTCGAGCACGAAACGGTGCTCGTTTCCGGGAATGGTGCCGCGATACACCACGGCCTGTCCGTAGTCTTCGCACGCGCTCTCGAGCCCGTCAAGCTTGAAGAGCCGGTATGCCGCCGAAAAGAAGCGTATCGCACCGGCGCGCTGGGCCAGCTCGGGCTCGGTAATGAGCAGCGGCCTGTCCTCGATCAGTCGTGGGTCTGCGAAGCCGTGTCGCTGTGCCAGGCGCAGGAAGTCGTTCCAGTACAGGGCGCCGCCAAGGCATTCGCCGTACAGGACCGGGTCGCTGCGCACGGATGCGGGAACACGGCGGTCCGCATAAACGTCTGAAAAATAGAATTCGCCTCCGCTCTTTAACAAGCGATGCACGCCGCGTATGACGGCATCCTTGTCGGGCGACAGGTTGACGACGCAATTGGAGACAATCACATCGAAGCTGCCCGGTTCAAGACCGAGTTCGTCGAGCAGTTCGATATACCCATGCAAGAATCGCACATTGGCATAGCCGACGGCGTCGCTGTGGAAGGCCTGATGGCGGGTCGCCACTGCCAGCTGCTCTTCTGTCATATCCACGCCGATGACTTCGCCGCCTGGGCCGACCAGTTGTGAAAGGGCATACACATCGCGGCCCGATCCGCAGCCAAGATCGAGAATACGGCACCCTTCGAGCAGCGGTGGGCAGACCAGGCCGCACCCGTAATAGCGCGTCAGCACCTCGGGATGGATGCGCGCCAGCAGCGGCTTTAGCCACTCCGGCACCTGGCTGATATCGCAACAGGCGCTGGTTTTAAGGTCACCCGTGTTTTGCAGGGTCTGGCCGTAGTACTCTTGAACAATGTCATGCATGTTGCCTCCTATCGATTTCGATCACCTGTCTGGTTGCAGGAACTCAATGTCGCCATACCACGCGGTCGCACTTTCTCCTGTGTTGTCGGTATCCGTGGCGATAGCCACGGCCACGACGTCGGGCGCGTCTTCGCCGAATGCGGCGCGAAAGTCGGCTCGCAGGTCGCGTGTTTCCGTGACCCACTGTCCGGCCTGAGCAGCGCCACTGCGCGTGACGATCATGCGTGCGCGGTCGGTGTACGTATTGGCTTGAATGGTGCCCACAGGCTGGCGGTTGTCCCACACGTAATTGAGGGCAGCAGTGGGGATTTCCTGGCCGTACATCGCTTCTGCGAGCTGCAACTTCATGCGCGTGCCAAACGACAGTCGCCGTACCGGGTAATCGAACATCACGTAAAGCCGCGCCGCGTAATCGTCCCCGCTTTGCTGCGTCATGTCCGCTTTCTTGACGGGCGCCGCGACCTTCCAGCGCCAGCGCAGCAGCGGGTAGCGCCGCACCTCTACCCGGACTGCGTGGATCAATCCCGACATCGATCCATCCGCCTGGGCCATCAGTACGGTCGCTCCGGAGTCGAGCGTGAGGCTGTAGCGCGTGTCCGCGGCCTTGGGGGCCGGCTTGAGCACTTGCCAGCCTGTGACCGCTCCTCCTGGCGTCAGGTCCGAGAATGCCGGAACCTTGGGCGGCGCGGCACAAGCGTGCGCGCCCGACAGCAGGCTAACGGCTGCGATCGTCATGGTGAATGCACGCCTCATGTGAGCCACTCCGGCGGAATGTGGACCAGATCTTCTGGCTCGTCGACGTCATGCACGGTCGCCAGCTCAAGGCTCGACATCGCGAGACGGGCAATGCGCTCGCGCGTTTGGGACATGACGCGCGCGGTGCTCCACGCAATGCCATCGAACAGCCGCGGGGCAGGGCGGGACAATCCCACCAGCGCATAACCGCCGTCGCTTGCCGGTGCGAACACACTGGACTGCTTACTCAATGCGTGCGCCGCGGCATGCAGCATGCCCGCACACAGTTCCGGCGCGTCGGTGCCGATCAGGATCGCGCGTGGGTACCGTTCCAGGCTGCGCGCCAGCGCTCGGTGCATGCGCTCGCCAAGGTCGCCTCCGCCTTGCGCTGTGAGGCTGACGCCGAACTGGCCGACCGCCCTTTGGAATTGCGGATGCGCCGTATCCGGCGTGCAGCACAACTCGATCGGGCCGATGCCCGCCTCGGCGGCGCATGCGAGCGTGTGGTCGAGCATTCTCGATGCCAGTTGTGCCGCCGCTGCGTTGCCAAGCACGCGCGCAAGCCGGGTCTTGGCGTAGCCGGGCAGCGGCGCCTTGGCGAAGATGATCAGTGCGCAGTCTTGTTTCATGGATGATAAACCGGTGCAAGGATGTCAGCCCGTGTGCCGAGCCAGTAGCGCAGGCGCAGGCGCCACATCAGGAAAATGGTGCGCCATACCCCGTGTTTTTCCCAACGCCTGCCCGAGGTCGTCACGCATGCGCGCAGGCACAGCGGGGCGGACACGGCCTTCAGCCGGCGCGATAGTTCGATGTCTTCCATCAAAGGCTGTGGGGGGAATGCTCCAACGGCGAAAAAACAATCGCGCCGGACAAATATGGCCTGGTCACCGGTAGCGATCCCGGACAGGCGCGAACGCAGGTTCATCATGCGCGCGACCACGTCGAGCATCGCAGCTCGTCCCTCGATCGTCACATTGAAGCGCCCCCACGCGCGGTGCGTACGCGCCAACCCGGCCGTGATCAGTCCGTCGGCGTCGCCTGGCAGCATCGTGTCGGCGTGCAGGAACAGCAGCACCTCGCCCCGTGCCGCAGCCGCGCCCATGTTCATCTGCTGCGCGCGTCCGCGCGCGCTGGCAAGCACCAGGTCGGCCAGTCCGTTGGCAACGGCCGTGCTGTCATCGGCGCTACCACCGTCAACGACGATGATCTCGGCCCCGCGCGCGCGCAGCGGCATCAGCAGGCGCAGCGTGCGTTCGATGCCGGCAGCTTCGTTCAGCATCGGCACGATCACGCTAAGCGGTGTCAATGGCATGTCGGCCTCCATGTCAAGCCGCCCGCCGCCAGCGATGAAAGCGACCGGCCAACGCGAGCAGGCGTTGCGGCGCATGCGCGCGCTTCCACTGTCCGGCGGCATATTTGTTCGCCTCGGACATGGTCGGATAAATATGGATGGTTCCGAGGATCTTGTTCAAGCCGAGGCCATGCTTCATCGCCAGCACGTATTCGGCAATCATGTCGCCGGCGTGCGCGCCGACGATCGCCACCCCGAGAATCTTGTCGGTGCCCGGCTTGGTGAGCACCTTCACGAAGCCCTGCGCGGCTTCATCGGTGATAGCGCGGTCGAGATCGCCGATGTCGTAGCAGGTCACTTCGAACTGAATGTCCTGCTCTGTTGCTTCGGACTCCGACAGGCCCACCCGCGCTGCTTCGGGAGCGGTAAATGTGCACCACGGAATCACCGAATAATCGGCCTTGAAGCGTTTGAAGGCGCCAAACAGCGCGTTGACAGCGGCATACCAGGCCTGATGGGCGGCGGTGTGCGTGAACTGATAGGGGCCGGCGACGTCGCCGCATGCATAGATATTCGGATACAAGGTCTGCAAATATGCATCGGTCTCGATGGTCTTTTGCGGCGTGACCGGAATACCCAGCTCTTCGATGCCAAACCCGGCGGTCCGCGCGACCCGGCCGACCGCGCACAAGACGGTGTCGAATTCGAGCGCACGCTCGGCCCCCTCGTGGTTCACGATCAAGCGCTTTGTGTGCTCATCTTGTTCGACCCGCAGCGCGCGATGGCCGGTGAGGATCTGCACGCCGTCCGCCGCCATCGATGCGCCGACCATCGCCGCCACATCGGCGTCTTCACGCGCCAGCAGGCGTGGCCCCATTTCGACCTGCGTCACCTGTGATCCGAGACGGGCGAACGCCTGCGCCAGTTCGCACCCGATCGGGCCGCCGCCCAGAACGATCAGCCGCTTGGGCAGGTGTTGAATTTTCCACAGCGTATCGGATGTGCAGAAGCCGGCTTCACGCAAGCCCGGGATCGGCGGGACGATGGCCTGCGCACCGCTTGCGATCACAATGGCGCGCGTGGCGATCCGTTTGCCATCGATCTCCACTTCCCACGGCGAGACGATCTTGGCCTTGCCCAGTATTACGTCGACGCCCAGGCCGGTATAGCGTTCAACCGAATCATGGGGGGCGATGCTGCCAATGACCCGATGGACCCGCGCCATGACATCGGGAAAGTCGAAAACGGGGTCCAGCTTGCCGATCCCGAGCGATTGCGCTTGCCGCGCCTGCTTGACGAAGCCAGCCGTGCGGATCAGTGCCTTGGAGGGGACGCAGCCGTAATTGAGGCAGTCGCCACCCATCTTGTGGCCTTCCACCAGCGCCACCTTCGCCTTCACCGCCGACGCGATGTAGGCGGTGACGAGGCCGGCCGCACCGGCGCCGATCACGACCAGGTTGTAGTCGAAGCGGGCGGGCTTGGGCCATTGCCGATAAACCTTGCGTGCCTTGATCGCGTCCAGGATCTTCCTGCCGGCCAGCGGGAGCATGCCGAGGATGGCAAACGAGGCCAGCAGGGAAGGCGACAAGATGCCGGACAGACTGTCGATCCGGGCAAGCTGGGTGCCGGCGTTCACATAGGCTAGCGTGCCAGCCAGCATGCCCGCTTGGCTCACCCGGTAAAAGGTGCCGGCACGAATAGCAGTCAATCCCATCAGCAGGTTGACCAGGAAGAAGGGAAACAGCGGAACCAGGCGCAGCGTGAACAAATAGAACGCGCCATCTTTTTCCACGCCCGCATCGATTGCATCGACTCTGCCGCGAAAGCGCGCGCGGACCCAGTCGCGCAGAAAATAGCGCGACGCGAGAAAGGCAAGGGTCGCCCCGAGCGTGGAAGCGAACGAGACGATCAAGGTTCCTGTCAGCAGTCCGAACAAGGCGCCGCCGGCCAGTGTCAGGATCGCCGCCCCAGGCAGCGACAAGGCCGCGACGACGAGATAAAGGGCGAAATAGATCGCAATTGCCTGAAGCGGATGGGCTGCGTAATAGTCGGCGAACGACTGCTGGCGCGCCTTCACGAAGTCGAGCGTGAAATACTGGCCCAGGTCGAAGGCGAAGTAGGCCGCAACTGTCGCCGCAAGCAGTGCCAGGGCGAGCATCTTGTTTTTATTCATGTTCGATTCCCTCAGGTGCCCAGCGCGCCGCCGCAACTGCTGCCCTGGCCTGCCGTGCAGCCATAACAATGATCGGCCACCCGCACGCCATGTCCGGCAGGGTCGTGCCGCAACAGATCGCGCAGGTGCGGCCGACCCTGTTCGTGATCGGTCGTGTCGCCAAGCGCCGCCAGTGGCAAACCGAGCTGCTGATTGAAGTCGCAGTCCGACAGCCTGCCTTGCCAGTCGACGCTGATCAGGTCGCGGCACATGACGCCCCCAAGATTCTCCGGGCGGTGGTGATGTTTCAGAAGGTCCATATAAGCATGGAATTGGCCTTTGGAGACCAGCATCGAGCCAAAGCGCTGGATCGGCATGTTTGCCAGCGCAAACAAGGTGTTGAACTCGATTCCGAAATGCGCCATCAGCTCGCGCTTGTAGTCCGCTTGCAGCGCGTTCTGCTCCGGCGGCAGGGCCGGGCCCTGGGGGTTATAGACGAGGTGAAGATGCAGACCCGACTCCGGCTTGCCATAGCCCAGCGCATTGAGTTTTTGCAGCGCGGCGATGCTCTTGTCGAAGGTGCCTTCGCCGCGTTGTGCATCAACCCGCTCCAGCGAATAACAAGGCAGGGAGGCAACCACCTCGACACCTTGGGCCGCGAGAAACTGCGCCAGGTCGTGCTGGCCTTCTTCAAACAGGATGGTCAGGTTGCAACGGTCGATGACCTTCACGCCCATCGCGCTGGCGCGCTCCACCAAAGGACGAAACTGCGCATGCAGTTCGGGGGCGCCGCCAGTCAGGTCCAGCACGCCAATCGAGCGCGCCTTCAGGACGGCCGGGATGAGTTCGATGGTTTCCTGGTCCATCATTTCGGTGCGGGTGGGGCCGGCGTTGACATGGCAGTGCACGCAGCTTTGATTGCAGCGATAACCCAGGTTCACTTGCAGCGTTGTCAGGGTGTTGCGACGAATCGCTGGAAACGTGCTTGCCTTGAGCAAGGGCAGGATGGGATGCATGCAGACCTCTATGATTTATCGGGCGAATGTTTCGCTTATGTCACATAGTCGGATGGATGCTGCCATTTCTTACACTGCGGTCCCGGTCGGGCTGGTCGGTCACGCACTGTAAGAATACCTGCCCTTGCGCCGACAGACCACCTATGTTCAAGTTAAGCGGGGGTTCACGATGGACGAAGTTTCAATCGGACTGATCGGTGGGAGCGGGCTGTATCAAATGGAAGCGCTAAACGATGCGCGCGAAATCGACATCGTCACTCCGTATGGCCCGCCTTCCGGCCCGATTGTCGTCGGCACGGTCGATGGCGTTCGCGTCGCGTTCCTGGCCCGCCATGGCCGCGGGCACCGGCTGATCCCGTCCGAGGTGCCGTACCGGGCCAATATTCATGCCATGAAACAGCTCGGGGTGCGCTATCTGATTTCGATGTCGGCCGTCGGCTCGCTGCGGGAAGACATCGCTCCGCTCGACATGGTCGTGCCGGATCAGTTCATCGACCTTACCCGCCGGCGCGAGGGGACATTCTTCGGCGCCGGCGCCGTCGCTCATGTATCGATGGCGCAGCCCGTGTGCAGCGCTGTGTCGGCCTTGCTCGCGCGCGCGGTCGAGCAGATCGCGTGCGCGCACCCCGTCACGCTTCATCGTGGCGGCACTTACGTCTGTATCGAAGGACCGCAGTTTTCATCACAGGCGGAGTCGAACTGGTATCGCAGCATGGGAGCGAGCGTGATCGGCATGACGAACATGCCCGAAGCCAAACTGGCCAGGGAGGCGCAAATCGCATATGCGACGCTGGCGATGGCAACCGATTACGATTGCTGGCACCCGCGCGAGGCGCACGTCACGGCCGAGACGGCGATCGCCAACCTGATGAAAAATGCCGGCCGTGCCCAGTTGATTGCCGCCAGCGTGATCCGCATGATAAGCGACGAGCGACCTGCATCGCTCGCCCATGACGCGCTGGCAAGCGCCTTGGTGACCGCGCCATCGGCGATGGATGCCGACGTGCGTGCGCGCCTTGCGGCTGTCCTCGACGGGATGGCGTGAGCTGCGCTTGCAAGAAACAGGCATTGCGCATGTAGAGGCCTGCAACTAACAACACCACCGTTCTCAAGCGCCACCTGTTGCTCGCCCCACGCCGGCCAAATGTGCAGCGGGCTTTCCTGTAATAGAGTTATAGTCGGTAATTTATGTCGATGCGCTAACATCTGTCGGACATGCAAAGCATCAGGAACGCCAATGACCAAGCCAACATCTACCTCCCCTTCTGGCGTCGACGACAACCGCTTCCGGCTGTTCGTCGACAGCGTGACCGACTACGCGATCTACATGCTGTCGCCGGAAGGAATCGTCAACAGCTGGAATGCGGGCGCGCAACGGTTCAAGGGCTACACCAACGACGAAATCATCGGGCAGCATTTTTCGCGGTTCTACACGCCCGAGGACCAGGAAAGGGGCATGCCGGAGCGTGCATTGGCGCTTGCCCGGAACGAGGGGCGGTTCGAGGACGAGGGCTGGCGCATGCGCAAGGACGGCAGCCGCTTCTGGGCCAGTGTCGTCATCGATCCGATCCGCGACCCGGACGGCAGCTTGGCCGGCTATGCGAAAATCACGCGCGACATCACGGACCGAAAGCGCACGTCCGAAGCCCTGCATGCCAGCGAGGAGCGGTTTCGCCTGTTGGTGCAGGGGGTGACCGACTACGCCATCTACATGCTGTCGCCGACCGGCATCATCACCAACTGGAACGCGGGCGCGCGCCGCATCAAGGGCTTCGAACATCACGAAGTGGTCGACACCCATTTTTCCCGCTTCTATATCGAGGACGATATTGCCAAGGGCCTGCCGATGGCGGCGTTGTCAACCGCGCTCAACGAGGGACGCTTCGAAAGCGAGGGGTGGCGCCTGCGCAAGGATGGCAGCCGCTTCTGGGCTCATGTGGTCATCGATCCGATCCGTAGCCAGCTTGGCGAATTGCTCGGCTTTGCCAAGGTCACGCGCGACATCACCGAGCGGATGCGCGCCGCGCAGGCGCTCGAAAAAACGAAGGAGGCGTTGTTCCAGTCGCAAAAGCTCGAAGCGATCGGAAAGCTGACAGGCGGCATCTCGCACGACTTCAACAATCTGCTCAGCGTGATGTCCAACGGCCTGAGCGTGCTCAGGCACCGGCTCGCCGCTCCGGAGGACATGCGGGTGCTCGACGCGATGGAGCGGGCCGCTTCCCGCGGCGCGGCGCTGACCGGGCAGTTGTTGACATTCGCGCGCCAGCAGCCGCTCAAGCAGGAATGCCACAACCTGAACGACGTCATGGGCTCGTTCGAGGCCGTGTTGCGGCGCGCCGTGCGCGGCTCGGTCGCATTTGAGATGCTATTGTCCGAACGCCTGCCGATGGTGCTGGCCGACGCTGCGCAAGTGGAGGCGGCGCTCCTGAACCTGATCGTCAATGCATGCGATGCCACCCCCGACGGCGGCAGCATCAGGGTAAGCACCAGCGTGGTCGAACTGTCCGCCGGACAGGTTGGCAAGCTGCCGGCCGGGGCCTATGTCAGGATCGGCGTCGAAGATACGGGGCAAGGCATGGACGGCGACGTCATTGCCCGCGCCGTCGAACCGTTTTTCACGACCAAGCCGGTGGGCAAAGGGACCGGGCTTGGCCTTAGCCAGGTGTATGGCCTGATGCAGCAATCGGACGGCGACCTCCTGATCGCATCGACTCCCGGTGCGGGCACCGAAATGTCGCTGTATTTTCCCGCGCTGGCGAACGGCGCCGCGGGGCCGGCAAGCGAGCTGCCGCGCGAGAAGGCGCTGGTTGTCGACGACCAGGCGGACGTGCTCGAGATGGCGGTCCAGTTGTTCCGCACCCTGGGTTACGAGGTGCTGTCCGCTAACAATGGCGCCGAGGCCCTCGAAATCCTGCAGCGCTCGCCGGGTATCGACGTGTTGTTTTCCGACGTGGTCATGCCTGGCACGAGCGGAATCGAACTGGGGCGTGAGGCGCGGCGCCTGTTTCCCGCCATGAAAATCATCCTGGCCTCGGGCTATACCGCTCCGGCCCTGCAAACCCAACATGCGCGTCTTGACAATTTTCAATTGATTAGCAAGCCATATTCCATCGCGCAGATCCTGCGCCAGTTGCGTTAGAGGGGCCTGGAAAGGAACGCCTCGCCATCAAGCTCGGCACTGGCGTTTCCCTGAGGGGGGAATCTTTCCGCCATCTCCGCGCCCAGGCCGGCAGCGGGCCTGGCCGTCGTTGCCGCTGTCCTTGTCAAAAGGCAGATCCCCGCCGCAGAGGATGCCGAGGTGCGTGCGCGTCTTGCGGCGATTTTCGACGGGTTGGTGTGAGGCACGGCGCTATCCAAGCCAGGCGAGCAGGAAACGGAAATCGGGCGGTTGTGCTCGTTGCCAGCGGCGTAAGCGGCGCTGCCACAGCGCCAGGCGCCGCCGCATCCTCATGCCGGTGCCGGGTCTGGATGAGCGGCGGGCGTGCCGGGTGGCGCCACAGCGACATAATGCACGGTCTGGGTCGGATAGGCGAACTCGATAGCCTCTCGGGCAAAGCGTGTGAACAGCGCGAGATTGATCGCTTGCTGGATATCCATATAGACCGCATAGTCCGCGCTGCCCACGATATATACGACTTCAAAATCGAGTGAAGACGGACCGAAGGACTTGAAGTGCGCACGGTCGAAACTGGCATTCTCCTGGTGCTCGACCGCTTCGCGCAGCATGCCTGGCAATGCCTGCAACTGCTGTGCCGTCGTCTGGTAAGTCACGCCGATGGTAAAGGCGATGCGGCGCGTCTGCATGCGCTTGTAGTTATGGATCCGGCTCTTGAGCAGGCCGGAATTGGAAAACACGATCTGCTCGCCGTCGAGGCTGCGCAGGCGGGTCGTCTTCAGGCCAACATATTCGACCGTCCCGGCCACACCGTCGACGATGATGAAGTCGCCGATCACAAAGGGCTTGTCGAGCACGATGGACAAGGACGAGAACAGGTCGCCCAGCACATTTTGCAGCGCCAGCGCGACCGCAATGCCGCCGATGCCCAGGCTGGCCACCAGGGTGGTGATGTTCACGCCGAAGTTATCGAGGATCATCAACGCAAGCACCAGCCAGATCGTGGCGCGCACCACGAACCCGAGCGCTGCCGTCGAGGTCGTACTGGCCGGGTCCTCGCCGTGGCGTTGATTGCGGTAGTGGGTCAGCCATTGCTTCACGCCGAGGTCGCCCCACAGCGCCACTTGCAACAGGATCGCCACAATGATGCCGTTGGAAATGACCAGCGCGCCCCTGGCCGGCAGCACGAGTGTCTGCGCGCCCGCGTACAGCGCCACTGCCCACATGAAGGCGGGGGCGGTGGAGGAAAGCACGCTTAACGCCACGTCGTCCAGGTGCGTTTGCGTGCGGCTGGCGATTTTTCCGAGATGCAGCAGGAGCAGTCTTTTTCCCGAATAAACAAGACCGAGCGCAACCAGCGTGACCGCGACGGCAATGCTCCAGGAAACGAGGTCGTTACCAAGAAACGTGTAGTTCATCTGGCCGATTCTCCTTTTGCTTGTATTGTCGCAATGGCCCTGTTGCGCCGGGGCGTGCGTGCCTTGCCAGCGCGCCAGAAGAATTCACAGGCGCTCCCGTCGTGCTGATAGCCGGTAATGGCCGCGCGCATGCCCTCGTCACTGCCGAACAGCACCGGGACCTGGGAAACGTAGTGGCGCAGCAGGCGCATCTTTCCCTCTATATTGACCGGCACGATCAGGCGCTCGGTCGGCTCGAGCTGCAGGCGTGCAAGCGCCGCCTGCGGTCCGTCGCCGCCGCCGCGCCCGCTGCGGGGATCGGCCACGTAGGGGAAGTCCTCGTAAAACAGGAGGCTGGCCCCGGCAGCTGCCAGCCGCATGGCCACGCGCGCCGTGATCTGATGGTCGACATGGTCGCCAATGCCCATTGGGCTCACCAGCAGGATGGGGCCGAGGTCCAGGCAAATTCGGCGTAGCAGCTGAAACAATTCTTCGATGTGGGCTGCGTCGTCGCCGTGCGGGGCGACCCAGCGCTGGCGGGCACTCAGGTAGATCAGCTTGCCGGTTTGCAGGCTGCGGCGGTAGATTGCGTCCGGAAAACTCAGGTGCACGAACCCGGCGTCGATCGCGCGCATCGCCGCGATGTCTTCGGCGCGCCGGATGCGCGGACTGACATGCCCGCGGCGCGCCGGCGCCTTGCTGCTGCCGTCGGGCGTGGCGACCGGCGGCGGATTGCCGCTGCACAGTGTGACGACCAGCGTCGAGACGCCCTGCAAGGCATGCAGCAGCCCGCCGCAGCTGAGGGCCGCATCGTCAAGGTGGGGCGAGAGGATCACGACGCGTTCGAACGCGTCGAAGTCAAGCTGGTCGAGCAGCCGCGGCGTCATGCTTCCCACTCGATCAGCTCGCCATATCGCGCGCGCGCGGCACACAGCATGCGAATCGCCAGTGCCGTGTCGTCCACCAGCGGGTTGGCGGCCAGTGCCGCGACACGCGGCGCGAACGCACGACTTGCGGCGGCGCGCGCGCTCAGGCGCTGATAGTGCTCCAGGCTGGCGGCAAGCGCGCCAAACGACGTCGGTAGCGCCGGCGCCGCCAGCGTCTCGGTGCCGTGGCGCGAGATCCGCACCTGGGTTTCAATCACGGTGTCGGCGGCAAACGCTGCGCTGGCGCCGCGATTGGGCAGGTTCAGCACGAGTTCGCGTGGGCGCTCGGCGGCAAGCGCGGCGATCACGTTGACCGCCATGTCCCCAAAGCCGGCCGAGCCGCGGTACAGCCGCAAGTGCGGTTCCGGCAGCGCGGCCTGCTCGGCAAAATGGGCGTAATAGCGCGCCAGCGAGGCAGCCACGACGTCGCTGCGCGGACCGGCCCGGCGCGCCTGAGCCACGAACGCTTGCGGGAACAGGTAGTAGGGCAGGTAGGAGTTGGGCCAACAGCCCTCCGCCTGTTCGCGCGCCATCGCCAAGCTGTAGGCAAAGCGTAACTGGTGCTCCTCGTCATAATCTTCGGGCGCGGCCAGGGTCGCAGGAAATTCGCCCAGCGGTGCTCCGTCAATCGTCAGTTCGCTGTACCAGGTCGCATGGTTGAGGCCATTGCACCGGCAGTTGGGATGGCCAGTACGGCCCAGCGCCAGTGTCAGCGATTCGAGATCTTCATCGGACTGGTCGCACATGCCGATCACGCGCACCTTGCCTTGGTCTGCCAGCGCCTGGGTGACGATATTGCTTGGATTTGTGTAATTTAGCAAGATTGCGCCCGGTGCCAGCGCGGCCATGGCGTCAGCCACGCGCAATGCTTCGGGAACCGAGCGCAGGGCATAGAAAAATCCGCCCGGGCCGACCGTTTCCTGGCCTGGAAGGTCGAACTCGAGTGGCAGCGTTTCGTCAATGCGGCGCGCCGCCAGCCCGCCCGGGCGCGTGGAGTTGAGCACCACGCTGGCGCCGCGCACGGCGGCCTCGAGTGTCGACACGGGGTGCACCACGAAGGGCGCGCCGGCGCTGCGCGCCATGCCGGCGCACAGGCGGGCAACGACGTCGAGCCGGGCCGGGTCGGTGTCGTAGAGCCGCACCGCGCGCAGCGGCAACTGGTCCGCTTGCCTGATCAAGGCCTGCAGCAGGCCGGGCGTGTAGGCGCTGCCGCCGCCAAGCACAGTCAGAATTTCCATGGAATCTCCTCGGCCAGGGCAGCCATTCGGGCGGGGTCTTGCAGCAACCCGCCGCGTTGCTGCACTATATGGGCAGCGGCGCGCGTCGCAAACTGCAACGCAGCCGCAGATGGCATGCCGCGAATCATGGCGGCCAGCAGGCCGGCACAAAAGGCGTCGCCGGCGCCGGTCGGCTCGCATGCCTCGACCGGCGCGGCCGCAATCCGCACCGCTTCGCCGTCCAGTACGCCGAAAGCGCCAGCCCCTCCCAGCGTCACCAGGACCGACCTGGCTGCGCCGGCAAGGCGCTCCGGGGCACTTGCCACATCGCCGCAAGCGGCCAGGGCTTCCTTCTCGTTCAAGATCAACAGGTCCCAGGGCCGGCTGTGTTGCCCGCTCAGTTGCGCGAGCCGCTGCGGTACCCAGCTGGCACTGACGGCCACGCGCGCACCTTGGCGGCGGGCACGTGCCAGCGGCGCGGACAGCCGCGCCGCTTCTTCCAGGCCGGGAACATGGATCCACTTGGACATCGGCAGGCGGGTGACTTGCTCGAGGGCGCAGAAATTGGCGGCGCTGACAAAGGCGCGCTCATGTGCATCGGACACGACCAGCGAGATGGCCGGGTCGTCGCTGGCGGGCAGCGCCGCCAGCGTGATGCCCAGGCGGGCCGCCAGTTCGGTCAGTGCACGGTCCGCGATGCCGCGTCCCATCGGCACGCACAGGGTGGTTTGTATGCCTGCTGCAGCGCCCACGCTGGCGCTGTTGGCGGCACCGCCGAAACCGAGCCGGATGGCGTCGACGAACAGTTCCTCCCCGGCGGCCGGCGGCGCAACATGTGGAACGAATACATCGAGATACGCCATGCCGGCGACCAGCAGCTCGCTCATGCAGCCTCGATGAGCGCCAGCTCGGGCGGTTCGGCGCGAGTGGCAGCGCGCTGAAAATCGTCGGCCCAGCGCGTGACGTCATGTTCGGTCACGATCGCAGCCATGCGCGCGGTGCGGTAGACGCGTTCATCCTCTCCCATCGTCAAGGCCTGGTGCAGCGTGCTGGTCAGGGAACGTGGATCGTAGGGATTGGTGAGCAGGGCGCCGTGCAGGTCGACGGCAACGCCGGCGAACTCGGACAGGATCAGCACGCCGGACTTGCCAACCGCCTTCCTGGCGGCGATGAATTCCTTCGCTACCAGGTTGAGGCCGTCGCGCAGCGGGGTGATCCATGCGATATCGCAAGCGGCGTAGTGGGCAACGACCTCGTCGAACGACAGCGAGCGGTAGAAGTAGCGCACAGGCACCCACTCCAGGGTCGAGAAGCGCCCGTTGATGCGCCCGACGACACGGTCAACTTCAAGGCGCAGGTTCTCGTAGATTTCCATTCCGGGCGCTGCGGGCGTGATGATGTTGATCAGCGTCACGCGCTCGATGTACTCCGGATGTTCCTCGAGCAGGCGCTCGAAGGCCTCGAGCTTTTGCAGCGAGCCTTTGACGTAGTCGAGGCGCTCGATCGAGATCACGCCGGTCACGCCGTTGAGGCAGTCGGTGATGCTCTCGGTCTTGTCCAGCACGTTAGGCGTTGCCGCTAATTGCTCGATCAGGCCGACGTCGGTGCCGACCGGATGCGCACCGAGGCCGATGCGCCGTCCGCCGACTTCGATCGCGCTCGTCATGCTGTCGACGCCCAAGGCGCAGCCATAGGTGAGGAAACGCGGGGCGCACGGCACGCTGCCGAGCACTTCAAGCGGTGCGAAGGAACGCGTGGCGTCGACGAAGTTCTCGACATAGCGCGGAATATGAAAGCCGACATAGTCACATTGCAGCAGGCTGCCGATGATGTCGCGGCGCCACGGCAGAATGTTGAAAATATCGCTGGAAGGGAAGGCGGTGTGATGAAAAAACGCGATCCGCAGGTCCGGACGCAGCGGCCGCAGGAAGGCCGGCACCATCCACAGGTTGTAGTCGTGGATCCAGGCGAGCGCGCCCTCGGCCGCCTCGCGCGCAGTGCGCTCGGCGAACAGCCGGTTTACCTCGAGAAACCGTTCCCAGTGGGCCTGCTTGAATTCGGCCTTGTCCGGAAAGGAAAAGATGATCGGCCAGAAGGCTTCCTTGGAAAACTTCTTGTAGAACAGGTCCACATCATCGGCGCTCAGTGCGATGCGCGCGGCATGCAGATGGGGGTAGCGCTGCTCGTCCACGCTCACGGCGCGGACAAAACCTTCCGGCGCGCGGCTTTCCTGCTCGGACCAGGCCACCCATGCACCCTTGCGCGCGCCTGTAAACATGCTGAGCAAGGTCGGAATGATGCCGTTCGGGCTCTTCGGACTGCGCTGCAGCGTGACGCCGTCTTCCACGACTTCGTCGAACGGCAGGCGGTGGTAGACCATGACGAGGTCGGCGTCGCCGCGTTGGTCGATCTTGACCTGGGCCGCAACGCTCGGTTCGACCAGGACGCCGTGATGCGCCAGGCCCTGCAAGATGCCGCCGCATCCTTCTGCGCGCGCAATATGGACTTTACCGAGCTTGCGTACCCGTTCGATCAGGGCCGGTTCGGCGCCACCGACGACGATGCCCCGGAAACCGGCCTGCATCATCGACAGGTCGTTCAGGGTATCACCGGCAACGATGATGTCGGCCGGGTCGATTCCCTCGGCTGCGGCCAGGCCGAGCAGTGCATTTCCCTTGCCTGCGCCGCGCGGCAGGACATCGAGGTAGCGGCCAGCCGAAAACAGCAGGTCGCAGTCGAGCGCATCGACGGCGGACCGCAGGGCCGGCGTAATGCCGCCTTCGCTGAGGAGAAAGGAGCAGCGGCGTTCTTGCGGCACGCTTTGGCGCTGGAGGGGAAAGCCGGCCAGTGCACGCAGCACGGCCTGGGAGCCGGGCCAGCGCGCGGCGATGTCGTGCTGCAGCGGTTCGACCGGACGCAAGTCGCCATGCACGATGGTCGCGCCGACGTCCGCTATGATGTAGTGCGGCTGCGGGATTGTCGGGTCGCTCAGCAGCGGCATGATCGATTCAAGGCTGCGGCCGGTAACAAAGATGATCCTGGCGCCGGCCAGCCCCCCGCTGAACAGGTCACGGATCCGGCGCCGGGCTTCATGCGCGCCGGCCAGGAGTGTTCCGTCGAGGTCGGTAGCAAGGATCAACTTGGCTGGGTCGGACGGTGTGTACGGACGGGTAGTCGCTATTACATTCATGGCAGATCATCCTTGGTTTTTTTTGGTCATGCAGTGCTCGCTCGAGCCAGCCAGGTGGCAGCGTCGGCAAAGCGCGCGTTGCGGGCGTCAATTCCGTCCCGTCGTCGAGGACGCAAGCTTGTGGATATGCCCACCGCTGCGGTATGGATCGCAACGCAAGGCATATGCTTGCGTTCGTCATCGTGATGCTGCTGTTTGATCACTTTCGCAGCAGTTTCTGCCGCTTAAGCCCTGCGATTCCTGATCAGGCTGTCGTCATGATAGCGGCGAATAATTAGCGAACACTTAGCGGCGGCTCAGTAGCTGCGACGCCTTGCGCTCGATCAGCGCCGGGTTTGGCGCCGCAGACGCGCTTCAAGCCAGCTGCGTGCCCGGGTGGCATCGGCGGCGCGCGACCGTTTTCCCTGGCTGCCCAGGAACACCATGACCACCGGGCGTCCCGACACCCTGGTGTGCATGACCATGCAGCGCCCGGCTTCATTGATGAAACCGGTCTTCTGCAGCGCGATTTTCCAGTGGCGATTGGCGATCAGGCGATTTGAATTTCGGTACATGGTCGATTTGGAACCTTGCTTGACTGCGTGGCGCCGCGTCGTCGAGTAAGTTCGAATCAGCGGCAGGCGCGCGGCAGCGACCACCAGTTGCGCCAGCTCCGCAGGGGTCGAGACGTTCTCGCTCGACAGCCCGGTGGGGTCCACATAGCGCGTCCTGGTCATTCCCAGCGCACGCGCCTTGCGGTTCATCGCTGCAACGAAGGCAGGCAAGCCCCCGGGGTAGTTGCGGGCCAACGCCGAGGCAGCGCGATTCTCCGAGCTCATCAGGGCGATATGCAGCATATCGGCGCGGCTAAGGCGTGTGCCGATCCGCAGGCGCGACGACGAATGCCTGAGCCGGTCGACGTCGTCCCTGGTCACCGTGAGCATCTCGGTCAGATCCTGACGGGACTCGATGACCACGGTGGCGGTCATTAACTTGGTGATTGAAGCGATCGGCATCAGCCTGTGCGAATTCTTTGCGAACAGAACCTTTGCGCTGGAGGGATCGAAGATCAATGCAGCGCTCGAGCGCAACGATGCGCGCAGGCCGCGTGCCGCTTTGGCAAGCCGATAGCCAGGGCGCTTTCGGGGCGACGCCCGCTGCCTTCGCTTGACCAGGGCGATGCCGTGGGCCGGCGCTTCGATGCGGCCTTGTGCATGCGGCGCCGTGCGCCGCGCCGCCTCGCTCGGTTCTGGCCAGGCCAAGCTGGCGCCGATCAGCGCGACGACTAATGCGAGGCTGCCAGGAAATGCCCTAAGATTCATGTCCCGGGCCGCGCGCTGGTGCAATGCCGTGCTCATCGCGGCGCTCGGCGCGATGGCCAAGCCCGCAGCAACCGGTGACCCGCTGAAAAACGACCTGGACCCGCAGGCCCCCGTGTGGTGGCGGGGCCGTGGCCAGGGTGACGCTGGCATCGATGCTCGCCGCGACGGTGCGCACGATGGACAGGCCCAGCCCGGAACCGATCTGGCCATTCCCAAGAACCCGGTAGAAGGGGTCGAAGACCCGTTCATGGTCACGCTTCGCAATGCCGGGACCGCTGTCGTCGATGCACAGGGTTGCCGGCCCGTCTTTGCAGCTGACCACGATGTCAACGCTGCCGCCCTCGGGCGTGTAGCGAATGGCGTTGTCGATCAGGTTTTTGACCAGGACGGTCAAATCGACATGATGTGCATGGACCAGGGCATCGTCTTGCCCGACGACGCCGATGTCGATCCGTTTATCCTGTGCAAGGGGAATCAGGTCTTCCAGCACCTCGCGGATGACCATTTGCAGTGATGTTGCTTCCTTCGTTTCCACGCCTGACTCCTGGGTTCTTGCCATCACTAGCAGTTGATCAAGTAAAACCCGGGTGCGCGCCAGCCCGTCGCGCAGTGCGGCCAGGCGTGACGCAGCTTCCGGGGGCAGGGCAGTGGCGGCCAGCCACTCGGCCTGGAGCGACATCGCCGTCAAAGGCGAGCGCAGCTCGTGCGCCGCATCGGCGACGAAGCGCCGTTGCAGCGCCATCGAGCGTCCCACCCGCAGCAGCAGGCTGTTGATTTCGAGCACGAAAGGTTTTACTTCGGAGGGCAATTCCACATCGTCAAGCCTGCCAAGGTCATGCTCGGTGCGCCGGCCCAAGCCTGCGGCCAGGGTTTTGAGGGGCTTGAACATCTTGCGCACGAGGAAAGCGACCAGGGACAGCAAGACCACGACCAACAGCAAGTAGGGCAACAGGGTGCGCACCGCACGGGCACGCGCCAGCGCATCCCGGATCGAGGTTTGCTGGGCCACTGCCAGCCGCACGCCGCTGTCGGTCGTGATGACGAAAACGCGCCAGCGCTCGGCCCCGACCGACACCGTCTGGATGCCGTCGCTGAGCAGGTCGGAGAACACCGGGGCGCGCGGACTCGGTGCCGGCTTGCGACCTTGTCGGTCAGCCAGAAAGCGCAGCACCACGCGCTCTTCGAAGTTGATCTCGTCCATCCGCGCGCTGTTGATCGACGCTGGCGAGAGCGCATTCAGGCGGCTCACCAGCAAGCCGGTCTGGCGCAACTGCCTGTCCTGGAACTGATGCGCTTCGTCCACTGCGGCGAAGAATGAAATACTGGCGGCCGCAGCCGCGATGCCGATGATGGCGAGCGACAGCCAGGACGACAGCTTCACCTGCAGCGACGGCGCTATGGCGCCTTGGTTACCATCCACCCGACACCCCTGACGTTTTTAATTGTTTCGCTGCCCAGCTTCTTGCGCAGTGCATGAATCAGAAATTCCACCGCGTTGCTTTCGACTTCCTCGTTCCAGCCGTAGATCTTGGCTTCCAGTTCAGCCCGGGACAGGATCGCGCCAGGGCGCACCAGCAGTGCCTGCAGCAGCGAGAACTCGCGTGCGGTCAGGCGCACCGACAGTTCGCCCAGCGTGGCTTCGTGCGTGGCCGGATCGAGCACGAGGCGCCCGTTCGACAACAGCGGACTGCCGACGCTGCTCTTGCGCCTGGTCACGGCCCGCATGCGTGCCAGCAGTTCGCCCATTTCGAAAGGCTTGACGAGGTAGTCATCGGCGCCAGTGTCGAGGCCGCTGATCCTGTCGCCGGTCGTGTCGCGTGCGCTAAGGACCACGACGGGAATGTTGTTGTTGCGCGAGCGCAGCAGTTGCAGCACTTCCATGCCGTCGATCGCCGGCAGGCCGAGATCGAGCAACAGCATGTCGTACGGCTGCGTTTCGAGGGTCGTGATGGCGCTCTGGCCGTCGAGTACCCAATCGACCGCGTAACTGGCTTCGCGCAGGGCTTGCTGCACCGCGCGCCCGATCATGCAATCGTCTTCAGCGAGCAACACGCGCATCGGCAAGCCTTTGGCTCTTGTCATTGTGGGCCATGGTTTCTCCTGGCGCTACAGCGCGCCTTTCAGCGCCTTCGAGTTCGAGCGGCGCCTGCGCTCGCATCGAGCGCAGCGCCATGATGATAGCGATCAATAATTAGCAAACACTTAGCTGCCTTTCTGCTCCTGGCGAAACTGCTTGGGCGTCATCCCGCTGTGGCGCTTGAATGCGCGGCTGAAATAAGCGGCATCCTGGTAGCCAAGCTCATAGGCAATACTCGACACGCTGGCCGGAACATAGGTCAGCTTGCGGCGCGCTTCCAGCATCAGCCTTTGCTGCGTCAGGTCGAAGGCGGACTTGCCGCCCAGCCTGAGGCACAGCCGGTTCAGCCGGCTTTCCGTCATGTTCAGACTGGCGCAATACAGTCCGATACGCCATTGTTCGCGGTAGTGTGCATCGACCAGGGTCCGGAACCGGCTGAAGCTGTCGAAATCCGCACGCCCCGCGACGTCGGCGCTGTCGCGGTCTTTTTGCTGTCGTAAAAGCAGCATGAGGACGCAGCGCGCGAGCCAGCCGAGCATCAGTCCATGTCCACTGGCCGGGGCGCTAAATTCGGCCATTAACTGTTCGAGCAGGATTTCGATCCGGTCCGGGTCGAACCGCATCTGCAGCGGTTGCAGGAACAGCGGTGCGAAAAGATCGCTCCGCTCATCGGCCTTGCTGCCGAACAGCGTGCCCTGATCGAGCGTGAGCACGTATCCCTGCGCCTGCGCCGAAAAGTCAAAGCCATGCACCACCGATGGATGGATGGTGATGACCGTCGGTCCCTTGCAGTTCCAGACTTGCTCGTCGATCGTGGCGCGCACCCGCCCGCGCAGCAGGAACAGTAGCTGGAACAGCCCGCGGTGGGTATGGCTGGCGATGTGCCAGTCATACAGCCGGCTGCGCGTTTCGATCAGCTCTATATGAACGGCCTCGGTGGAGGCATCGGGCGGGTTTTCGCCGTACAGGGCAAATTGCGGGACGTCCGGTGGCGGCATGATGTGGCAAGATCGTTGGAATGTAAAAATAGTACAAGAAATTTCACATTTCATCCATTTTTTATCCGGGGCTGCGGGGCTACGATCTTCTCCACCATAAGATTAGTACAAGAAAAATGAGAATGAAAACGCAAATTGCCATCATCGGCGCCGGCCCTGCCGGTCTTCTTTTGTCGCACTTGCTCCACCTGAACGGGATTGAATCGGTCATTCTTGAATCGCGCACGCGCGCCGAGATCGAGTCGACGATACGCGCCGGCGTGCTCGAACAGGGCACGATGGATGTGCTGGGCGAGGCCGGGGTCGGTGCGCGCATGCTGAAGGAGGGGACACTGCATCACGGCATCGAGCTTGCGTTCGGCGGCAGGCGGCACCGCATCGACCTGACGGAACTGACCGGACGCGCCATTACCGTGTATGCGCAGCATGAGGTCATCAAGGACCTGGTGGCCGCGCGCCTGGCCGCACGCGGCGAGATTCGTTTCGAGGTACGCGATGTGAGCGTGCACGATGTCGAGAGCGATGCGCCCTCGGTTAGGTACACCTGCGGCGGCCAGGCATCCCGGCTCGAGGCGGACTTCGTGATTGGGGCCGACGGATTCCATGGCATTTCCCGTTCCAGCATGCCGGCCAGCGTGCGCTCCGATTATCAGCGCACCTATCCGTTCGGCTGGTTCGGCATCCTGGTCGAATCGGCGCCGTCCTCCGATGAACTGATCTACGCACAGCATGAGCGCGGATTTGCCCTCGTGAGCACGCGCTCGGCAACCGTGCAGCGCCTGTACTTCCAATGCGACCCGAAGGACGACGTGGATAACTGGTCGGACGACCGGATTTGGGCTGAATTGCATGCACGGGTGGAGAGCAGCGACGGCTGGAAGCTCAAGGAAGGGAAGATCTTCCAGAAGAACATCATCGGCATGCGCAGCTTCGTGTCTGCGCCGATGCAGCATGGCCGCCTGTTCCTGGCCGGCGACGCCGCGCACATCGTGCCGCCCACAGGCGCGAAAGGCATGAACCTGGCGGTGGCCGACGTGCGCCTGCTGTCGCTCGCGTTCGAGCAGTTCTACCGGCGCGGCGGGCAGGAGCTGCTCGCCGCCTACACACAGAACGCACTGGCACGGGTATGGCGTGCCGAACACTTCTCCTGGTGGATGACCAGCCTGTTGCACCGTTTCGACGACGCGACCCCGTTCCAGCAGCAACTGCAACGGGCCGAACTCGAGTACGTGGTCAGTTCGCGCGCGGCGGCGACGACGCTGGCGGAGAACTACGTGGGAATGCCTTTTTGAGGAGCGATATACTGCTTCTTTTTTCACTGACGGGAATCGGACATGGCCATCAAGCTCGATCGCGACAACGAGGCGCGCCTGCTCGCATCGCTGCAACGCTTTTGCACGGAACATTTCGACGAGGGAATCGGCAGCCTGAAGGCGCGCCTGTTGCTCGATTTCTGCCTGCGTGAAATCGGTCCCTCGATCTATAACCAGGCGGTGCTCGATGCGCAAGAGGCGATGCAGCAAAAAATTGCCGAGATCGATGCGCAGTGCTACGAACCCGAGTTCGCCTACTGGCAAAAGAAATAGGGACAAGCAGCGCGCCGGTGGCGGCGCGCGGGCAACATGCCCGAATTATTCAATCCTGGCCGGCCAGGTGACGCTCGCAAGAAACAGGTAGCCCGCGCCGTAGACGGTCTTGATGAATGCCTGGCTGCCGGCGTCCGGTTCAAGCTTGCGGCGCAGGCGCGAAATGCTCACGTCGATGCTGCGATCGGTGCAGGAAAGGTCGCGGCTGCCCAGCAGCTGTTCGCGCTCCAGGATGCGGTTCGGGTTGTTGACAAACACCTTCAGCAAATTCGCTTCCGCCGTACTGAGCACGCTTTGCTCGCCGTTCGGCGCATGCAGGGTGTTATTGTCGAGATTGAAGCGCCAGCCGCCAAAAGCGGCGAGCTGGCGCGGCGCGGCGCCGGCCATGGCATCGGGCAGGCTGTCGAGGCGGCGCAGGATGGTGCGCACGCGCGCCACCAGTTCCCTCGGCTCGAACGGTTTCAGCACATAGTCGTCGGCACCGAGTTCGAGCCCCATGACGCGGTCGCTGACGTAGGCGCGGCCGGTAACGATGAGAATGCCGCAGGCCGACTGGGCGCGCACGCGCTGCATCAGTTCAAGGCCATCCATATCCGGCAGGCCAAGGTCGATGATGCACAGGTCGGGGGCGCAGGAGGGCAGGGCGCCCAACAATTCCGCGCCGTTGCGGCACCAGTCGGTGCGGAAAGAAAAATCGCTGAGCACCTCGACGATGATGCGGGCGACGTCGGCATCGTCCTCGGCGATGAGGATGTGTTTCTGCGCCTCCCGGGCGGCTGCTGGCTTGATCACCTTTCACCTGGCTCGGTGAGCAGCAGGGCGTGCGCCAGCTCTTCGCTGGTGAATGGCTTGGCGAGCACGAACAGGTCGGCTGGCCATTCGCCCTCCAGGCGCTCGCTGTAACCACTCATCAGCACCACCCGGACCTGCGGGTGGCCTGCTGCGATTTTTTGCCTCAGCCGGCGCCCGTCCATTCCATCGGGCATGATGACGTCGCTGAGCACGATGGCGATATCGGGAATCTGCGCAATCATCTCCAGCGCCTGTTCCCCATGCTCGGCCTCGATCACGGGAAAACCCAGATCGATCAGCTGCTGGCGTACGATCGGGCGCACGAGCGCATCGTCTTCGACCAGCAAGACCAGTTCCCCGCCGTGGGGCAGCACCACCTCGTTTTGCGTTTCATCGGGCGCTACCTCGCCCCCGTTGAGCGGCAATACCAGCGATACGGTGGTGCCCTCGTTGACACGGCTGCGCAAGGTCATGCCGCCGCCCGATTGCTTGAGCAGCCCATGCGCCATCGACAGTCCCAGTCCGCTGCCCAGCCCCAGCCGCTTGGTCGTGAAGAAAGGTTCGTGCGCGCGCGCCAGTGTGGCCGCGTCCATGCCGCAACCGTTGTCAGTCACGTCGATCATGGCGTACAGGCCGGGTCGTACTTCGAAGGCGCCCGCCTCGGCGCACAGCTCGCTTGTCCTGGCGCGAATGTGCAGGCGGCCGCCGTCCGGCATCGCGTCGCGCGCGTTCAGCACGAAATTGAGGAGCGCGCTTTCGAGTTGCCCCGGGTCGACCACGCACCGAATCGCCGCCTCGGGCAAATCGGTCGATACGGCAATCGAATCGGGCAGCGAACGGCGCACCAATTTGCTCACTTCACCGATCAGCCGGACAATGTCGACCGACACCGGTTCGAGCGCCTGTTGCCGTGAGAGGGTAAGAAGGCGTTTGATCAGCTGCACGCCGCGCCGCGCCGACTGCAGCGCCGGCTCGATGTATTCGTGCACCTCATCGGCGCCAACACGCTTTTCGCGCAATCCGACCAGCGTGCCGATGATGACAGTGAGCAAATTGTTGAAATCATGGGCCAGGCCGCCCGTCAATTGGCCGATCGCCTCCATTTTCTGCGCCTGGACCAGGGCCGCCTGCATCTGCTTTTGCTGGGTAATCTCATGGGAGAGCACAAAAAAGCCCAGCGTTTCATTCTCGGGCGTGATTTCCGGAACCGTGGTGCTGCGCGCGAAGACGGTCTTGCCGTGGCGTTGCATCTGATACTCGTAGGTAAGCCGCTTGCCGCCAAGCGCCTGCCGGATATGATCTTTCACCTGGTTGTACACCTCCATTCCGATCACATTGGAAACGCTGGTGCCGATCACCTGGTCGGCCGGGATATCGAACCAGTCCGAATATCCCTTGTTAGCGTACTGATAGGTTTCGTTTTTGTCGACGTAGCCGATCAGGGCCGGCATATTGTCGTTAATCAGGCGCAAGCGGGCCTCGCTGCGGCGCAATGCGGCCGCGATCTGGACATTGTCGTCATTGGCGCGCGCCAGCTTGTCATTGGCGTTTTTCAGTTCGGCCGTGCGGCGCAGGACATGTGCTTCCAGTTCGCCGTTCTGGCGCCGCTCGGCGGTGATGTCGGTGTAGCGCGTAACGAAACCGCCGTATGACAGGGGCGTGGTGGACAGGCGCAGGATTTGCCCGTTCGGGCGTACTCGTTCGCAGCTATGGGGCGCCAGACTGGCGGCGGCCACTTGCTCGATGACCTGGCCCTCGATATCGCCGGGGCCGTAGTCGCCCTGGTTCGCGCTGTATCTGACGAAGCTTTCGAGGGGAGCTCCGAGGTAAGCGATTTCATCGGGCAAGTCGAGAAGCCGTAAAAAAGCCTTGTTCCACCCCACCAGACAATGATCTGCGTCAAATACTGTTATTCCCTGATCGAGCAGGTCTAGTCCGGCCTGCAGCATGCCGAAACGGTCACGTTCTCGATCCGCGATGTCCGTATTTTTCAATCAGCAACCCTGTTGCAGCTAGACCTGCGGGCAACATTTGCCTGCGGAGTAGCCCGGCGCCTTGGCGCCTGAGCAATTGTACGGTCAGCGGTAAGGTTTGGCTATTTTTTTGCTAAGAATCAATCGGTTGGAGGGCCGCTGTGCGTCCTGCTGCAATCATTCGTCATATTTCAGCAATAGTTCTGCAAGAGTCGGTTGCTAATGTCACGACCTGGCCGGCCTTCATATACAACCAAGGAGACTTCATGCACAACGCTTCCCCGCTTCCCGTTACCGAAACCAGGATCGTCATGTGCGACCCGACCGCGCTCGGCGTATTCGGCCTGTCGATGGTCACCTTCGTGGCCGCTTCCGCCAAAATGGGCTGGACCACAGGGACCGCGTATCTGATTCCGTGGGCTTTGTTCCTCGGTTCGATCGCGCAAATCTGGGCGTCCAGTATCGATTTTAAGAAAAATAACTATTTCGGCGCCATCGTGCTGGGCGCCTACGGCCTGTTCTGGATCGCCGTTGCGATGCACTGGGCAACGAGCCTTGGCTGGCTTGGTGCGGTCGGCGACAAGGCCGATCCAAAGCAGCTCGGGTTCGCCTGCATCGGCTATTTCATTTTCTCGCTGTTCATCATGGTTGCCGCGCTTGAAGCGAACAAGGTCTTCTTTGCGATCCTGGTACTGATCAATGTCCTGCTGCCGGCACTGGCTCTGAGCATTTTTGATATCAATGCCCCTTTCTTCAGCATGGTGGCCGCCTATTCCGAACTGGGAATTTCGCTGCTTGGCTTCTACTGCGCCGGTGCGGTTTTCCTGAACAGCTATTTTGGCCGTACCCTGCTGCCGCTCGGGAAACCGTTTGGCCTGATCCGCAAGGGGCCGGCGCGCGCGGCCAAGGACATTCACCTGGTCGAGCCGATCGCCGCCAATGCAAAGAAATAGGCAAGCTAGCGCATCTTGGCCACCACAGTAATCATTTGAGAGAAGGAAATTGACCGTGCTGTCGACTATTGTGATCAACCCTGCCAGTCCCTACAGTGTGGGCCTGGAAAAGAATCCTGCCAATTTCGCCGCGCTATCGCCATTAAGCTTTCTGGCGAAAGCGGCTGCGGTCTATCCCGAGCGCATCGCATTGATCCACGGCGAGCGCCGCATCAGCTGGGCCGAAACGTATGCACGTTGCCGGCGCCTGGCGAGCGCCCTGCGCCAGCGCGGCGTGAAGGCCGGCGACACCATCGCGGTGATGGCGCCGAACATTCCGGCGACCTATGAAGCGAGCTTCGGCGTGCCGATGATCGGGGCGGTGTTAAACACGCTCAATATCCGGCTCGATGCAGAAGCAATCGCGTTCCAGTTAAAGCATGGCGAGGCGAAGGTATTGTTCACCGACCGCGAGTTCAGCGCCACCATCGCACAGGCGCTGGCGCTGCTTGAGCACCCGCCGCTGGTCATCGACATCGATGATGCACTGTATGAGGGCGGGCATGCGCTGGGCCAGATCGAATACGAGGCCTTGCTCGATGAAGGCGATCCCGCATTTGCCTGGAGCCTGCCGGGCGACGAGTGGGATGCCATGACCCTCAACTACACCTCGGGCACCACGGGCAATCCCAAAGGCGTGGTATATCACCATCGCGGCGCCTACCTGAACGCGCTGTCGAACATCGTTTCATGGGGCATGCCGCAGCATTCGGTGTACCTGTGGACGCTGCCTATGTTCCATTGCAACGGCTGGTGCTTCCCCTGGACCATGGCCGCCAATGCCGGCACCAACGTGTGCCTGCGGCGCGTCGATCCCGCGCTCATTTTCGATGCGATCCGTACCTATCGGGTCACCCACATGTGCGCCGCCCCGATCGTCTACAACATGCTGATCAACAGTGCGCCTGCGCAGGGTGAAGGCATCGGACACACCGTGTGCGGCTTCATCGCCGGTGCGGCCCCGCCGGCGTCGACCATCGAAGGGATGGAAAAGCTCGGCTTCGATATCACCCACGTCTATGGTTTGACCGAAACCTATGGGCCGGCCTCGGTCTGCGCCAAGCATGATGCATGGAGCGAGCTGCCGCTGGCCGAACGCGCGCGCCTCAATGCGCGCCAGGGCGTGGCCAGTCCGATGCAGGATGCAATGACGGTGCTCGAACCTGGCACGCTCAGGCCGGTGCCATGGGATGGCAGCACCATCGGTGAAATTATGTTCCGCGGCAATATCACCATGAAAGGCTACCTGAAGAATCCGCAGGCGACGGCCGAGGCGTTCGCCGGCGGCTGGTTCCATACGGGTGATCTGGCGGTAGTCGATCCCGACGGTTACGTGCGCATCAAGGACCGTTCGAAGGATGTGATCATCTCCGGTGGCGAGAATATCTCGTCGATCGAGGTCGAGGATGTGCTGTACCGCCACCCGGCGGTGGAGGTTGCCGCCGTGGTGGCAAGGCTCGATCCGAAGTGGGGCGAGGTGCCGTGCGCGTTCATCCAGCTCAAGGCGGGCGCCAGCGCGACGGAAGACGATATCCGCATGTTCTGCCGCGACCACCTGGCCCATTTCAAGGTGCCCAAATCGGTGGTGTTCGGGGCGGTCCCCCGCACTTCCACCGGGAAGCTGCAGAAGTTCCGCCTGCGCGAGCAGATCAGGGAAATCCTCGCAGCGTGATTGTTTTTTTCAGGAGATGAATTTGAGCTATACCGCCCCACTGAAGGATATGCTGTTCGTGATGAACGAACTGGCAGCACTGCCCGCCATCAGCCAACTGCCCGGTTGCGAAGACGCGAGCGCCGACACCGTGGAAGCGGTGCTCGACGAGAACGCGAAGTTTTGCGGCGCCGTAGTCGCCCCCTTGAACCACGCAAGCGACAAGGAACCAAGCTCGTTCCACGACGGCCAGGTGCATACCTCGAACGGCTTCAAGGATGCCTTCAAGGCCTTCGGCGAAGCCGGCTGGCAAGGCGTGCAGCATCCGGCCGGATTTGGCGGCCAGGGCCTGCCGAAACTGGTGGCTGCGCCATGCACCGAGATGCTTAATTCGGCCAGCCTGTCGTTCGCGCTGTGCCCCTTGCTCACCGACGGCGCCATCGAGGCGCTCCTGACCGCCGGTTCCGACGCACAGAAGGCGCTCTACCTGGAGCCGCTCATTTCCGGCAGGTGGACCGGCACCATGAACCTGACCGAGCCGCAGGCCGGCTCCGACCTGGCGGCTGTGCGCGCACGCGCGGTGCCGCAGGACGACGGCAGCTACAAGGTGTTCGGCACCAAGATCTTCATCACCTACGGCGAGCATGACATGGCCGAGAATATCGTCCATCTGGTGCTGGCGCGCACCCCCGACGCGCCCGAAGGTGTGAAGGGGATCTCGCTGTTCGCGGTGCCCAAGTTCCTGCCCGGCGCCGACGGTTCGCCGGGCGCGCGCAACGATGTCCATTGCGTGTCGATCGAGCACAAGCTCGGCATCAAGGCCAGCCCGACCGCGGTACTGCAGTTCGGTGACCATGGCGGCGCCATCGGGGCTCTCGTGGGCGCAGAGAACCGCGGCCTGGAATATATGTTCATCATGATGAATTCGGCCCGCTTCGCCGTCGGCATGCAGGGCGTTGCGGTCGCCGAGCGGGCCTATCAGAAGGCCGTGCGCTTTGCGCGCGAGCGCGTGCAGTCGCGCGATCTGGCCGGTTCAGCCGGGCCGGTTGCCATCATCCATCACCCGGACGTGCGCCGCATGCTGATGTCGATGCGGGCCCAGACCGAGGCCGCGCGCGCCCTGGCCTACGTCGGCGCAGCTGCATGCGACTTTGCGCACCACCACCCCGATGCCACGACCCGCACCAGCAGCCAGGCCTTCTACGAGTACCTGGTGCCGCTCATCAAGGGCTGGTCCACCGAACTGGCGCAGGACGTCACCTCCACCGGTATACAGGTTCACGGCGGCATGGGCTACATCGAGGAAACGGGCGCCGCCCAGCTTTACCGCGATGCCAGGATCCTGACCATTTATGAAGGCACCACCGCGATCCAGGCCAATGACCTGGTCGGGCGCAAGACCGTGCGCGACGGCGGCGCCACCGCGCGCACGATCATTGCCCAGGTGCGTGCGACCGAAGCGCAACTGATCGCCATGCGCGACGGCGCGCGGGGAGACGATTTCAAGGCCATCCTGCGCCACCTGTCCTCAGGCAGCGCCGCGCTGGAAGAGGTGGTCGCTTACGTGCTCGAGAACATCAAGTCCGATACCAAGGGCGTGTTCTCGGGCAGCGTGTTGTACCTGAAGCTTGCCGGCATCGTGCTGGGCGGCTGGCAGATGGCGCGTGCGGCGCTGATCGCGGCGCAAAAACTCGACGCGGGCGACGGCGACGCCCAGTTCTGCCAGGCCAAGATCGGTACCGCGCGCTTCTTCGCCGATCACGTCCTGTCGCAGGCAGCCGGCCTGCGCAGCGCGATCATCGAAGGCAGCGCCGGCGTGCTCGCGCTGGACGAGGAGCAGTTCTGATTTCCGTCCTGTACTGCATTTCCTATGAAACAGTGCGCCCTACAGCGCCCGGACATCAACAGGATTGGTCGCGCCAGGCACTGCGCGTCTTACACGAAAAATGAAAAATATCGTTGAAACTTGAGACCTTTTCGGACTTCTAAAAATACTGCGCGGAGGTTTTCCCCGCGTCGGTTTTTTTGATCGGTCTCAACTTGAAACGGAGGGTGCCATGGCACGAATGATGACGTCTGATCGATATACCCAATCGTATCAGCAAGACAGAACCGACTGGAGCGCAGCGGTCTGGGCAGGGATTATCGCCGGGCTTGTGTTCCTGTTGGCGGAGATGCTACTGGTTATGATCTTCATGGGCGAAAGCCCGTGGGCACCGCCGCGCATGATCGCGGCCATGATATTGGGAAAAGGCGTGTTGCCGCCGCCCGCCACTTTCGATACCGGCATCATCATGGCCGCGATGGTGGTCCATTTCATGCTGGCGATCGTGTACGGCCTGATAGCCGGCTGGATCGTCCATCGCCTTAACGGGGTGAGCGCCTTGCTGATCGGCGCAGTGTTCGGTCTGGCGCTCTATTTCATCAATTTCTACCTGATCGCTCCTGCGGCCTTTCCGTGGTTTACGATGGCGCAGAACTGGGTCAGCGTACTCAGCCACCTGATGTACGGGGTAGTGCTGGGGGCGTCCTATGCGGCCCTGCGCAAGCATAAGCCGGCGCTTGCGCAATGAAGCTGCGTAGATCCACCATTGTGTCGGCTTGGCGCGGCACCCGGAGCGGCAGTAACGGTTTGCCGGCAGTAACAAAGCCCGTCCATTTTGTTCGGTACAGAGCCTCTTTTTCAACCGAGCGGGTGAGTTAAATGGCGTCAGAGTTCCCGTCGCGGCAGTGCCGCGACGGGAACTCTGACGCCATTTGGCGGTGCTGCTCCCGTGCCCCAAGTAATAACAAACAATAAAATCAAAGACTTGGCTTAATTCCCTTAAGAGTGATTTTTGCGATACGCCGCCGCGAAAAAAGCCCGGTGCCGCCCTCGCTGTTTTCAAAGTGTAAGAAAACAGCTGCAACGCCGACTGATCTTTCATTGACGCGATCGGGGCGTCTGCTTTTTCCTCATTTTTAACTACTTGGTGCCGCATTGCGTTGCCAGTTATAGTTCCAGGAGGATAGATAAACGAGGATCCAAGATGAATGATGAGGATGCACAGCCAGGGCGCGCCGGGGCACCGCCTGCGGCGAACGCTTCGCTGCTCTCCGATACGCAATTCCTGGACAGCCTAAGGCGCCAGATGTTCAAATTTGCCAATCTGCAACTGGGCGACGTGGATCTCGCCGAGGACGCCGTGCAAGAAGCGCTCATCGGCGCCTTGAAGAATGCGGGCTCTTTTGGCGGACGCGCGGCCTTGAAGACCTGGGTATTCGCCATCCTCAAACATAAGATCGCCGATACATTGCGGCAGAAGCAACGCACGGCATCTGCCAGCAGCCTCCTGCGCGAGGACGAGGAGGAGGAGGATTTTTCGGCACTGTTCGACAGCAAAGGCTTCTGGCAGGCCGATGAACGTCCCGCGGCATGGGGTAACCCTGAGGCAGCTGTGCGCAACGTGCAATTTTGGCGTGTGTTCGAAGTCTGCCTGGAAAATTTGCCTGGCAAGCAGGGGCGCGTGTTCATGATGCGTGAATTTGTGGAGCTCGAGTCCGACGAGATCTGCGCGACAGTGGGCATCACTGTCACCAACCTTAATGTGATGTTGCACCGCGCCCGCCTGCGGCTGCGCGAGTGCCTTGAAAACCGTTGGTTTGTGAAAGGGGAACCGCCATGCTGAACTGTCAAGAGGTTACCCGTCTTCTTTCGGAGTCGCAGGAGAGAAAGCTCACCTTGAACGAACAGATGTCGCTGAAAATGCATGTGATGATGTGCTCCGGGTGTCGCAATTTTGGAAAACAGATGCATACGCTGCGGCAGGCGGCGCGCGCTTACGCCAAGGGCGAAGACGAGCTTGCCGACAACAGCGACGAATAGGAAACGAATTGCGGGCGAGGGCTGGCATCAGATCAGCCCGCGCGCCGTCAATTCGCTTTTCGCGTAGGCATAAAAAACCGGCGCCGCAATCACCCCGGCCAGTCCGAACACGGACTCGGCCACCACCATCGCGACCAGCAGTTCCCATGCGCGTGCATTGATGTGCGAACCGATGATGCGCGCATTGAGGAAATATTCGAACTTGTGCAGCACGATCATGAAGGTGAGCGCGGCGATTGCCGTATGCAGCGAGTGCGACAAGGCCAGCACCACCAGCACCGTATTCGAAATCAGGTTGCCGACCACCGGCAGGAGCCCGGCAATGAAGGTGATCGCCACCAGGGTTTTCGAAAACGGCAGCGAAATGCCGGCCATTGGCAAGGCCACGAAGATGAACAGGGCGGTGAGGATGGTATTGATTCCGGAGATCCATACCTGGGCAAACACGATGTTGCGAAACGCATCGCTCAGGTGCGCCACCCGTTGCAGAAGCGCGCCGGCAAAGGGACGGTGGGGGTGCGGGCGCAAGGTGTCGTGCAAGGACACCATCACGCCAATGATCATGCCGACCAGTATCCGCGTAACGGTCTTGCCCGCCTCTGCGCCGAGGGCCTTGGCATCGGCCGCATGTTCGCGCAACCAGGCTGTTATCATCTCGCGCAAGGAATCGGCATCGACCGGCAGGTAGGCACTGAGCCAGACCGGAACCTGACCGCGCGAGGCGTCGACGATGTCCGCCATTTTCTTGAACAGGTTGGTGACGCTGGACGCATCGGTTTTCAGCAACAAGGTTGCGCCCCAGATGGCCGATGTCAGGGCCGCGATCACGACCGTACCGATGGCCGCCGCCGCGATCATGCGGGCGCGCCCGTCGCTGATCCTGCTGCCGAAACGCTGCGCCAGCAGGTGAACCAGGGAAAACACGAGCAGGCCGGCAAACAGCGCACCGAGCAAGCCGTAGTGCAGGACCACGAGCAAAAACAATGGGGTAAGAATATACGAGGCGATGCTGCTGGAATCGAGTTGCTTGACGGTGGACATGGACTGGCCTGGTGAGGGAGACGGGGACTATTTACGCGCGCCGCAAGAATGTCATGGTTTTCTGTCAAAGGCAATGGCAGCGGTGCCTTGCTGTTGCCAGCTTTGCAATGCAAAATGCAGTATAGCCGCAACTGCCCGCGCCCTGCCGGCAGGCTTCACGCACAGGAGAGACCTTGGATATCACGGGACCCACGACCAATGGCGCCGGCTATACGCTGTGGCAGATGGTGCTGTACATGCTGCGTCTGGGCAGCCTGGGCTTCGGTGGTCCGGTCGCCCTGGTCGGCTACATGCAGCGCGACCTGGTCGAGGAACGCAAATGGATTACCGAGGCCGATTACAAGGAAGGCCTGGCGCTGGCGCAACTGGCGCCCGGGCCGCTGGCGGCGCAGCTCGGGATTTACATCGGTTACGTGCACTATCGCATCCTGGGTGCGACGCTGGCCGGCATTGCGTTTGTGCTGCCGTCGTTTCTGATCGTACTCGCGCTGGGCTGGGCCTATGTACGCTTCGGCGGCCTGGCCTGGATGCAGGCGGTTTTTTACGGTGTCGGCGCGGCGGTGATCGGCATCATTGCGATGAGTGCGAAAAAACTCACCGCAAGGAGCGTTGGCAAGGACAAGCTGCTGTGGGCAATCTACCTGGTGCTGGCCGGCGTGACCATCGCTACCGAGTCCGAAATGGCGTGGCTGTTCATCGGCGCCGGCGTGCTGGTCTGGCTGCTGCGTGCGCCGCCGGCATGGATGGGTAAAGCCAGCCTGTCGGCCGCCGGCCTCGCGCAGCTGCCGGCCATACCTGCCGTGTTCGGCACGCTCGATGTGTCGGTGCTGACCCAGATCGCGCTGTTTTTTTCCAAGGCGGGCGCATTCGTGTTCGGGTCCGGTCTGGCGATCGTGCCATTCCTGTATGGCGGCGTAGTGACCGAACACCACTGGCTGAGCGACAAGCAGTTCGTCGATGCAGTGGCCGTCGCGATGATCACGCCGGGACCGGTCGTGATCACGGTCGGTTTCATCGGCTACCTGGTTGCCGGCTTTCCCGGGGCGCTGGTGGCGGCCCTGGCCACCTTTATTCCGTGTTACCTGTTTACCGTTATTCCGGCGCCGTACTTCAAGAAGTACGGCAAGGTGCCGGGCGTGCTGGCATTCGTGGACGGCATCACGGCGGCGGCCATCGGCGCGATCGCAGGATCGGTGGTGGTGATCGCCAAACGCTCGATCATCGACGTCCCCACTGCCTTGATCGCAGCCGTCACCATCGTGCTGCTATGGAAGTTCAAGAAGCTGCAGGAGCCCGTGATCGTCGCAGCCGCTGCGCTCATTGGTGTGATCGTCTATCCGCTATTGCGCCATTAGACATAGTCGGCAAGGCCCATTCACGTTATAACATTGTTGTTGACAGCGAATCGCCTGCGGTATAAGCTGATGGTCACATTGAGTCAATCTGGAGATAAATCATGCGCATTGCGATTCGCCGTATCGGCAATTCCAAAGGGATGATTATTCCAACTGCATTGCTGGCGCAGCTTGGCTTGGATACTGAAGCGGAAGTCTGTGTCGAGGGTGGTGCATTGATTGTTCGCGCGCCTGCCAAGCCGGTTCGAAGCGGTTGGGCCGAAGCGAGCAAGGAGTTGTCGCGGCTCGATGATGATGCGCTGTTAATGCCAGAGTTTGCAAACGCTGCCGATGCCGAACTGGCATGGTGAAGCGGGGCGATATCTGGTTGGTGAATCTTGATCCAACGGTCGGTAGTGAGATTCAAAAATCACGTCCTTGCGTTGTCATTTCTCCGGCTGAAATGCACGACCATTTGCGCACGGCCGTCATTGCCCCGATGTCCACAGGCAGCCGTCCTGCACCTTTTCGCATCGCCCTAACGCATGGCGGCAAGAAGGGACTGATCCTGTTGGATCAAATCAGGACCGTCGACAAAACAAGGCTGGTATCCAAGCTCGGCACCGTTAACAAGAAGACACTCGAGGTAACGCTGCAAACGTTACAGGAAATTTTTGCTGAATGATGGCGTGACCGCGTACCCGCATTCACCGCGTTTACACCATGTCGCGCAGCCTGAAGTACGGCGCCCCCCCTCCAATCGCTACGCGAAACCCCGGCCTTCAGGCCGGGGGTATTCTCTGCGCTCCGGCCTGAAGGCCGGGGTTTCAACCGGAGTCAGATTTCAAAGGACAGGTATTTCGTCGATTCTTCCATCGACTACCTCCGTCCTTGCGCTTGACTAAGTGCGCTGACGAGCAAGTATGCATTGGAAAACCGGTCGGCTCCATGCGCTAGTTAACACAGCACGCATTGGCGTCGACGCTACCGAATTTCTTATAACCGAGAAACTTCACATGATTTTTTTGCAATATTGGGAAGCCGGTCCGCGTCAGGGCGTCCCTGCCATCGCACTCGAAAGATGGCACACGCCTTGCTTTAAAAGCAATGACGTTCCTGCCCGCAATCCTGCCGCGCGGGGCCAAATCGGAGGAGTGATGTCGAAATTGCTGACACTGACAATTGCCAGGAAACTGTGGCTGCTCATCATTGCGATGGGTGCCGGCATTACACTGCTGACCACGCTGTTTCTTGTTTCGGAAAGAAGCCTGATCGTCGAGGAACGTACCAACGGCGTGCGCCAGGTGGTGGAAGTGGCGCACGGCATCGTTGCGCACTACCACTCCCTGGCGGTCAAGGGCACGCTGTCCCAGGCCGATGCCATGAGCGCCGCCCAGCAGGCGATCAAGGCGCTGCGCTACGGTGGCGGCGAGTATTTCTGGATCAACGACATGCAGCCGGCGATGGTGATGCATCCTATAAACGCCGCGCTCGACGGGACGAACCTGAGCGAGAACAAGGATCCGAACGGCAAGCTGCTGTTCATCGAGATGGTCAGCATCGTGCGCGCGCGCGGCGAAGGCATGGTGGCGTATATGTGGCCCAAGCCTGGTCAGGAAGGCGCCGTGAGCAAGATTTCATACGTCAAGGGCTTCGCGCCCTGGGGCTGGGTGATCGGTTCGGGCGTCTACATGGACACCGTCAATACCATTTTCCTGGGGCGGGCGACCGATTTCGCGCTGGCAGCGCTGGCCTTGATTGCCCTGTCGACCATGGTCGGCATTGTGATTGCGCGCAGCATCTCGCGCCCGCTTGAACGCGCGGTCGAGATCGCACAGACGGTCGCGCGTGGCGATCTCACCAGTCATATCACGGTCAGCACCGGCGACGAGACCGGCAAGCTGCTGCAAGCCTTGAAGGACATGAACGACTCGCTGTTGGAGATTGTATCCGAGGTCAATGCAGGAACCGGCATGATCGCGACCGCTTCCGCGCAAATCGCCAGCGGCAACGCGGACCTGTCCTCGCGCACCGAGGAGCAGGCCAGCGCCCTGGAAGAAACCGCATCGTCCATGGAGCAACTGACCGCGGCGGTCCGGCAGAATGCGGACCATGCACGCCAGGCCAACACGATGGCCGAATTGGCGTCCGGCGTGGCGGTCAAGGGCGGCCAGATCGTGTCGCAGGTGGTTGACACAATGGCGTCGATCAATGGTTCTTCAAGAAAGATCGTTGAAATTATCGCCGTTATCGACGGCATTGCTTTCCAGACCAATATCCTGGCCCTGAACGCAGCAGTGGAAGCGGCGCGCGCCGGGGAGCAGGGACGCGGCTTTGCCGTTGTCGCCGCCGAAGTGCGCACGCTGGCACAGCGTTCGGCCAGCGCCGCCAAACAAATCAAGGGTTTGATCGAGGACTCGGTGCAGAAAGTCGACCTCGGCGACGCGCTGGTCCATCAAGCCGGCGCCACCATGGACGAGATTGTCGCCAGCGTCAAGCGCGTGACCGACATCATGGGCGACATCGCCGGCGCCACCCGCGAGCAGGAAGCGGGCATCGGCCAGATCAACCAGGCTGTCATGGAAATGGACGGCGTGACCCAGCAGAATGCGGCGCTGGTGGAGCAGGCCGCCGCTGCCGCTGCGGCGCTGCAGCAGCAGGCTGAAATGCTGGCCAGCGCGGTCAGCGTATTCAAGCTCGATGCCGGGACGCCCGCAGCGGCCGAGGCGCCGCTTGTGCGCGCTCCCAATGCTCCAGTCAGACTTTCAATGCGTGCGCAACCCTCAGTTTGAAAGGTTCCTGGCAACGATGGCGTCGGTCGCGGCCCGGGCCTGCTGCAAGGGCTGTTCGAGCACGCTGGTGACATCGGCGGCCGCTGGCGCAGGCAGGGCGCCAAGCGCCGCGCCCTCCTGTTCCGAGATGTCGATCCTGACCTCGGTCGACAGGCCGACGCGCAGCGGGTGCGCCGCCAGTTCCTTCGGGTCGAGCCCGATGCGCACCGGCAGGCGCTGCACCACCTTGATCCAGTTGCCGCTCGCGTTTTGCGCCGGCAGCAGCGAGAAGGCGCTGCCGGTTCCGGCCGACAGCCCCATCACCTTGCCGTGAAAAGTGACTTTTCCGCCGTACATGTCGGCCTCGATGGTGGCCTTCTGCCCGACCCGGATGTCGCGCAGTTCGGACTCCTTGAAATTGGCGTCCACCCACAACTGTTCGAGCGGCACAATGGTCAGCAGCGGCGTGCCTTGTGCGATGCGCGCGCCGACCTGCACGCTGCGCTTGGCGACGTAGCCCGATACCGGCGCGACGATGCTGTTGCGGCGCGTGGCCAGCCAGGCCTGCATGTAGTCGGCCTTGGCGGCTTGCACCAGCGGATGCTGGGCGGCACTGACGCCGGCCACCCCGGCGCGTGCCGCCGCAGCCTGCCTGACGGCGATGTCGAGCGCGGCGCGCGCGTTGTCCACCGCCTGTTTCGCGTGCGCGATCTCTTCGCCCGACACGGTGTGGTCGACCGCCAGCGGCAGGCGCCGCGCCAAGTCGTCCTGGGCCGCCTTGAGCGCCACCTCGCGCTGGACGATCGCGGCGTCGAACTGTTCCACATTCGAATAGCGTTCGCGTTGCTGGCGCACCGCGCTGCCCAGGCGTGCCTCGGCCTGGTTCAGCGCCACTTCGGCATCGACCGGGTCGAGCCTGATGATGTCGGCGCCAGCCTGCACGCGCTGGGTTTCATCGGCACGGATTGCAACGACGGTGCCGGCGACCTGGGACGATACGGTCACCAGGTTGCCGCCAACGTAGGCGTTGTCGGTCTCGACGCGCTTGGACAGCGCCAGCGTGTAATAGACAAAGTAGGCGATGCCCGCGAGGATAAACAGCGCCGTCATCGCGAGCAGGATGCGGGTGCGTTTTTGTGGGGAAGGCGTGGTGTCGGTGGTCATGATGTCGGATCGGTTATTGTGCGTGACTTGATGGGGTTGCGGCAACGCGCGCATCGGGAGCGCGATAGCCGCCACCCAATGACTTGTTGAGGGCCACTTCGGCCTGGCGCTGCGCCTGGAGCAGTTCAAGGGTAATGTCCTGCTGCTTCAATCGGGCCAGTTCGGCTTGCCGCAGCTCGCCCTGGTCGGCCAGTCCCTGTTTCAGGCGCAGGCGCACGTTGCGCAGCAGCGCTTCGCTGGCGGCGCTGGTGGTGCGGTGCTGCACGAGCTGGTTCTCGATGCCTTGCAAGGTGACGCCATCCTGCGCCACGTCGCGCACCGCATTCAGGACCGACTGGTTGTAGTCGGCGATCATCTCGTCGCGTTGGGCGCGCACCGCGTCCAGCGCCGCACCCAGACGGCCATTGTCGAACAGCGGCAGCTCGATGGCGGAAGCGAGCAGCAAGGTACGGCTGCCGGCGCGCAGCAGCTTTCCAATACTGATCGCGTCCAGGCCGAACGCGCCGACCAGGTTGAGGTCCGGATAGAACGCGGCCTTGCTGGCGGCGACCCGGCCGAGCGAGGCTTCCACCCGGTAGCGCGCCGCCTGCAGGTCCGGGCGCCTGGCCAGCAGTTCGAGGCCGAGTCTGGCGGGCAGGGCGTGCAGCACGACGCTGGCCGGTTGCTGCGCGAGCTGCGCCAGTGCGTTGCTGTCGCCGCCGGTCAGCGCGCGCAGGCCTTCGCGTTCGCGTCCGGCGTCGCTCGCCAGTTGCGCGGCCCGTTCATTCAGCCTGCCCAGTTCCAGCTTGGCGCCGTGCTGCGCGTCGGAGCGCGCGATACCGCGTTCGATGCGCCTCGCCGTGTCGGCCACGATGGCGCGCCAGGTATCGGTCTGGGCGCGTGCGTTGGCGCCGCGTGCCCACAGCGATTGCAGCTTGAAATAACTCTGCGCGACGGTCGCGGCGAGCACCTGCTCGGCTTGCGCCCGGTCGGCGCGGCGCGCATCGGCTTCGCCCAGCGCCGCCGCCACCTGCGCGCGATGCTTGCCCCACCAGTCGAAATCGTAACCGGCGCGCAGCTTCACCGACGCGTCGTTGAAGTAGTTGCCGCCGATAGGCTGAGGGAACAGTCCATTGGCGGAATAGCGCTGGCGGTTCAGCCCTGCATCGAGCGCAGCCTGGCCCCCGCCCTGCGCGCGCTGCGCATTAAGGGCGGCATCGGCCGCCTCGATGCGGGCGCGCGCGACGTCGAGCGTCGGATTGCTGCGCAGCGCCTGCGCGATGAGCGCGTCAAGCTGGGGATCGCCGTATTCGGTCCACCAGTTCGCCGCCGGCCAGGCGTCGCGCGCCAGCGTGATGTCTGCGGCATGCTGTGCAAGGGCCAGGTCGCGTTCTGCCACCGGGTGGCGGTCGGGCGGAATGGAGATGCAGCCGGCCAGCGCCAGTGCGCTGGCGGCCGCGCCACAGGTCTCAAGAAGTCTGTTCATGGCGATCATATGTTTATTCGAGGGCGGCGTGGCCGGCGGCCACGGGTGCGTGGCGTGGCACCGGCCGGATCAGGATCAGCAGCGGAATTGCGGCGGCGGTCAGGATCATCATCAGCCAGTAGTCGTTGACATAGGCGATCATCGAGGCCTGGCGGGTCACCTCGGCGTTCAGCGCCATCATGCCGGCGCCGCCGGACAGGTTGTAGGCCGCGCCCACAGCCTGTTCCTGTAAGCCAGGATTGGCATAGTTCACGTGCGCGGCGAGCGAGGCGTGCATGGTCTGCGTGTTGCGAACCAAGAGAGTCTGGACCAGCGCGATGCCGATGCTGCTGCCGATGTTGCGCATCAGGCTGTAGATGGCCGTTCCTTCGGCCCGCATCACGGGCGACAGCGTGGCGAAGGTCGCCGCGCTTAGCGGCACGAACACGAAACCGAGCCCGAAGCCCTGGACGATCCCCGGCCAGACAATGTCGGACTGCGACATGACCAGCGTGTAGCTGCTCATCTGCCACAACGAGAACGCGGTCAACGCAAAGCCGAAGCCAAGCAGCAGCCGGATGTCGATGCGTCCGGTCAGGCGTCCCACCACCATCATCGCGATCATGGTCCCAAGCCCGCTCGGCGCCGTGACCAGGCCGGCCAGGAAGGCCGGATAGCCCAGCAGCGACTGCAGCATCGTGGGCATCAGCGCGCGCGTGGAGAACAGCACCATGCCGACCACGAAGATGAACAGCAGGCCGGTGACATAGTTGGAATTTTTCAGCAGGCGGAAGTCGAAGAACGACTTCCCGTGCGGACTGAGCGCCGTGTGCGCGACGAAGTACAGGAAACTGACGCCCAGGGCGATCGCTTCGATCCAGGTTTCGGTCGACGCGAACCAGTCGTTCTGCTCGCCGCGGTCGAGCAGCATCTGGAGCGCGCCGATCGCGATCGACAAGGTGGCGAAACCGAACATATCGAAGCTCATGCGGCGCGCGGCGGGCACCGGGCGGATGTACTTCCAGATGCCGTAGAAGGCCAGCGCGCCGACCGGCACGTTGATGAAGAACACCCAGCGCCAGTCATAGCTGTCGGTCAGCCAGCCGCCCAGCGTGGGGCCGAGGATCGGACCGATCATCACGCCCATGCCCCACACCGCCATCGCGGAGCCGTGTTTTTCGCGCGGGTTGATGTCGAGCAGGACCGCCTGCGAGAGCGGCACCAGGGCCGCACCGAACACGCCCTGCAACAGCCGCGCGAGCACGATTTCGGTCAGCGACGAGGCCAGCCCGCACAGCACAGAGGCGAGCGTGAAGCCGGCGATCGAGGCCAGGAAAACGGTACGTTGCCCGAAGCGGTCGCATAGCCAGCCGGTGAGCGGCATGGCGATCGCAGAGGCGACGATAAAGGACGTCAGCACCCAGGTGATCTGGTCCTGGGAAGCCGACAGGCTGCCCTGCATGTGCGGCAGCGCCACGTTGGCAATCGTGCCGTCGAGCGCCTGGATAATTGTGGCGAGCATGATCGAGAGCGTGATCATGCGCCGGTTGATGGCGCCTTCCGCCGGCGCGGCCTCGCTCATATGGCCGACTCGATGCGTGCGCGCAGCGCCTCGAGAATCTCGGCGGCACTTTGCAAGGTGGCGCGGTCGATCTCGGAGAGGGTGGAGGTGCGAAAGGCATCGGCCTCGGCGCGCACCTTGGCGTACAGCGCGCGGCCGGCGTCGGTCAGCACCAGCAGCTTGACGCGGCGGTCGGTCTCGGACGGGACGCGCAGCATCAGGCCGGCCCGCATCAGGCGGTCGACGGTGGCAACCACGGTAGGACCTTCGACGGCGAGCTGGTTTGCCAGCTCCTTTTGCGACAGCGGATGGCTCGCTTTGGCAACGATGGAGATCGCCATCCAGCCGGCCTGGCCGATGCCCAGGTACTTGAGGTGCGCATCGAGCGCCAGGCGCCAGGCACGGGCGGTGTGGTGCAGCGCGATGCTGAAGCGTTCTTCGATTGATAGCATGATAGCGTCTGAATGATGAGTGCACGAATAGGTAGTACTCTATCGAATATCATAGCACGGGGCGAAGCCCCAGGTAAACTGCGGTAGGATGGACGCCAAAGTCAAACAACTGATTGGGGAGAGCGCGATTGATAATACGTGACGCCGTGCCGGGTGATGCCGATGTCATTGCGGCAATCTATAACCATTACGTGCTTGAAACCCCGATTTCGTTCGAGGAGGATGCTGTGTGCGCCGGCGAGATGGCGCAGCGCATGCGCGACGTGCAGCAAAAGCTGCTGCCCTGGCTCGTCGGCGAGGAAAACGGCGTCGTTATCGGCTATGCATACGCGACCCCTTGGCGCGTGCGTAAGGGCTATCGCTTTTCGGTCGAGACTTCGGTGTATCTGGTGCAAGGCAAAGCCGGGCAGGGGCATGGCGCCGGTTTATATCGCACCCTGATCGAGCAGGTCACCCGCAGCGGATATCACCTTGCCATCGGAGGCATCGCCTTGCCGAACGAGGCGAGTGTTGCCCTGCACGAGAAGATGGGTTTCGAAAAAGCCGCCCACTTCAAGGAAGTCGGTTTCAAATTCGGACGCTGGATCGACGTCGGCTACTGGCAGCGTAAACTGGACGCTGCCACTACCTGAACCACAGCTTCTCAGTCCCGGATGTCCTGCAAAAACCATTCGCGTGGCAGCTCGCGGCCTATCCCTTGCTTGACTGCTTCTTCATACGCGGCGGCGGCCACGGCATAGAATTGCGCGCCCTGAATATTGCCGCGTTCTGAATAGGTGATTTGCGTATCCGAGGTGCGGCCCGGTGTTTTCCCCTGGATGATGTCGGCGAACATCACATCGTCGCCGTGGCCGGTAACGACAGGCGCCGCCTTGCCGATGCGGATATCCTGCCATTCCGGCAGGTCGGGGCGGGCGAGATAACCGATGTATTCATCCGCGGTCCCCAGTTCCGGCCGCCCTACGGGAGCCGGCGCTGTTCCCAGGCGCAAGGTGAGATCGAAGCGTGCGCGCGCCGCCGAATCGGGGCGCCCGCCGACCGAGATCACGTGCATTCCCGGTTCCAGCCATTCGCCCCGGATGACCGGCACGGCCGAGTCGGTGCAGGCAGCGAGGATATCGGCGCCGCGATAGACCTCGCGCGCATCGTCCAGCGCAACTGTTTCGACGCCATATTTTTCCGATATTTCCTCGGCAAAACGGCGCCGGTTGGCGGCGGTAGGACTGTGCACCTGGATCCGCTTGATGTCGCGTACCTGCAGCAAGGCTTCCACATGCGAGCGCGCCATGCCGCCCGAACCGAGCATGCCGAGCGTGAGCGCGCCTTCGCGCGCCATGATGTCGGCCCCGATTGCGCCGTCGGCCGCAACCCGCAGGTGCTGCAGGTAGCCGTCGTTGATCAGCGCCACCGGTTCGCCGGTTTCGATCTTGGTCAGGAGGATCAGCCCGCAAAACAAGCCGGGCCGGCTGCAATACTTTTCCTGGGTGCGCGCACCGTTGTATTCCTGCTCGTAAATGACATCCGATTTCATCCGGATCGCGAAATAGCCGGCGGTCGAGCCGCCTTCCATGGTGCCCCATTGATAAAATTTTCCTGGCGAGGAAGTCGGGATCCGGATGTCGATGCGCGGCCGGCAGACGCCTTCGCCGCTGATCAGGTCGCGGTAGGCCAGTTGCAGCGCTTCGCGCGTCATCTGCGATGTCAGTACCCGTTGGATATCGTCGTTGTTCAAAAGCAGGGCCATCAGTTCTCCTGAAAATTCTTGTTCAATTCCCTTTTGCGAAAGACATTAGGGATGCACGGTTTCGGAAAACCAGTCGTCCGGCAATTCGTGGCCCAGGCCCGCAGCGGCAGCCTTCTCGAGCACCAGCGCGCCGGCCGCGGCAAACTGCAGGCCGATGCCGATGTTGTTGACGAAGCAGGTAATGTCGTCCGCACTGGTGCGGCCAGGTCTTTTGCCGGCCACCAGCTGCGCCAGGTCCGTGTATTCGGTGAAACGGTTGCCCGGTGCGTTCCACCAGCCAACCGTATGTTCAGTGGCCACGTTCGGGGTGCCCGGCATCACGTTGTCGTATTGTTTCGGCTGTGCAGTTACGTGCACGACCACGCGGCCGCAGGCGTCGAGCAGCTCCTGGTCGACTTCCTGCGCCTTGATGCAGCTGACATGCATGCCCGGCTTGAGCCATGCCGGTTCCAGCACGCGCTTCATCGACGAAGTCGACGCCATGATCACGTCGGCGCCGGCGACACATTGCTCGGCGTCGCCACTGGCACGGATGTCGATACCGGGAAACCATGCCTGCGCTTGTGCAACGAAGGCATTCCTGGTCTCCGCACGCGGGCTGTAGATGCGCACCTGCTCGAAGCGGCGGGTGGCCATCGCCGCCATCAGTTGCCCGCCCGCCTGCCAGCCGCTGCCGATGATGGCCAGCTTGCGCGCATCGGCGCGCGCCAGATGCTTGAGTGCGATGCCATTTGCCGCACCAACCCGGATGCGCTGCATCACCCCGTCCGGGAAGAGGCCGAGCATGGCCCCCGTTTCGCTGCTGAACATCAGCACCATGCCGACGTAGCGGCCATTCGCGCGCGGCTCTTTTACCCGGCGCAGCTTTCCTGCAATGACGGGATGGGTAATGATGTCGGAACTGATGCGCAGCGCCTGCACGCGCCGGCGCGGCCAGGCGCCGCCCATCTGCTTGAAACCGTAGTACGCATCCGGTTCCGTCGACGGCGACAGATTGTCGATGCGCGGCACCAGCAAGGCCTGGTCGTTTGCGTAGTCGCCGTACATCTCTTCCATCACTTCAATGCATTCCGGCATCGTCAGCAGTTGTTCCACATCTTCGTTGCTTAGCACTCGCATTGGTTTGTCTCCATAGGCGGGCGCGCCTGCCGAGCAGCAGGGGATGCGCCCTTGCTTGTATCAATCCGTCGCCGGGGACGCTGAGCTCATTTATTTTTTGCCAGAAAGATCTCGTCGAACAGCTTGTCCCACTTCGCTTGTTCGTCGAGCGCGCGCTTGGGGTCCACGAACCTGACCTGCCGCCGATGCAAGGGCGAGTCGCTGCTGGCAACGACCGAGACCAGATCGAGCTTGGCGAGCAGCGCCTGCGCGTCCGAGAGCAGGTAATCATAGAACAGCAGGGCCGCGTAAGGATGCGGTGCACGGCGCGCGACGCCGGCGCCATTGGGGCGCGTGACGAGCGGGCCGGCCGACATCCAGGCAACCGGCGCCCCGGCCTTGCGGTCCTGGTCGACCTTGTAGTTATAGCAGGTCAGGGCAAACGGGATCTCGCCTGCATTGACCAGTTCGGCCATCAGCGCATGGCCCTTGCGGATCGACATGCCATTGGCGGCGACGATGTCGCGGAACAGCTTGATGCCTTTTTCTTCACCAAGTGTATCGACCACGCCCATGAACCAGTCGCTGTCCTTGGCCTCGATCGCGAACCGCCCCTTCCAGCGCGGGTTCAGCAGGTCTTCGAATGTTTTCGGCAATTCTTCCGGCTTGACCTTATTCGTGTTGTAACACTGGACGAACAGGTTCAGGCGGGTGGCGACCCACTCGCGATGCGGCATCACGGCCTGTGGAATCAGTTTCTTGAAATGCGGCGAGTCAACCGCCTGCAGCAGTTGTTCGCGCTGCACCGCTTCCATTTGCGGACCATTGGTTTCGATGACGTCGGCGACATGGTGGTTGGCGCGCGCTTCGGTCGTTGCGCGCTGCAGCACCGATTCGGAACTTGCGCGCCACAGGTTGACCTTGACCTCGGGGTAGCGGCTTTCGAAGTCGGCCTTGAGCTTGGCCACCGTCGACGAGGTCATCGATGTGTAGAGATTGAGCGTACCTTCACGCCTGGCGCCTTCGATCAGCTGTTTCAGGCGATCCGGTCCCTTCAGCTGGGCAAGTTCGGCAATGTCGCGTGCCTGCGCCAGGGCGACATTCGACGCAACAAGGCCAAACAGGAAAAGGATTATCAGGGAACAGCCGGAGGCGAGAGCAGACAGCTTTACTGAAGCTAGTTTCATACGATCTCCCAGGTGAATATTCTGTCAAAACATACTGCTACGTTGAGTGCTGGATGTGCAGAAAAAATTTCACAACAATGAAGTACCATGAAGAATTAACTCAAGCTACGCGATACTCGAAAAAGACCTCCGCGTATTGAATGGCGCACGCGCCAGGCGCCACGCCGATTTTCAACAGGCGCGCAGCAAGGCGGATGGCTCTTATAAGCTATCAAAGAAAATACATACTATAAGAAGTATATTTTTTTTACAAACTTGACTTTATAATTCCATATAGCGATACCGCGGTGACGGCCGGTTCGTCATCCGCTGCGCGAAAATATGGATATTTGTGCGGCCACCGGGGCGGAATCGCTGATGGCTTGATGGTGCGATCATGGAAAACACGAAACACAGGGAAGACACGAAACACGCGGAACCTGCGACGCATGCGGGCGACGAGGCGCTGCGCGCAGGGGCCGCGGAAGCGGTTGGCCACGAAGACCTGGGCGACATCGCGCAAGCGATCATTTGTTCGCGCCAGAACATCTCGCCCAAGCGGCTGCACGAGCCGGGCCCGACAGCCCGGCAAATCGAGCTAATGCTCAGCGCCGCCGCGGCCGCGCCCGACCATAGCTTGCTGCGGCCCTGGCGCTTCGTTATCGTGCCGCCCGATAAACGCAGCTTGCTTGCGACCGTGTTCGGACTGGCGCTGCTCGACCGCGACCCTGGAGCGAGCGCCGCTCAGGTGGCAGCGGCACAAGAAAAGGCGCACCGCGCTCCTTTCCTGATGCTGGCCATTGCACGCCTGGGCGACAGCGCCGAGGTCGCGCTGGCCGAACGCATGGTCTCGCTGGGCTGCGCGCTCCAGAATATCCTGCTGTCGGCCCATGCCATGGGCTTGGGGGCGGGCCTGACCAGTGGGCAAGCGATGCGCTCCGCGCGCATGCGCGAGCTGTTCGCGCTGGCCGACGATGAACAGGCGGTTTGCTGCGCCAATGTGGGCACTGCCGGGAAACGCAAGCCGCATCAGGCCCGGCCCGGGCCATGGGAATTCACCTCGACGCTGTAAAAAAACGCTTCCGTTCAGTGCGCGCCCGCGGCCGCCTTGCTGCCGCCGACCGCTGCGCGCAGCGGATGGCTCAGCCACACGAGCGGGATCAGCGTGAGGAACAGCAGCGCCGAGATGTAGAAGATGTCGTCGGCGGCCATCATGAAGGCCTGCTGGTCCATCATCCGGTTGATCTGGCCCAGCGCCTGCTCGGGCGTGAAGCCGCCAGCGGCCAGGCCGGACAACGCGGCCTGCGCCGCCGGGCTGCCGGGGTTCACGGCGTCGGCCAGCTGCGAGTGGTGCAGCGCGGCCCGGTTCTCCCACAGCGTGGTCGCGATCGACGTGCCGAACGCGCCGGCGGTGATGCGCGCGAAGTTCGTCAGGCCCGAAGCGGCCGGGATGCGCTCCGGCGGCAGGCCCGACAGCGTGATCGTCACGAGCGGAATGAAGAAGAATGCCATGGCCACACCCTGGATCAGGGTCGGGATCATGAGCGTGGTGAAGTCGGCCTGGGTGTTGAAGCGCGAGCGCATGTACAGCACGACGGCGAAGACGAGGAAAGCGAACGTGGCGAAGCGCCTGGGATCGACCCGCGCGATGGTGCGTCCGACGATCGGCGACAGGATGATTGCGAACAATCCGACCGGCGCGAGGATCATACCCGCGTCCGTTGCCGTGTAGCCCATGTACTGCTGCAGCCACAGCGGCAGGATCACGAGATTGCCGAAGAAAAGCCCGTAGCCGATCGCCGTGGCGAGCGTGCCCGCCCAGAAGTTGCGCCCCTTGAACAGGCGCAGGTCCACCACCGGGTGTTCATCGGTCAGCTCCCAGACAATGAAGAAGGCGAAGCCCACCGCCGCGACGACCCCGAGGCCGACGACGATGCCCGACGAGAACCAGTCGTACTCCTTGCCGATGTCGAGCATGATCTGCAGCGCGCCGATCCACACGACCAGCAGCGCCAGGCCGATGCGGTCGATCGGCAGCTTGCGCGTCGCGCTCTCGCGCTTGTGGTAGATCGCCCACGACGACAGCGCCGCCGCGATGCCCACGGGGATGTTGATGTAGAAGATCCACGGCCAGCTCATGTGGTCGGTGATCCAGCCGCCCAGCAGCGGGCCCATCACGGGTGCAACCAGCGTCGTGATCGCCCACATACCCATCGCGAGCCCGGCCAGCGCCTTCGGGTAGCTGGCCAGCAGCAGCGATTGCGACAGCGGGATCATCGGGCCGGCGACGAAGCCCTGCAGTGCGCGGAACGCGATCAGCGTGGCCATGTTGGGCGCCAGGCCGCACAGCAGCGAGGCGATGACGAACAGCATTACGCTGCCAACGAACAGGCGCACCTGCCCGAAACGCTGCGACAGCCAGCCGGTCAGCGGCACGGCGATGGCGTTGGCCACGGCGAAGCTGGTGATGACCCAGGTGCCCTGGTTGGGACTGACGCCCAGGTCGCCCGCGATGGCGGGCAGCGAGACGTTCGCGATCGACGTGTCGAGCACGTTCATGAACGTGGCGGCCGACAGCGCGATCGTGCCCCAGACCCGGGCCGCGCCTTCCAGCGGCTGCGGCTGCTGCAACGGTGCGGACGTCGCCATGTTCAGTGCGCGGAAGAGGAAACCGAAACGACCTTGGCGTTCGCTTGCGGTTTGGCGGCGGCGCCCATGAGGGGGTTGCCACGGCCGGTGTTGGCGGCGATCACGCGGCGCACGTTGGCGTCGGCCCCGCTCTCGACGGCGCTATAGACCTGCGTCTGGGCAACCGGGGTAGTGCGTGGCGCATCGGCCAGCGTCTTGCCGTCCTGCTTGCTCACGTCGACTTCTGCGTCCATCGACAGGCCCACGCGCAAGGGGTTGGCCGCGACCTGCTTCGCATCGAGCGCGACGCGCACGGGCACGCGCTGCACGACCTTGATCCAGTTGCCCGTGGCGTTCTGCGCGGGCAGCAAGGCGAAGGCGGAGCCGGTGCCGGCGCCCAGGCCTGCCACGGTGCCCTGATACTCCACCTTCTTGCCGTACACGTCGGCGATGAGCTTGACGGGCTGGCCCAAGCGGATCTTGCGCAATTGCACTTCCTTGAAGTTGGCGTCGACCCACACCTGCTTGAGTGGGATGATCGACATCAGCGGCGCGCCGGCGGCGACGCGCTGGCCCAGTTGCACGGTGCGCTTGGCAACGTAACCGTCCACCGGCGCCGGCATCGCCGCGCGCTTGGACGCCAACCACGCCTCGCGCACTTTCGCGGCGGCGGCCTGGACGCTGGGATGCTGCTCGACGCTGGTGCCCTCGGTCATCGCCTGGTTGCTCGCGAGCTGCTCGCGCGCGGCCGCCACGCCGGCCCGCGCCGCTTCCAGCGCGCTGCGGGCATTGGCAAGCTGGCTGGTGGCGTGATTGAGCTCTTCGCGCGACACCGCGCCGTTGCCGACCAAGGACTGGCGGCGACTGAGGTCGTCATTGGCGCGCGCCACTTCGGATTTCGCCTTCACCACGTCGGCTTCGCGCAGCTTGATCTGCGCGGCGAGGGAGCCGTTATTCGCGTAGAGCGTGCGCACCTGGCGCACCATCTGCGCAAGGTTCGCCTCGGCCTGCTCCAGCGCCACGGTGGTGTCGGCCGGGTCGAGCTTGACCAGCGGCTGGCCCGCTTTCACGAAGTCGGTGTCGTCCGCGTAGATCGCCATCACGGTGCCGCCTACCTGCGGCGTGATCTGGATGACATTGCCCTGGACGTAGGCGTTGTCGGTGGACGCGTAGTGGCTGGCGACCAGCCATTCGTAGGCGCCCCAGCCCAGGCCGGCCACGCCGACGACGGTTGCGAGGATTGTCAGTGCCTTTTTGCGGCGCGGGTTACCGGCGGTGGCGGCGGGGGACGGATTGTGCGTTTCGTTGCTCATGTTCTTTTCTTCCCGGATTTATCTGGATGCGGTGACCACGGCCTCGGCGGTGTAGCCGCCACCGAAGGCGCGCACGAGCGCGACCTGGGTATCGAGCGCGCGTGCCGCGAGGTCGACGGCGAGGCGGCGCTGGTTCAGCACCGACGTTTCGGCCGTGAGCACGTTAAGGTAGGTGCCGAGCCCCGCCTTGTACCGCTGCAGCGCGACCTGGTAGGCGCTCTCGGCCGCGGCGTGCGCGTCGCGCTGCTCGGCTTGCTGGCGCGCGATGGAACGGCTGGAGGCGATCTGGTCGGCGGCGTCGTGGATCGCGTCGAGCACGGCGGCGTTGTAGCTTTCCACGGCCGCGTCGAGGTCGGCGGCCTTGCCGCGCAGGTTCGCACGCAGCTTGCCGCCCTCGAAGATCGGCAGGCGGATGGCCGGACCGACGCCCCATTGCTCGCTGCCGCTGTCGATGAGGCGGCCCAGGCCGATGCTGGACAGGCCGGCGAAGGCGAGCAGGTTGATGTTCGGATAGAACTGCGCCTTGGCGTTCTTGACGTCATGGCCGGCCGCCTCCACCCGCCAGCGTGCGGCCGCGACGTCGGCACGCTGGGCAAGCAGGTCGGCGGGCAATTGCGTGGGCAACGCAACGGCCGTCACGGTCGCCAGCGTCGGCTGCGCGCGCACGACGCTGCGGTTGCCCTGTCCTGTCAACGCGGCGAGCGCGTGCTGCGCCAGTTCTGCCTGCTCTTGCAGCGCCTCGATCTGCTGTCGCGCTTCGGGCAATGCGCCCTCGCTCTGGTGCAGTTCGAGCTGGGTATCGAGCCCGGCGCGCACGCGCTCGCGCACCAGGCCGAGCGACTCGTTGCGCTGCGCCAGGGTGCGCCCGGCGACGGCGAGCTGATCGTTCAGGCGGGCCAGCCGGAAGTAGCTGCGCGCGACGTTGCTCGCCAGCAGCACGCGCGCGGCCTGGGCATCGGCCTGCGCGGCCTGTGCGGCGCCGAGCGCGGCATCCAGGGCTGCCTGGTTCTTGCCGAAGAAGTCAATCTCCCAGCTCGCCGACAGCTGCAGCGTGCCGCTGCTGCGCATGCTGCCGGCCAGCGGCGGCGGCACCGCGCCGTTGGCGCTGTAGCGCTGGCCGGTGAGCTCGAGCGAGCCGTTGACCTGCGGCAACCTGGCCGCGTCGGCCACCTCGCTCACGGCCTGGGCGCGCGCGCGGCGCGCCTGCGCGATCTTCAGGGTCGGGTTGTCCCGTAGCGCCAGGTCGACGAGCTGGTTCAGCTGGTCGTCGCCGAACTCACGCCACCACTGCGCGGCCGGTGCGAACGCCTGGCCTTGCGCCGGCGCGAGGCCTACCGAGGCCGCGTCGCGGACGCTGGCCTGGGATTCGATGCCCGACATGTTGGCGCAGCCGGCCAACAGCAGGGCCGCCGCCAGCGCCGTGAGGCGCCGGCTGTTCTTCGATTGCCTCATTTTTGTTCTTCCCTTTCGGACTGGATTGCGGTGGCGTTGTCCAGGATGCGGCGCAGCAGCCCCTTCAGGGTCTGCCACTCCTCGACGGTGAAGCCGCGCAGGTGGGCGTTTTGCACACCGCACAGCAAGGCGGGGATCTTCGTGGCAGCCGCGCGGCCTTCGTCGGTGAGCTCGATGTTCACGACGCGCCGGTCTTCGCCCGAGCGCACACGGCGCACGAGGCCCTTGGCTTCCAGGCGGTCGAGCAGGCGCGTCATGCTGCCCGCATCCTGCTGGCAGCAGCGCGCGAGTTCGGCGACGTTCGAGCCCGTGCCCATGTAAAGCTTGAGCAAGGGAACCCACTGCGCGCTCGTCAGGCCGCCGGGCTCGAGCTCGCGGTCGATCTCCGCAGTGACCATGTTCATGATGCGCCGCATCATGTAGCCGACGCTCTCGCTCGGCTGGAAGGTGTCCGGGTCGTAAAAGATCGGCGCGGCCGGCGCCGTGGGTGCGTGCGCGGGACGGTCGCTGCGAACCGGGCTTGCGATCCGGGACGGGGTGGGTTTTGCTGTCATGCCGCGATATTAATTGCCTAGGCAAATATTGTCAAGGCGGTGTTTGCCGAGGCAATGGTTGAGGCACTGGGCATGCTGATGAACTTGCTGCTGGACGCCAATAAGCTATGTGAGGCGGCACGAAAAAAACAAACGGCGTTCAGCGCCGACGATGTCGCCGCCGCTGCTGTTGATCAGCGCATTGACGGTGTGGGCACTGCGACGCGCACGCCAGCGTCGTGCCGTGCCAGCCAGCAAGGCACGGTGAACCGCCAGGGGACGAAGCGTTTCCGTTCCCCTGCAATGGCAGTCAGGACGGTTTCCCTTATTTACCCTTGTAAATCCCCGCTTCGAGGATGACGTCACCGTTCTTCCGGAAGTAGGTCGATTTCTTCTCGATCATGCCGCTGGCCGGATTGTTGTACCGGTAGTCGACCCATCCTGTTCCTTTCGACTGCGCCTTCTCGATGATCTCCTTGCGGAAATACTTCCCATCGGCGTCGGGCAGCACCACCAGGTTCTTCCCGACCAGCTTGGGATTGATCGGATGCGCCAGCTGTGTTCCGTCGAGCCCGCGTACCATCAGGTATACGCCGTCATGGACGAACTCAGCTCGCTTCTCGTTTACTGCCTTGAGCAGGGCGTCCTTGCCGTTTTTTTGCATGAAGGCGACGCCTTTGTCCACCATTGCGATGGCGTCGGCCGGCGTGGCCTCGGCTGCCAGGACGGGCAGGCTGACGAACATGGCCGCTGCGAGCAGGGCCGATACTGTTTTAGTTTTCATGTGGTTTGTCTCGTGGGATAACAGGCAAGGCCGGTGCAATTGCGCACCGGCTTGTGCAAACGCCACTGCCTGCCCTCAGCGCAGGCAGCGAAGCGGGCTCTCAGAAGCGGTGCTGGATACCGGCGGTCAGGCCGGTCTGCTCGGTGTCGAAGCCGGCTTCGTCGCGCGACAGGCCGACCAGCTTGCCGTGGCTGCCTTTCACGTGTCCGAGCGTGGTATACACATCGGTGCGCTTCGACAACGCGTATTTGGCGCGCACGACCAGCATGACCGGGTCCGCGTCGGCGCCGGCCGCCACGTTCCTGATGTCCTGGTAATACACCGCGCCGGTCAAGGTCAGTGCCGGCGTGGCCTTGTACGCCACGCCGCTCCAGTAGGTGTTCGCGCGCAGTTCGGCCGTGGCAGCCTTGCCCGAGGCAAGCTTAAACCCGCGCACGCCGGCGGAAATCTTGTAGTCGCCCGCGCTGAATGCACCCGCAAGATGCGCCGCACTGGTCTCGTCGCGTTGTCCGGTTGCCACAACGGTGTTGCCGTTGATGCGCTCGTACGTGGCAGCGAGGCTCAGCGGACCGTGCGCGTACACGCCACCGAGCGCGTACTTGGCGCTGTTGGCGCTTGCGCCGGGCTGCTCGCCCAGTCCCACCGTGGCGCCCACCTTGAAGTCGCCGAACTGGCCCTGGTATTTGACCAGGTTGTCGAACGACGGCGTCATGCCGTACTTGCTCACGCCGGTCGCGCTGCCTGCCAGCACCCACGAATAGGACGGCGCATATCCCATTGGATCGAAGGCGAGCATGAAGTCGTACACGGTTGTGAACGAGCGGCCCAGCACCACGCGGCCAAAGCGGTTTTCGAGGCCGACATAGGCCTGGCGCTTGAACAGCACACCGTCCGCGCTGCCCGTGTCGAGCAGGATGCCGCCTTCCAGGTTGAACACGGCCTTCACGCCGCCGCCGAGATCTTCCGTCCCGCGCACGCCCCAGCGCGAGGTGTTCATGCCACCCGAAACGACGCGCGTGATGCCGCCTTTTGCGCTGTCGGCATTGGTGGTGTACTGGACGCCGGCGTCCAGCAATCCATAGACGGAAACGTTGGAACTGGCTGGCGCCTGGGCACCGGCCGCGCATGCAAACGTGGCGGCCGTGAGGGCAAGTAAGGCTTGCTTCATGAGAAAACTCCTGAGTTGTCGTTATTGTTGTGCTGCCTGATTGTTGAATCCAGACAAGCGATTTAACCGCAACTTCAGGAGAAATTCTCTTGGTGATTGTACGTATTGCTAACGACTACCGAAGCGCCACCCGAACGCCATCGCGCACCCGCTCATCGGGATGAACGATGACCTTTTGCCCGGCATCGATCCCGTCAAGGACCTGGGTGGCAAGACCATTGCTCTGGCCGATCCGCACGCGCCGCCTGGCCGCCTTGTCCTGCTCGACGACAAAGGCGGCCCAGCCGCTGCCGTCGCGGAACAGGGCGCTGGCAGGAATTTGCAGCACATCGTCCGCTTCCCACACGATGAAATTCGCCTCGACCCGGTAAGCGTCGCCCAGGCGTTGCCATTGGTCTGCGGGCGAATCAAACGCGACGATCACCCAGACCCGTTGTTCTTCCACGCCCAGCGCCGAGACCTTGGTGAAACCGGCTGGCTCGATCAGGCGCACCACGCCGCGCAGCGGCGTATCGCCACCCCAGCGTTCGAACAGCACGCGGGTGCCCGGACGGATGCGCACCGCGTCGGCGGACAACAGGTCGACCTCCACTTCGAGCGCGTGCGGATCGCCGATTTCAAGCAGGGGCTGGCCGAGCGCAACCGGCCCTTCGCTCTTGCGCGGAATCCTGAATATTTGCCCGGCCACGGGGGCGGTCACGGCAATCGGCGCGCCGTGGACCGCGCCGGCCGCGTACTGGAGGGCGGTGCGGGCCGCTTCGAGTTCATGGCGCGCGATCGCGACAGCGAACTGCGCCGAGCGCGATTCGGCGGCGCTGCGTGCCGCTTCGGTGGCGGCGCGCTCCGCATCCGCCGCGGTGGCGTAGCCGGAGGTGCGCAGGCTGCGAATGCGCTGCAGTTCCGATTGCGCAAGGCTGGCGCCGCTTGCGGCGGCACTGGCGCGTTGCTCGCTCGCGTTGATGCTGGCGGAGGCGCCAGCAATGCGGGCCTGGGCCTCGGCCCGCCGGCGCACGTCCAGCACCTCGGCGCGTTGTGGCTCGAGTTCGACCACGGTCGCGCCGCGCTCGATGCTGCTGCCAATGTCGAAGCGGATCCTGCGCGCGTAGCCGCCGACCGGGGCGGTGACCACGTAGCGGTCGACCACCCGGGTGCGGCCCTCCTGTTCGATCGCCACGCGCAGGGGGCCGCGGCTGACCGCGGCAATGTCGACCTCGACCGGCCGGGGGCGGAATCCATAGAGCAATCCGGCAACGACGAGGGCGGCGATAATGAGCAGTACGATGCGGCGGCGCCATTGCACCTTGGTTTTCATATGGTTTACTCCGCCGTCTTGAGCACGGCAATCAGGTCGAGTTGATCGATTTTGCGGCGCACCGCCAGTCCCGACAACACGGCCGAAACCAGCACCACGAGCGCGGCGAAGGCATAGGTTTGCGGCGCCAGCACAACGGGAACGCGGAACAGGTCGTTCTGCATGGTGTGCGCGATGTAATAGCACATCGCCCGGCCCAGCGACAGGCCGAGCGGGATCGCGGCCAGGGTCAGGATGCCCAGTTCGCCGAGCAGGATGTACGCGATCTCGCCGCGGGTAAAACCGAGCACGCGCAGGCTTGCCAGTTCGCGCCCGCGTTCAGTCAGGGCGATGCGGGCGCTGTTGTAGATCACGCCGAAGGCGATGATCATGGAGAACACGCTCGCGACGTAGGTGAAAAACAGCATGGTGGCCTCCATCACCCGGTTGAAGTTGCGGATTTCCTGAACGCGCTCGGCGACCCCGGCCACGCGCGGCATCTGTTTCAGGCGTTCATACAACGACGGCAGCGCGGCGCTGTCGACGCTCAGGTAAGCGCCCGACAGCACCGGGCCTTCGTGCATCAGGCGGTTCAGCGCGGCCAGGTGCATATAGCCCGACACGCCGATATATTCCCGCACTACACCGGTCACGGTGGTCTCGCGCACCGGGCGGTTGCCTTCGAGGACCTCGACCACGACACGGTCGCCGACGCGCAGGTCAAGCATGGTGGCAAGAAAGTCGGTGAGCACGATGCCGTCCAATGGCAGCAGCACCGGGCGCAGGTCGACATCGAGGATGCGCTGCAGGTCGCCCCCGGGCAGCACGCCGCGAATGGCGAGCCGGTAGTTAAGGTGGCCGTGGCGCAGCCGGACCGGCACGGCGCGAAACACTTCCACGTGCTCAACGCCGGGCAGCGCGAGCAGGTCGAACCGCACCCGGTAGGCGGTCGGGTCGGTGAAGCTGAGCGTCAGGTCTTCGCGCTGCGCCATGCCGAACTGAATGTTGACCATATAGCTGACCGTGTCGCGCTGGAACAGACCGGTCAGGATGATGCCGCACGCCAGCGCGATGCCCAGCAAGGTGAGCGCCGACTTGAGCGCGCGGCGCTGGATGTGCCGGATGATCATGCGGGTCGGTTGCGACAGCACGCGCTTGAGGCCGAGATTCTCCACCCATGTTTCGTGATAGGTCGCGGGCGGCTCGGGCCGCATGCCCTCGGCCGGGCGCAGGGTGGCGGCGCGCCACACGGCAAAAACGGTGCCGGCGCCGGCCGCCAGCAAGCTGGCTACCGCCGCACCCAGGAAGGTGACCGGATCGAGGCTGAACTTCAGGTAAGGGAAGTGATAGAACTCCATGTAGATGCCGGACAGCACCGTGCCGAGCCAGGCACCGAGCGCGGTGCCGGTGACGATGCCGAACCCGGCGATGACCGACACCATCTTCAGGTAGTGCCACAGGACTTCCATGTTGCCGTAGCCGAAAGCCTTGAGCACGGCAACTTGCTCGCGCTGCATCGTCACCATACGCCCGATGACGACGTTGAGCAGGAAGGCGGCGATGCCCATGAAAATTGCCGGAAACAGTTTCGCGAGGGTGCCCAGTTGCTCGAGTTCCTGGCTCAGGAAGCGATGCGAGCGCTGGTCCTTGCGTGCGTACGCGCCCAGCCCGCCGTATGGCTTGAGCAGTTCGTCGAGGCGGTCGATGACGTACTGGGCGTCCGCGCCCCGGCTCAGGCTCAGCGTCAGGTCGTTGAAAGCGCCGTGCATGTCGTAGGCCTGGCCGAGCGCGCGGCGCGCCATCCACATGACGCCGTAGCGCTTGTAGTCGGGAAATGCGGAGCCAGGGCGCATCTGCTCGACGAACTCGGGCGACAGTGCCGTGCCCACCAGGGTCAGCCTTTGACGGCGGCCGTTGAGCAGGGCGTTGAAGTGCGCGCCCAGAGGCAGAGCATGAGCCAGGGCGAACGGCTCGCTCACGACCACCTCATCGGCCCGGTCCGGCGCTGGCAAGCGGCCCGCAACCAGGTGCAACGCGTTGAGGCCGTGACGTCCGCTCTCCGATACAGACACCATCAGGGCCGTGACCGGCTCGGCGAATTCCGGCATGTCGATGCGTACCTGGGCCACCACGCGCGTCTCGGCCTGCGCCACGCCGTCGATGCCTTGGACGCGCGCTCGCAATGATTCGGGGGCGCGCTTGAGCGATGCAAATACATCGGCGAAAAAATAGTCGCGGTAATAGCTGTCCTGGGTCACCCTTAAGGCGCCTAGCGTGGCGAGGAACATGATGTAGGTGCCGACGCCACACATGACGACCAGTGCAATGGCCAGGGCCTGGCTCTTCATTTGCCACAGGTCGCGCCACAGCTTGAGGTCGAGGGCGTTCACCAGCGCAGCTCGGAGGCAGACTTCTTGTGCTCATTGCGCTCGACACGCGCCACCAGGCCATCGCTGAAATAAACGACGCGATCGGCCATCGACGCGATCACCGCATTATGCGTGATCACGACCGTGGTGGTGCCCAGTTCCTGATTAACATGTGCGATCACTTCGAGCACGACAATGCCGGTCTGGGCATCGAGCGCACCGGTCGGCTCGTCGCACAACAGCACTTGCGGACGCTTCGCGACGGCGCGGGCGATCGCCACGCGCTGCTGCTCGCCGCCCGACATCTGGGTGGGAAAGTGGTCCAGGCGCTCGCCAAGGCCGACCAGCGCGAGTGCCTGTTCCGGCGGTAACGGGTTCTCCGCGATTTCCGTCACCAGCGCGACGTTCTCGCGCGCTGTCAGGCTCGGGATGAGGTTGTAGAACTGGAACACGAAGCCCACTTGCGAACGGCGGTATTGCGTCATCGACTTGTCGTCACTGAGGTTGAGGTCCTGGCCCGCGTAACGCAGCGAGCCGGTGGTGGGGGTGTCGAGCCCGCCCAGGATATTGAGCAAGGTCGATTTGCCGCTGCCCGACGGTCCGAGCAGCACCACGAACTCGCCGGCATACAGGTCAAGATCGACTCCGCGCAGCGCCTGCACCTGGATCTCGCCCATCTGATAGACCTTGGTCAGGCCGCGTGCCTCGAATAACGGGCGCGAGGGCGCGGCAACAGCCGGTTGCGGGTCAGTCATTTGTAACGCGCCCTTGTTGGTATGGGTCGATGGCCCCGGCGGTGCGCCGGAGCGCATCCACTATGCTCTTTGTCCAGTTGGCGAGCCTAGGTGCAGGCGTGGGGTGTGAGCTGGATCAAACCGATAGCCGATCCGAGTGTCGCTGTAGAGCAACACCGTTCAGGTCCATGGGGCGATAGGCTCGCTCGTCATGCACAGGGCCTGGGGGCGGAATGGACATCATCAATCGCTTGCATCGCGGCAAATTGCGTTTTTCGCAACTTGCCGCTCCTGCGATCAACATGCATCGTGGAAATAGCTTTCTTGTGTGCAGCATCAAGAGGCTGCTCAGGAACGGGATCATGCTACGGGGGCACATGGGCATTAGCCATTTCATACAGGGAGCGCGCGATGAGCCTGGCATCAAAAATATTGTGGTCCGAGGGCCTGACCCTGGGCCCGCAGCAGTTCCAGCAGCAAGACCGGTATCACGAGATGCGCCTGCATCGGGTCGCGTCGGCGCTCAACGCGCACCTCTGGGGCGTACGCTCGGTCCAGTGGAACGTGGATGCGCTGGCCGACAACCGCCTGGTTGCCGACAGCATGTCCCTGATTTTCCAGGATGGCGACCTGTACGAGGCTCCGGCGGCCGACAGCTTGCCGGCGCCGGTGGACCTGGGCGGCCTGCCGCTGAGCGAGCAGGCTTTCACCTTCAATGCCGCGCTGCCCGCGCTCAAGGCGCATGGCGGCAACTTGGCGGCAGACGCGCGCTACGCTCAAACCGAGGCCGACACACTGGACCTGTTTACCGAAGGCGTCAGCATCGAGGTTGCCTTCCTTAAAAAATCGGTCTGCCTGCTGTCCCATCTGGAATCGCACGACGCCTATGTCAGCTTTCCGGTGATACGGGTGCGCCGCATGGCGCATGGCGGATTCGAGATCGATCCGGGCTTCATGCCGCCCAGCGTGTCGATCGGTGCCGTAGACGGCCTTCAGTTGATGCTCGACAGCCTGGTAGGAAAACTGAGCGCAAAGATCGAATCGCTGTACAGCCTGCACCGGCAGTCGAACAAGAGCACGTTCGAGGTCCACAGCGGCGATATATCGTCATTCTGGATGTTAAATACGATCAGTACCGCGAGCGCCTCGCTACTGCATTTCGCCAGGTCCAGGACGCAGCATCCGGAAGTTCTGTTCGAAAAACTGATGACGCTCGCCGGCGGCCTGATGACGTTTTCGAACAAGTATGCAATGGTCGACCTGCCTGCGTATTCCCATGCGGAGCCTGGACCGGCATTTGCCCGCCTCGACGCCATCATCCGCGACCTGGTCGATATCGTCATTTCGTCGAAATATTTTACGGTCCCGTTGATCATGGACGAGCAACGCACGACCCATTATCGCGGCGCACTCGATCCTGCCAAGGTCGACCGGCAAACCGAGCTTTGCCTTGCCGTTAATGCCGACATGCCGGCGCTCGAACTGGTGGCCGCGGTGCCGCGTCTTTTCAAGGTCGGGTCGCCCGACAATATCGAGCGCATCGTCGTGTCGGCCCTGCCGGGTGCGGAACTGGTGCACATGGCGCAAGTACCCTCGGCCGTGCCGGTGCGGCCGAACACCTATTACTTTTCAATCGAGAACAAGGGCGTGCTCTACGAGAGCATCCTGAAGTCGCAGGCGATCGCGATCTACGTACCGGCTGGCATGAAAGCGCTCAAGCTCGAACTGCTGGCAATTACGCCTTAATTTTGCTACCGGCATTTCCGCTTTAGGTTGCGCGAACGAATTTGAGCAGAGTCAAAATCGCGTCAGGTGCTGCGCGTAGCCTGTGGACCTATGTATAAGCACCTTCTTCTGCCGACAGACGGTTCGGCACTGTCACGCGCGGCGGTAAAAGCCGGCATCGCGTTCGCGCGCGATGCGGGAGCGACCGTTACGGGAATTCACGTCATTTCCGTGCCGCCGCCAGACCAGCTCGAGGCCTGGATGCACCACGACGCCGAGTATGCTCAACGGCGCCAGGAATTATTCGAAAAATTCGCCCGCACGTATCTCGATTTTGTCACCGAAAGCGCACAGGCGCAGGGCGTTCCATGTACCTGCAAGGCGGTCAATGGGAGCGCGCCTTATCTCGCCATCATGGCCGAGGCGCAACAAGATGAATGCGACCTGATCTTCCTGGCCGCGCATGGCTGGCGCGGCGATGGGGCGCAGGCGATGGGCAGCGAAACCCTGAAGATCCTGCTTCATTCCCCGGTGCCGGTGCTGGTGCACAAGCCGGGCGCGGCAAACTGAGCGGCCTGCGCGAAGGCGCTCAGGCCGGCAGATCGGGGTGAAGCCATGCGAAGGCTGCCCACGCGGCGAGCAATAGTGCGGCGGCTATGCCGATCGAGGCGGCGTGCGGCAACAGTTCCGGCGTCTCGTGTAATAGCTGAAATACGGCCACCAGGCATTCGATCGACAGCGACACCACCACCACGATCAGGAAACGCGACAGGAATCGACGCATGCGGGTGGAGGTGTCGATCCGCGCCGAGCGCTGCACTTCTTCTTCCATCACCGTCTGGCCGAGTTCAAGCGATGCGACCGACATCGTCAGCAAGCCGATGCTTTCGAGGATCAGGTTGAAGCGCGTTCCCATCGCGGCCAGGTTCCATGGGTTCACGGCGTGCCACATTTCAAGCGCGGCGAGGGAAACCAGGAGAACGCCGCACAAGAAGAACAGGCCGGCTGCGATGATGAATCCGGCGGAGAACGCGCGATGAACAGCCTTCATTATTTTCTCCTGAAATCGGCCAGCATGAAGCGCTTGTGTTTTTCATGCGCCTTGACCCCGGATCGACATCGCCGCACCTCAGTGTGATGCGTCGAACTCGCCCGTCAGCGGGATTATGTCCTCGTGGATTGCGCTGCGCAGGCTGGCAATGGCGGCCCAGTCGCGCCCGAACGGCATGCGCGTTTGGCCGAGCTCGAGTGTGATCGGAACGCGGCGCGGAAACCACGTCTCACTGCGCATTGCCGCGCGTGTGCCGCGCAAGCCTGCCGCGACGACTGGTGCATTGACCTGGGCGGCCGCCGCGAACGCACCTGCGTGAAAGGCTTGCACGCCCGGTGCGCGACTGAACGTACCTTCCGGGAAAACCACCAGCCGTTCGCCGCGCAACAGCGCCGCCGCCATCAGATCCACGTCCTCGGTGCTGTGCCGGATGTCGGTGCGTTCGATGAAGATGGTGCCCAGTCCGCGCAGCAGGGCGTGCATCAGGCGCTGGCTGGCAAACTCGCGCTTGGCCGTGAAGGCGTAGCCGGGAGCCGGGGGCAGCAGGGCGGCGAGCACGAACGCGTCGAGATAGCTCGCATGGTTTGCCATCAGTACGTGCGGCACGTGTGGCAAGCGCTCGAGGCCGGTCGCTTCGATGCTGGCGCCGGTAAGTCGGAACAACAGGCGTGTGGCGCGATGCGCGATGCGCCGTCCCAAGGGCGGCCGCCGCAGCACTGCGATGAGCGTGCCACACGTTAGTGCCAGCAGCGCAAAGACGGTCCATGCATGGCAGGCGTAGGCCCAGGCGCCGGCCTGCCTTGCCAACAGCGTGGTGCGCGCGACGATGCTGGTGGCGAGCAGCCTGGCATTATCGCGCCATGGGGCACCGGCTCCCGTCTTGAGCTTGCCGCTTCGGTAGGCTTGCTTGCATGCGAGGCGCCGGATTTTTCCGCTCGATGTTTTGGGGACGGAATGGGGCGCAACGAGAACAACGTCGTCCGCCGGCGTGCCGACGATGTCGATGGCGCGCTCGTTGATGGCATGGCGCAGCGCCACAAGCGTGGCCTCGTCCTGTTCGCGGGTTTCGGCAATGATCACCAGCCGTTCGGCTCCGCCGACCGGATCTTCGTTTGCAAACACCGCAACGCATCCCTTGCGGATGCCTGGCAGGTTCCCGACCGCCTGCTCCAGGTCGTAGGGGTACAGGTTGCGCCCGCCGCGCTTGATGAGGTCCTTGATGCGCCCGGTAATGAAGACCTCGCCCTCGGCCATGTACGCATTGTCGCCCGAGTCGAGCCATCCATTGCGAAACAGCTTCGCGTTCGCCTCAGGATTGCGGTAATAGCCCGAGGTCGCCGACGGCCCCCGGAATTCGAGGCGTCCGATGCTGCGCTCGGGCAGTTCGACACCGGCTTCGTCGACGATCCTGATCTCATGCCCCGGCAACGGACGTCCGCAGGACGGGATCGCCAGGCCGGTTCCGTCCTTGACCGGCACCGCCTTGCCAGCGCGGGCAAACGGATCGGGCGCGAGGATGTCGATGCGCGGCCCGCGTCCGGGCGGCGGGAGGGCCAGTCCCACTGCGGATTCGGCCAGGCCGTACACCGGAGCGAGGGCTTCGTTGCGCAGGCCGCAGGGCGCGAAGCGGGCGGCAAACGACGCCAGGGTAGCGGGGCTGACCGGCTCGGCGCCGTTGAATGCGAGCCGCCATGCGGATAAATCGAGTTGCGCCAGCGTCGCGTCATCGACATGGCGCACGCACAATTCGTAAGCGAAATTGGGCGCGGCCGACATCGTGCCGCGATGGCGCGTGAGTGTCTGCAGCCACAGCGCCGGGCGCGCCAGAAAAGCTAGCGGCGACATCAGCACCAGTGGAATGCCGTGATACAGGGAACCGAACCAGGCGCCGATCAGGCCCATGTCATGGTAGAGCGGCAACCAGGACACGAACACGTCGCCTTTGGTCACTTGCGCGGCCTGTCCCAGCGCACGGATGTTGGCGAGCAGGTTGGCATGCGTGAGCACGACGCCTTTGGGGTCGCCCGTGCTGCCGGACGTGTATTGCAGGAATGCAGTGTCGGTGGGACCCGGACGGTAGCGTGGCGTGAGCGCACTTGCGGCAAGGTCGGACGGGGTGACGATGGCGGCCAGGCTCGGCACTGCCGCCTGCAGCATGCGCCCGACCGGCTTGGCTTGCGCGACGGTGACGAGGAGTACGGCTTGGGCGTTCGACAGGATGTGCGCGTGGCGCCTCAGGTGTTCTGCGATCTGGGCCAGGCGCGCTGGCGGATAGATGGGCACCGGGATGCCGCCGGCGAGCATCACGCCGAAAAAGCTGGCCAGGTAATCGGATCCGGTAGGCAGCATCAAGGCCACGGTTTGCCGCGGTTGCAGTCCTTGCGCAACCAGCCCCGCACCGACCGAGCGCGCCGAGGCGAGCAGATCGCGATAGCGGATCGGATGTTCCTGGTGCTGGTCGTCGTGCAGGAGTATATGAGTGCGGTTCGGCTGGCGCTCGGCGTGCCACTCGAGCACCTCGACCAGGGTTTGGGCGCGCTCGGGAATGCCGACCGTGGCAGTCTTGCCCAATGCGCTGGGCCGCCGCACTGCGTGGTCTTCGGGTACCTTTCCCAGCAGGCGCAATAGATCGCGCGGTGAGTCGGCCTCCGCCAGTGCGTTGGCGGGCAGTTCCACGCGAAATGTCTTCCCGACGCGCAGCATCAACTCGACCCGTGCCAGGCTGTCGAGGGCAAGGTCTTTCTCGAACGAGGTCTCGAGGGTGACGGCGTGGGAGCGCCCGGGATGGGTGTCGTTCGCTAACTGTTGCACGAGCGCTAGCAAGCGCTCGGCAGTCGGTGCGGCGGCAGCGGGGGAAAGGGAGGCAGTCACGGCAGAGGTTCTGGAAATCAGCCCGGGCCGTCCAGCGTAGTGCGAATACCGCGCGCGGGTTTGAGCACTCGCAAGGAGCGCGAGTGGCCCGGCATGCGCAGACGTGAATTGCGGGTCTAACCATGACTTCCGACCTTGAGCCTGCCTGATATGCCAAGCACATCTGATCGCGCCGCAACACGCGTCCTGGCGCCCGGCGTCAGGCGGCGCGAGGCGTGGGCATGGGCGATGTACGATTTCGCCAATTCCAGTTATACCACGGTCGTCATCACGGCAATCTTCAACGCCTATTTCGTTGCAGTGGTGGCCGCAAACCAGGCCTGGGCAAGCCTTGCCTGGACTGGCGCTCTGGCCGTTTCACATGTCCTGCTGATGATCGCCGGTCCGCTGGTGGGCGCCTATGCCGACCTGCGTGCCAACAAGAAGCGGCTGCTGCTCATCTCGACAGTGGGCTGCGTGGCCAGCACGGCTGGGTTGGCGCTGGCCGGTCCCGATACGCTGGTCTACACCATGTTGTTGCTTGTGTTCTCCAGTTTTTTCTTCGGCATCGGCGAGAACCTGATTGCCGCTTTCCTGCCCGAACTAGCCACCAGCGACAGCCAGGGCAAGCTTTCCGGCCTGGGATGGAGCCTTGGCTACGTGGGCGGATTGCTTACCTTGGGGTTATGCTTTCTTTACATTGAGTGGGCGAGTGCGCAAGGGCAAGGGGCGCAGCAATTCGTGCCGGCCACGATGGGGATTACCGCAGCCATGTTCGCAATTGCCAGCGTGCCCACCTTGTTGCTGCTGCGCGAACGTGCGCAGCCGCAATCGCAGGGCCTTGACGCCGGCGTCGTGCGCCATGCGGCGCTGCGCCTGCTGCACACGCTGCGCGAAGCGCGCCACTACACCGACCTGCGCCGCTTCCTGGTATGCATGGCGGTGTATCAGGCCGGCATCCAGGCCGTGATTGCCCTTGCCGCCATTTATGCGCAGCAGGTGATGGCGTTTTCAACCCAAGACACCGTGCTGCTCATTGTCGTGGTCAATCTTAGCGCTGCCATTGGCGCGTTCGGCTTCGCCTGCGTCGAGGACCGCATCGGCCATGTCGCCACCATCGCGCTGACCTTGGCGGGATGGATCGTGATGATCGTGCTGGTATGGGCCGCGCACGGCGTATTGCCGTTCTGGACAGGCGCAAACATCGCCGGCGCTTGCCTGGGCGCCAGCCAGTCGGCGGCGCGCGCCTTCGTCGGCGTGCTCAGCCCGCCAGGGCGGCGCGGCGAGTTCTTCGGCCTGTGGGGGCTTGCGGGGCGCCTGGCCGCGATCGTCGGGCCGCTGACCTATGGCGTGGCGAGCTGGCTCTCGCACGGCGACCATCGCCTGGCAATGCTGATCACCGGCAGCTATTTCGTGGCCGGCCTGTTGCTGCTGGGCGGCATCGATACCGCGCGCGGCAAGCGCGCGGCATCGGGCCGCTACTGAACGACGGGGGCCAGCTCGCCGCTGGCGTAGCGCTGCGCCATTTTTTCCAGCGCAACGACCTTGATCCGGGCGGCTTGGCCAGCCGAACCGAAGGCCTCGAAGCGCTGCTGGCAGATCGCGCGCGCCGCGCCGGTGGCGTCCTTGAAGAACTTGCGCGGGTCGAACTCGGCGCGTTCGGTGGCCATCGTGCGCCGCATCGCGCCCGTCATCGCGAGCCGGATGTCGGTGTCGATGTTGACCTTGCGCACACCATGCTTGATGCCCTCCAAAATCTCTTCGACCGGCACGCCGTAGGTCTCCTTCATCTGGCCGCCGTGTTCGCGAATGATGTCGAGCCACTCCTGCGGCACCGAGGACGAGCCGTGCATCACCAGGTGGGTGTTGGGGATGCGCGCGTGGATCGCCTTGATGCGTCCGATCGCCAGGATGTCGCCGGTCGGCTTGCGGCTGAACTTGTAGGCGCCGTGGCTGGTGCCGATCGCGATGGCGAGCGCGTCGACGCCGGTTTGCCTGACGAAGTCGGCGGCCTGGTCCGGGTCGGTCAGCATCTGCTCGTGCGACAGCACCCCGGCCGCGCCTGAGCCGTCCTCTTCGCCGGCCTGGCCCGATTCGAGCGAGCCGAGGCAACCGAGCTCGCCTTCGACCGAAACCCCGATGTCGTGCGCGAACCCGACCACGCGGCGCGTCACGTCCACGTTGTAGTCGTAGGACGAGGGCGTTTTCATGTCGGCCGCGAGCGAGCCGTCCATCATCACGCTGGAAAAACCGGAGCGGATCGAGGCCTGGCACACGGCCGCGCTGGCGCCGTGGTCCTGGTGCATGCACAGCGGGATGTGGGGCCAGGTTTCCACTGCAGCTTCCACCATCTTGCGCAGGAAGGCTTCGCCGGCGTACTTGCGCGCGCCGGCCGAGGCCTGCAGGATCACCGGGCTGTCGCAGGCGTCGGCCGCCTGCATGATGGCCAGGATCTGTTCCATGTTGTTGACGTTGAAGGCCGGCAGGGCGTACTGGTGTTCTGCCGCATGGTCGAGCAGTTGGCGCAATGAAACGAGGGACATGGGGATCTCCTTGGATGGGTGGGTGGTCGGGTCAGTCGCGCGCGCGTTGTTCGAGCACGGCGACGGCGGGCAGTTTTTTACCTTCGAGGAATTCAAGGAAGGCGCCGCCGGCCGTCGATATGTAGTCGACCTTGTCGCCGATGCCGAAGGCATGGATGGCGGCCACCGTATCGCCGCCGCCGGCGATGCTGAAGGCGCTTGACTGGGCGATGGCATGGGCCAGCACCCGCGTGCCGGAAGCGAAGGCCTCGAATTCGAATACGCCCACCGGGCCGTTCCAGACGATGCTGCCGGCCGACTGCAGCGACTTGGCCAGCGCCAGCGCGCTGCGCGGGCCGATGTCGAGGATCATGTCGTCCGCCTCGATCCTGCCGACCGGCTTGATGGTGGCGCGCGCTTCGGCGGCAAACCGCTTGGCGCACACCACGTCGGCCGGCAGCGGCACGGCCGCGCCGCGCGCGGCCATCTTGTCGATGATGCGGCGCGCGGCGCCGGCCAGTTCGGGCTCGGCCAGCGAGGCGCCGATCGCCACGCCCTGCGCCAGCAGGAAGGTGTTGCCGATGCCGCCGCCGACGATGAGCTGGTCGACCTTGTCGGCCAGCGCTTCCAGGATGGTGAGCTTGGTCGACACCTTGGAGCCGCCCACGATCGCCACCAGCGGGCGCCGCGGCGCAGCCAGCGCGCTGCCCAGCGCGTCCAGTTCGGCCGCCATCAGGGGGCCGGCGCAGGCCAGCGGCGCGAAGCGAGCGATGCCCTCGGTGCTGGCCTCGGCCCGGTGCGCGCTGCCAAATGCATCGTTGACGTAGATATCGCACAGCGCTGCCATGGCCTGCGCCAGCGCCGGGTCGTTGCTTTTTTCCCCCACGTTGCCGCGGCAGTTTTCCAGCATCAGCACTTCGCCCTGCGCCACCTCGAATGCGCCGTCGATCCAGTCGCTGGCCAGCCGCACCGGCTGGCCCAGGTAGCGCGCCAGGCACTGCGCCACCGGCCGCAGCGAGTCGCCCGGCTGCAGCGCTCCCTCGGCCGGCCGTCCCAGGTGGGAAGTGACCATCACGCGCGCACCCGCGCTGGCCGCGATGCGGATGCCGGTCAGCGCCGCGCGGATGCGGCTGTCGTCCGAAATGGCGCCGTTGGCGTCGAAGGGCACATTGAAATCGGTGCGGATGAAGACGCGCTTGCCGGCCAGTTGCGCGGCGCTGATCTCGCTCAGTTTTTTGAAGGACATGGCTGTCTCGCTCGTTCAGGTAGGGGAGGTGGTCTTACCCGGCGCGCATCAGCGCCTGCGTGGTGTCGAGCATGCGGTTCGAAAAACCCCATTCGTTGTCGTACCACGCCCCCACCTTGACCAGCCGCCCGCAGACCTTGGTGAGCGACTCGTCGTAGGTGCTCGAGGCCGGGTTGTGGTTGAAGTCCGAACTGACCAGCGGCTCGTTGGTGTAGCCAAGGATGCCGCGCAGCGCCACCGATTCCGAGGCCTGCTTCATGATGGCGTTGATCTCGGCCACGCTGGTGTTGCGCTCGGCGATGAAGGACAGGTCCACCATCGACACGTTAATGACCGGCACCCGCACCGCGAAGCCATCGAGCCGGCCGGCCAGTTCGGGCAGCACCAGCCCGACCGCGGCGGCCGCTCCGGTCTTGGTGGGAATCATGCTCATCGTGGCGGAACGCGCGCGCCGCAGGTCTTCATGCATCACGTCGCTGAGCACCTGGTCGTTGGTATAGGCGTGGATGGTGGTCATCAGGCCGCTCACGATGCCGATTTCGCGCTGCAGCGGCAGCACCAGCGGCGCCAGGCAGTTGGTGGTGCACGAGGCGTTCGAGATCACCGTGTCGCTGGCGCGCAGCAGGTGGTGATTGACGCCGAAGGCGATGGTGGCGTCGACATCCTTGCCGCCGGGCGCGGAGATGATGACCTTCCTGGCGCCGGCGTGCAGGTGGGCCGAGGCCTTTTCCTTGGTGGTGAACAGGCCCGTGCATTCGAGCACGACGTCGACTCCGAGTTCGGCCCACGGCAGCTCGGCCGGGTTGCGTATCGCCAGCACGCGGATGCGCTCGCCGTTGACCACCATGTATTGGCCGTCCACGCCCACCGTGCCGGCGAAGGTGCCGTGCGCGGTGTCGTATTTGGTCAGGTGCGCGTTGCTGCTCGCCTCGCCCAGGTCGTTGATCGCCACGATTTCGATGTCGTGCTTGCGTTGGCCTTCGTAATGCGCGCGCAGGATGTTGCGCCCGATACGTCCATATCCATTGATGGCAACTTTGATCGTCATGTCAGTCACTTTCGCATTGTGGAAAAATGTGGGTCTGCAGCAGCGCCGGCAGCTCTTCGAAGGAATCGATGAAACCATCGCAGTCGAGCACGGCCAGTCCGCCAGGGCCCGGATAGCCGTAGCGCACGATGAAAACAGGCATGCCCGCGGCGCGCGCGGCGGCCACGTCGACCGCCGAGTCGCCCACCATGACCGCGTGCGCGGGGACGACGCCCACGGCGGCGCAGGCGTGCAGCAGCGGTTCCGGCGCCGGCTTCATGCTGGCCAGCGTGTCGCCGCCGACCACGCTGTCGAAGTAGTCCTCGAGGCCGGCAAGCTGCAGCAGCGGCCAGGTAAATTCAGTCGGCTTGTTGGTCACGCAGGCGAGCCGGTAGCCGGCCCGGCGCAGCGCGGTCACGCCGTTGCGTACTCCCGGGAACACGCGGCCGAACTGGCCGTTGGTATGGCGGTAGTGCTGGTAGAACAAGGCTTCGGCGGCGTCCGCGTCGGTGTCGTCGAGCCTGCTGGCGGCCAGCGCGCGCCGCACCAGCCGGCTCACGCCATGGCCGATGAAGCTGGAAATGGTGGTGAACGGCAGCGCCCGGGCGCCAAGTTCATCGAGCATGCGATTGGCGGCGGCCGCGATGTCGGGCGCGGTGTCAACCAGCGTTCCGTCAAGGTCGATCAGGAGCGCGCGTCCGCTTGTGTTGAGCTGGTCCATCAGCGCTCCTTTGCCAGTGCCAGGACACGCTTGGCCACGTGAGCGGGCGTGAGCCTGAAATGCTCGTACAACTGGCCGGCGGGAGCCGATTCGCCGAAGCTGTCGATGCCGAGCGCGACCCCATGCTCGCCCACCAGGGCGCGCCAGTACCAGGTCACGCCGGCCTCGATGCTCACGCGCGGCACGCCGGGCGCAAGCACCTGATCGCGGTAGGCTGCATCCTGGGCCATGAACAGTTCGACGCAGGGCATCGAGACCACCCTGGCCGCGATTCCCATGTCGGCCAGCAGGGCCGCCGCGGCAACCGCGATCTCGACCTCGGAGCCGGTGGCGATCAGCACCACCTGCGCATCGGCGCAGTCCTGCAGCACGTAGCCGCCGCGCGCCGCGTCTTCGATCTGGGCGGCGCTGCGCGTGAACGGGGTGAGCGCCTGGCGCGACAGCACCAGGCAGGTCGGGCCATCGGTGCGCGCGATCGCCGCTTGCCAGGCAAGCGCGGTCTCGACCCCGTCGCAGGGGCGCCACAGGCGGTTGTTGGGGATCAGGCGCAGGCTGGCCGCATGCTCGACCGGCTGGTGGGTGGGGCCATCCTCGCCCAGGCCGATCGAATCGTGGGTCAGCACGTGGATCACGCGCTGGCGCATCAGGGCCGCCATCCGGATCGCGTTGCGCGAGTAGTCCGAGAAGGTCATGAAGGTGCCGCCGTAGGGCACGAAGCCGCGGTACAGCGCCATGCCGTTCATCATGGCCGCCATTGCGAATTCGCGCACGCCGTAGCTCAGGTAGTTGCCGCTGCCGTGGTGATTGACCCAGACCGAGGCCTTCACGTCGGTCAGGTTGGAGCCGGTCAGGTCGGCCGATCCGCCGAACAGCTCGGGCAGGCCGGCGCTGATCGCCTCGAGCACCAGTTGCGAGGCCTTGCGGGTGGCGATTTTCTGGTGCAGCGCGCCGCTCGTGCCGATCAGTGCCGCAAACACTGCCGGCAGATCGGGCGGCAGCTGCTGGCCGAGGCGCCGTTCCAGTTCGCCCGCCAGCGCCGGATGAGCGATGCGGTAGGCGTCGAAGCGGCGCTGCCAGTTGGCCTGGATAGCGCGGCCCCGGGTACGCGCGTCCCACATTGCACCCACATCGGGCGGCACCTCGAACGGCGCGCCTTCCCACCGCCGGGCCGCGCGCATGGCCGCCAGTTCGGCCGCGCCGAGCGGCGCGCCATGCACCTCGTGGCCGCCGGACCTGGTCGGCGCGCCGTGCCCGATCACGGTCTTGCAGCAGATCAGGGTGGGGCGCGCATGCTGGGCCTTGGCCTGGCACAGGGCGCGCTCGAGCGCCTGCGGATCGTGCCCGTCGACCGCGGCAATCACGTTCCAGCCGTAGGCGGCAAAGCGCGCCGCCGTGTCGTCGCCGAACCAGCCCGTCACGTGGCCGTCGATCGAGATGCCGTTGTCGTCGTACAGGCAGATCAGCTTGCCCAGGGCCAGGGTGCCGGCCAGCGAGGCCGCTTCGTGGCTGATGCCTTCCATCAGGCAGCCGTCGCCCATGAACACGTAGGTGTGGTGGTCGATGATGTCGTGGCCGGGGCGGTTGAAGTTGGCCGCCAGCAGCTTTTCGGCCAGCGCCATGCCGACCGCGTTGGCCAAGCCCTGCCCGAGCGGGCCGGTGGTGGTCTCGACGCCAGGTGTCAGGTGCACCTCGGGATGGCCCGGGGTGCGTGAGCCCATTTGCCGGAAGCGGCGCAGTTCGGCCGCCGGCAGATCGTAGCCGGACAGGTGCAGCAGCGCGTACAGCAGCATCGAGGCGTGCCCGTTGGAGAGCACGAAACGGTCGCGGTTGGGCCACAGCGGGTCGGCCGGGTTGTGGCGCAGGTGGCGCCGCCACAGCACGTCGGCCATGTCGGCCATGCCGAGCGGGGCGCCGGGGTGGCCGGAGTTGGCCTGTTCGACCGCATCGGCGGCCAGGAAGCGCAGGGCGTCGGCCGCGCGCGTGGAGCTGGCCAGTTTGTTGTCGGGAGCGTTCATGGCAGCCTCTCAGAGTACGCCGGTGGCGCGTTTTTTACGCTCCATCATGCGCAGGATGAAGGGCGTGAAAATGAGCTGCATGGACAGCTCCATCTTGCCGCCGGGGACCACGATGGTATTGGCGCGCGACATGAACGAGCCCGGCACCATGTTCAGCAGGTAGGGAAAATCGATGCCGCGCGGGTTGGCGAAGCGGATCACCACCATGCTTTCGTCGGGCGCCGGGATTTCGCGCGCGATGAAGGGATTGGAAGTGTCGACGCAGGGCACGCGCTGGAAGTTCACGTGCGTGTGCGAAAATTGCGGGCAGATGTAATTGACGTAGTCGGGCATGCGGCGCAGGATGGTGTCGGTCACCGCCTCGGTCGAGTAGCCGCGCTTGGATTTGTCGCGCCACAGCTTCTGGATCCACTCCAGGTTGATCACCGGGACCACCCCGATCAGCAGGTCGGGGTGCTGCGCGATATTGACATGGTCGGTCACCACGCCGCCATGCAGGCCTTCGTAGAACAGCAGGTCGTTCTCGCCGTCCACGTCTTCCCACGGCGTGAAGGTGCCCGGGTCCTGCTTGTAGGGCGCCGCTTCCTCGTGGTCGTGCAGGTACTTGCGGCGCTTGCCGGCGCCGGTCCTGGCGTAGGTGGCAAACAGCGCTTCGAGCTCGGCGAACAGGTTGGTGTCCGGCCCGAAGTGGCTGAAGTTGTTGTCGCCGCGTTCGTCGGCGGCGGCCAGCTTGAGCTTCATTTCCTGGCGGTCGTAGCGGTGGAAGCTGTCGCCCTCGATGATCACCGAGCGCACGTTCTCGCGCCGGAAGATGTTCTCGAAAGTGCGCGTGACCGAGGTGGTGCCGGCGCCGGAAGAGCCGGTAATGGCGATGATGGGGTGGCGTTCAGACATGACTTCACTCTCGTTTTATCAGACAGGGGCGCGGAACAGGCCGCGTTCGTGGAACAGGGGAATCGGCATGATGTCTTCCCGGGGCTCGTTGTGGTAGCGCTCGATGCGCTCGACTTCGTTGCGCGAACCGAAAATGAGGCCGATGCGCTGGTGCAGCGAACTTGGCTGGACCGCGCTGATCGGCTGGCGCCCGGTGCTGGCCGCGCCGCCGGCCTGTTCCATCAGGAAGCCGATCGGATTGGCTTCGTACAGCAGGCGCAGGCGGCCGGCGCGTAGCGGGTCGCGCGAGTCGCGCGGATACATGAAGACGCCGCCGCGCATCAGGATGCGGTGCGCCTCGGCCACCATCGAGGCGATCCAGCGCATGTTGAAGTCCTTGCCGCGCGGCCCCGTGCGTCCGGCCGTGCACTCGTCCACGTAGCGTTTGATGGGTTCTTCCCAGAAACGGCTGTTCGAGGTGTTGATGGCGAATTCCTGGGTGTCCGGCGGGACGGACAGCGCCGGGTGGGTCAGGATGAATTCGCCCAGGTCAGGGTCGAGCGTGAAGCCGCTCACGCCGCTGCCGACGGTGAGCACCAGCATGGTCGAGGGGCCGTAGAGGGCATAGCCGGCCGCCACCTGCTGCGCGCCCGGCTGCAGGAAGTCGGCCTCGCATACTTCGCCGCCGCCCTCGGGCGCGCGCAGCACCGAGAAGATGCTGCCGACCGAGACGTTGACGTCGATGTTGGAGGAGCCGTCGAGCGGATCGAACACCAGCAGGTATTTCCCTTTGGGGAACTGGGGCGGAATCTGGTAAGGCAGCTCCATTTCCTCGGACGCCATGCCGGCCAGCTGGCCGCCCCATTCGGTCACGTGGAGGAAGGCGTCGTTGCTCATCACGTCGAGCGTTTTCTGGACTTCGCCCTGGACGTTGACGCTGCCGCCGGCGTTGCCCAGCACGCCCCCGAGCGCGCCGTGCGCGACGGCTCGCGCGATGCTCTTGCAGGCCAGCGCCACGTTCAGGATCAGGCTGTTGAAGTCGCCGCTCGCACTCGGATAGCGGCGCCGTTCCTCGATCAGGAACTGGGTCAGGGTGGTACGCTGCGAGGTCGCTGCCATTGGTCTTCTCCTGTGGTTTTATAAAGTGTCTGTGTGGCGCAATTGGCTCATGCCGCCTCGAACAAGGTGCCGTCGTGCCAGCGCCGCAGCGCCGCCAGGTCGACCCAGCGCTGGTCGGCGCCGGGCAGGTGCTGGCTCATCGGGACCGCCGGGTCGCCCAGGTGCGGCAGCACCAGCAAGGCGTCGCCGAACTGGTGCCCCAGGGTGAAGGCGGTGGGCGTCACGATGGTCGCGATTCCGGCCGCAGTGGCGGCGCGCAAGCCGTTTTCCGAATCCTCGAACGCGAGGCAGTCGCACGCCGCCACCCCGAGCGCGGCCAGCGCGGCCAGGTAGACGTCCGGGGCCGGCTTCTTGTTGGCGACGGTGGAGCCGTCGCACACCGCCACGAACAGGCTGCGCCAGCCCTGGCCCAGCGCGGCGCCGAGCAGGGCGTCGATATTGGCCGGCGTGGTCGTGGTGGCGATCGCCATCGGCAGTCCGGTCGCATGCGCCTCGCCGATCAGGCGCAGCATTCCCGGGCGCAGGGCCAGCTTGCCGCCGCCGACCCGCGCTTCGTAGTGGCGCGTCTTGATCGCGTGGATGCGTTCGATGGTGGCGCGCACCGCGCTGCCGTCGGCCTCGTCCGGGTCGACCAGCTTCCAGTAATACAGGATGCGCTCCTTGCCGCCTGCCACGTCGAGCAGGCTGGCGTACAGCGATTCGCTCCAGTACCAGCCCAGCGCGACGTCGGCGAAGGCGGCGTTGAAGGCGTCGCGGTGGGCGGCCTCGGTGTCGGCGAGGGTGCCGTCGACGTCGAAAATGAGGGCTTTCAGCATGTCGTTGTCTCCTTGTTCGTTAGCAATGCCGCAGGTGCAGCGGCAAACACGCGGCTCGCCAGCAGATCGGCTGCGGTGATGGTGGTCAAGGATGCGTCGTCGGCGCTGCCGGCCGCATCGTGCATCAGGCGCGAAGCATGCCGCAGGCGCGCCCGGTCGAGCGCATTGCGTACGCTGCGGGCATTGGCGAAATGCGGCTGCGCCATGCGCCGCACCAGGTACTGCTCGAACACGCGCAGCGCCTCGTGGTCGAAATGGTAGTGCATGGTTTCGAGCATCAGGTCGGCAATGCGTGCCAGTTCGTCCACCCCATAGTCGGGAAAGTCGATATGGTGCGCAATGCGCGAGGACATGCCGGGGTTCGACTCGAAGAAGCGGTCCATGCGGTCCTTGTAGCCGGCCAGGATCACCACCAGGTCGTCGCGGTTGTTCTCCATGACCTGCAGCAGGATCTCGATCGCCTCCTGCCCGTAATCGCGCTCGTTTTCGGGGCGGTACAGGTAATACGCTTCGTCGATGAACAGCACGCCGCCCATGGCGCGCTTGAGCACCTCGCGCGTCTTGGGCGCGGTGTGGCCGATGTACTGGCCCACCAGGTCGTCGCGCGTGACGCTCACCAGGTGTCCCTTGCGCACATAGCCCAGGCGGTGCAGCACCGAGGCCATGCGCAGCGCGACGGTGGTCTTCCCGGTGCCCGGATTACCCGAAAAGCACATGTGCAGGCTGGGCGCGCCGGCCGCGAAGCCGCGTTCGGCGCGCAGCTTGTCGACCAGCAGCAGGGCTGCGATATCGCGGATGCGGCGCTTGACCGGGGCCAGCCCGATCAGCTCCGCGTCGAGCTGGGCCAGCAGTTCGGTGATGCCGGAACTGGCCAGCGCCTGCGCGAGCGGGTTGTGCGCGGTGCTGCCGATTGGGTTGGGCGAGGTCATGATGGTGGCGTTTTCCGTTGGTTTGGACGAATCAGTAGCGCGCGCCTTCGGGCTGCGCCTGCACCGCATAGCTCTCGATGGTGTAGCGGATCGAGCGCCCGGCCTGCTCATGGCGCACCAGGCGGAACCCCGGTTCGACCTTGGGACGGTTGACGATGAAGGCCACTACCAGCGATTCGACGCCTTGGGTCGAATCGAAGGCCGTCAGGCGGATGTAGTGATTGGGGAAGGTGGCGCGGCATTGCGCGAGCTCTTGCATGATGCCGGCCGGGTCGCGCAGGTCGAACATGGGCGCGCCGTACATTTCCCAGTAGGTGTTGCGCGGGTGCGGGTCGTCGGTGTACTCGACGCCCAGCGCCCAGCCCCTGGACAGGCAGTAGTCGATCTGTTTCGTGATCTGCTCGTCGGTCAGGTCGGGCAGGAAGGAGAAGGTGCCTTGTGTGATGCGCATGATGGTCCTCGTGTGCTGTGGTTGAAGTGCCGGTTCAGGAAACGCTGGCGGTGGGCGCAAAGTCCGAGGTGTCGGTCGACGTGTAGTTGAACGTGATGTCGCCCCAGGTGTCGAGTGCGGCCTTGAGCGGCGAGCACCAGGCGGCCGCGTCGCGCAGGATCTGCGGACCTTCGTTCCTGATGTCGCGTCCCTCGTTACGTGCCAACACCATCGCTTCCAGCGCAACCCGGTTGGCAACCGCGCCGGCCTGGATGCCCTGCGGGTGGCCGATGGTGCCGCCGCCGAACTGGAGCACCACGTCGTCGCCGAACAGGTCGAGCAACTGGTGCATCTGGCCGGCGTGGATGCCGCCCGAGGCGACCGGCATCACCTTGCGCAGCGCGCCCCAGTCCTGGTCGAAGAAGATCCCGCGTTCCAGGTCGGTCCTGGTAAAGGCGTCGCGGCACACGTTGTAGAAGCCCTGCACCGTCATCGGATCGCCTTCGAGCTTGCCGACCGCGGTGCCCGCGTGCAGGTGGTCGACCCCGCACATGCGCAGCCACTTGGCAATCACGCGGAACGACACGCCATGGTTCTTCTGGCGGGTATAGGTGCCGTGGCCGGCGCGGTGCATGTGCAGGATCATGTCGTTCTGGCGGCACCAGTACGACATCGACTGGATCGCGGTCCAGCCGACCACCAGATCGACCATCACCACCACCGAGCCGAGTTCCTTGGCCAGTTCGGCGCGCCTGTACATCTCTTCCATGGTACCGGCGGTGATGTTCAGGTAGTGGCCCTTGACCTCGCCGGTGGCGGCGGTGGCGCGGTTGACCGCCTCCATCACGAACAGGAAGCGGTCGCGCCAGTGCATGAAGGCCTGCGAGTTGATGTTCTCGTCATCCTTCATGAAGTCGAGCCCGCCCTTGAGGCCCTCGTACACAACGCGCCCGTAGTTGCGTCCCGACAGGCCGAGCTTGGGCTTGGTGGTCGCGCCCAGCAGGGGACGGCCGAACTTGTCGAGCCGCTCGCGTTCGACGATGATGCCGGTCGGCGGGCCGGGGAAGGTCTTGATGTACGCGACCGGAAAGCGCATGTCTTCCAGGCGCGCCGCCTTGAGCGGCTTGAAGCTGAACACGTTGCCGATAATGGAGGCGGTCACGTTGGCGATCGAGCCTTCCTCGAACAGCGAGAGGTCGTAGGCGACCCAGCAGAAGTACTGGCCGGGGTTGTTCGGCACCGGGTCGACCCGGTAGGCCTTGGCGCGGTACCGCTCGCAGGCGGTCAGGCGGTCGGTCCATACCACGGTCCAGGTCGCGGTCGACGATTCGCCGGCGACGGCGGCCGCGGCCTCGATTGCATCGACCCCGTCCTGCGGCGTGATGCGGAACACGGCCAGGATATCGGTGTCCTTCGGGACGTAGTCGCCGTCCCAATAACCCATCTGGGCATACTTCAGCACCCCGGCTGAATAGCGCTTCTTGGCATCCGTGATCTGTACTGCGTCGTTGCTTCCCATCGTGCTCTCCTTCGGTTGGGCCGACGCCCGAACGGCTGTCGATGGACTGAACTATATAAAACGACTACTATCAGGTCCAATCAATAAAATTATGTCTGGCATCAGTTTTTTCTTATAGGAGTGCTTTCCATGCGTCGCTACACCCTGCGTCAGCTCGATACCTTCCTGGAAGTCGCGCGCGCCTTGTCGATCTCGCGCGCGGCCGAGACGCTGCATGTGACCCAGCCGGCGGTATCGATGCAGATGCGCCAGCTCGAGGAGGCGGTGGGCGTGCCGCTGTATGAACAGATCGGGCGCAAGCTGCGCCTGACCGATGCCGGGCGCGACGTGCAGGAATACGCGCAGGGCGCCGTGGCCCAGCTGCGCCAGCTTGACGATGCGGTGGCGAACCGGATCGGCATCAAGAAGGGCAGGGTGGAAATGGCGATCGTCAGCACCGCCAAGTACTTCGTACCGATGTTGCTGGTGCAGTTTCGCAAGCGCTTTCCCGGGATCGAGGTGGCGCTCCAGATCCACAACAAGGAAAGCATCATGAACCTGCTGGCGCACAATGAGATCGACCTGGTCATCATGGGACACGCGCCGGACAGCATCAACTGCGAAGCGAACGCATTCGCCAGCAACCCGATGGGGGTGATCAGTGCGCCGGAGCATCCGCTGTCGCGCCGCCGCGCGGCCCCGATGTCTATCCTTGCCGAGCACGAATTCGTAGTGCGCGAGAAGGGCAGCGGCACGCGCGAGACCATGCAACGAGTGTTCGCCGAACACGCCATTGCGCCGCCCATCGTGATGGAAATGCCCAGCAACGAGACCATCAAGCAGGCCGTCATGGCCGGCATGGGGCTCGGCTTCTTGTCCTTGCGCACCGTCCGCCACGAACTTGCGACCGGTCACCTGGTGCTGCTCGACATCGCCGGCTTGCCCGTGATACGCCAGTGGCATGTCACGCACCTGAGGGCGAAACGGCTGTCGCCGGCCGCCGTGGTGCTCAAGCAATTCCTGATCGAGGAAGCCGGTCCGCTGGTCAACCTGTGGGCTTGAGCGCCGGGTGCGGCATGGCCCGCGGGTGCTGAACCATTCGCCCGAAGTCATTGTCGAACACCGCACAACTGTGCCACGCGATGGGCGCAATGGCAGGCTGTGCCAACCTTTGGGAGATTGCTATGAACAGTGTTAAAACGAGTTGTAAAGCCGCCTTGCTTGCGACGTGTTCGGCGATGGCGTTAGGGGCGGTATCGATGGAAGCGGCGGCGCAGGCGACCACGACCACGCCGGCAACCACCACCACCCAGCGCACCACCACCACGGTTGTGAAACGGCCATTCGTGATGGTGCTGATGCCGGCCGACGTCTTCGCCAAGGAAACCTCAACCAAGCAGGGGTGCTGGGCCAGGATCTACGACCATGACAACTATACCGGCGACAGCCTGACCCTGAGCGGCCCGGTGGCGCTGGCCGACATGTCCGGTCCGTTCGGCCTCAACTGGGACGACAAGGTCCGCAGCATTGAGCTTGGCTCGAAGGCGACCATGACCGTGTACGACAACGTGGCCTACAAGGACCAGGTGGCGCAGTTCAAGCCCGGACAAAAAGTCCCTGACATCAGCAAGAAGCTCGGATTCTTCGACGAATTCGCCTCGATCAAGCTGGAGTGTGCGAAGAAGTAAGCACGCCGCTTCGCCTTGGCCTGCTGCCCCGTGCGCGGGCCGCTTCCGGTAAGCACGCCCGCATGTGCGCCGCTTCTTTCGCACTGGACGAGCAAAGGTGGCTTGGCGCCTGCGATCGGTTGCGCCTTTAACTCAAGGGGAGTACCCATCGGCTGGCCTGATCAAGTATGATATCGCTACCAAGGCAGCCGGTAATGACGATGACACAAACAGCGACAGGGAAGGGCCGCGCCAGCGGCCGAATTACACTGACCGACGTGGCGGCGCGCGCCGGCGTTGCGGTGATGACGGCCTCGCGCGCCATCAGCCAGCCCGAGATGGTGTCCGCGGCCCTGCGCGCCCGGGTTGAACAAGCCGTGTCCGAGCTCGGATATGTGCCGAACCGCGCCGCGCGCGCGCTCGCTTCGGCGCACTCGAACGTGATCGTGGTGCTGGTGCCATCGTTGTCGAATGCGGTATTTACGGCGGTGCTGGCCGGCATCCAGGATGCGCTCGATGCCGACAATTATCAGATTCTGATTGGCAATACCCGCTACTCCGATGCCGAAGAAGAAAAGCTGCTCGGCATTTACCTGCAGTCGCATCCGGACGGCATCTTGCTGTCGGGCCTGACGCATAGCAAGCGCGTGCAGCAGATGCTGGAAGCGTCGCGCGTGCCGATCGTCTCGATGATGGACTTGTCGGGCGATCCGGCGCAGTTGTCGGTCGGCTTCTCGCAGCAGCAAGCCGGCTACACGATGACGCGTTACCTGATCGACAAGGGGCGCACCCGGATCGGCTTCATCGGCGCCCAGCTCGACGAACGCACCATGAAACGCGCGTACGGCTATCGCAAGGCGATGCGCGAAGCGGGCCTGGCCGATCCGCACCTTGAAATCATGGTGGCCGATCCGTCGACCATCGCCCTCGGCGCGGAGTTGCTGGGCCGGATGCTGGCCGCCGTGCCCGATTGCGACGCCATTTTTTGCTGCAACGACGACCTGGCGCATGGCGCCATCTACCAGTGCCAGCGGCGCGGCATCGCCGTGCCGGAGCGGCTCGCGATCTGCGGCTTCAATGACTTGCCGGCCTCGGCATGGATGAATCCGTCGGTCACGACCATTGGCACACCGCGCTATCGGGTCGGGTTCGAGGCGGCCTCGCTTTTGCGTACCGTTATCAAAGGCGGCACGCCCAGTGCCTCGCAGATCGACCTGGGCTTTACCCTGATGGCGCGCGAAAGCGCATAGATCGCCGCGCAGCGGCGCGATCTGCGCCGCGCCGCACAATGCGCCATTACGCTCGCGATGCGGCTTTTTCCTCCTGTCATTTTCCCAATGTAAAACGCCAATTCAGTCAAGCTCGACTGGCTGGCATCGCGGCTGCGTGTCGCCAATTATTCCGCAGTGCAGCATCAATTGTTCTTTACAAATAAAGCGAACCCGGTAGACTTCGCTCGCAATGGTAGCGTTATCAAAACGAGCCGACCTACGATACGAACAACCGAAAAGACAATGTCAAAAAGCATGGGCAACTTCATCAAACAGGCGATTGCGCCCACTCGCTGGGTCGTGATGGGGGTAAGCGGCTGCGGCAAGAGCGAGATCGGGAGCGCGCTGGCGGCGCGGCTGGGAATTGCCTACGCCGAGGGCGACGACTACCACCCGAGCACCAATGTGGAAAAAATGAAGGCAGGCATCGCCCTGACCGATGCCGACCGCAGCGACTGGCTGCTGACCTTGCAGCAACAGATCCGGACCGCGGTCGAGGCCGGTGCCAGCCTGGTCTTGTCGTGCTCGTCGCTCAAGCGGCGTTACCGCGACCTGCTGCGCGCCGCCGACCCGGCGCTCGTGTTCATCCACCTCGACGGAGCGCGCGAGCTGATCGCGGCGCGCATGCGCGCCCGGCCCAACCATTACATGCCGATGTCCCTGCTGGAGAGCCAGTTTGCGGCGCTCGAAGCGCTGGCGCCCGACGAACGTGGCCTGCGCATCGACATCACGCGCACGCCCGACCAGATCAGCGGCGACATCGCCCAGTGCTTCGGCCTGGCATGACGCAGCCATCCCCCTTAAAAATTTCGGAGACAATCATGAAGCACCTTGTGCTGCGCCTCGAGCGCACTGTCGAATACATGATGGCGCTTGCGCTCACCATCATGGTCGTGCTGGTATTTGGCAACGTCCTGCTGCGCTACGCCTTCAATTCCGGACTTGCCGCGGCCGAGGAAGTGGCGCGCCTGATGTTCGTCTGGCTCATTTTCCTGGGCGCGATCCTGGCGCTGCGCCAACATGCCCACCTCGGCGTCACCTTGGTCCAGGCCATGCTGCCGCGCCTGGCGCGGCGCGCCTGCGCCGTGATCAGCCACCTGCTGATGCTGTACGGCCTGTGGCTGTTTGCCGCGGGCAGCTGGTCCCAGACCGTGATCGGGATGAACACGTTTTCGACCGTGCTGCGCTATCCGACCGCATTCATGGCCGCCTCCGGGCTGGTGTGCTCGGCCTCGATGATCGTCATCGTCGGCGTCAACCTGTGGCGCATCGTCACGGGCAGTCCGGACGCGATGGTCCCGGGCGAGCCCGGCGGCGGGCAGGCGCAGCTGCAAGGGAGCGGCGAATGACGCTCATCATTTTCCTCGGTTCGCTGGTACTGCTGATGGTGCTCGGCATGCCGATCGCGTTCGCGCTGATGCTCACCGGCGTGGCCCTGATGGTCCACCTCGACTTTTTCGACGCCCAGCTGGTCGCGCAGAACCTGCTGTCGGGCGCCGACAACTTTCCGCTGATGGCGGTCCCGTTCTTCATCCTGGCCGGCGAACTGATGAACGCCGGCGGCATCTCCAAGCGCATCATCGCGCTGGCGGTCAGCTTTGTCGGCCACATCAATGGCGGCCTGGGCTATGTGGCGATCGCGGCCTCGGTGCTGCTGGCCAGCCTGTCCGGCTCGGCCATCGCCGACACCGCCGCGCTGGCGACCCTGCTCATTCCGATGATGCGCGACCACGGCTACCCGGTGCCGCGCTCGGCAGGCCTGATCGCGTCGGGCGGCATCATCGCACCGATCATTCCGCCCTCGATGCCCTTCATTATCTATGGCGTGACCACCAACACCTCGATCAGCAACCTGTTCCTTGCCGGCATCGTGCCGGGGGCGCTGATGGGGGTGGCGCTGCTCGCGGTGTGGACGGTGCTGGCGCACAAGATGGTCGTCACGCCCCAACCGAAAGCGAGCTGGAGCGAGCGCCGCGCCGCCATCGGCGACGGCGTGTGGGCACTGATGCTGCCTGTAATTATCCTGGGCGGGCTGCGCGGTGGCATTTTCACCCCCACCGAAGCGGCCGTGGTCGCCGCCGTCTACTCGCTGTTCGTGAGCCTGTTCATCTACCGTGAAGTCAAGCTGCCCGAACTGGTCAAGGTGCTGGTCGACGCCTCGCGTACCACCAGCACGGTGATGTTCCTGTGCGCCGGCGCGCTGGTGTCGTCGTACATGGTCACCCTGGCCGACCTGCCGAGCCAGGTCACCGACCTGCTGGCGCCGCTGATGGACAACCCGCGCGTGCTGATGGGGGCGGTAATGCTGCTGTTGCTCGCGGTCGGCACCGTGATGGACCTGACCCCGACCATCCTGGTGATGGGGCCGGTGCTGATGCCGCTGGCGCTCAAGGCCGGCATCGACCCGACGTATTTTGGCGTGATGTTCGTGCTGGTCGGCACGCTCGGCCTGATCCATCCGCCGGTGTGCACCGTGCTCAACGTGGTGTGCGGCGTGGCCAGGATTTCCCTCGAAAGCGCGACCAAGGGCATCTGGCCGTTCCTGCTGACCTACCTGCTGTTGACTGTCCTCTTTATCGTATTCCCCGGGATCATCACCATTCCGATGACCTGGTTTCACTAACAAAACGGAGACAATATGAAAAACATCATCAAATCGCTGTTCGCCATTACCGCCCTGGCCGGCATCGCGGCCAGCAGCATCGCCGCCGACTTCCAGCCGCGCATCATTCGCTTCGGCTATGGCCTGGCGGAAGACAGCAACCAGGGCAGGGCCACCAAATTCCTGGCCGACGACCTGCGCAAGCGCACCGGCGGCAAGTTCAAGCTCAAGGGCTTTGGCAACGCCAGCCTGGGCGCCGACACCCAGATGCAGAACGCCCTGATCGGCGGCGCGCAGGAAATGACGGTGGTGTCGACCGCGACCCTGGTCGGCATCGTCAGCGATTTTGGCGTGTACGACCTGCCATTCGTGTTCGGCAACGAGCGCGAAGCCGACGCCATCCTCGATGGCCCGTTCGGACAGGCGCTGAGCGCCAAGCTGCAGGAAAAAGGGCTGGTCGGACTGGTGTATTGGGAAAATGGCTTCCGTAACCTGACCAACTCCAAGCGCCCCGTGACGAAGATGGAAGACATGCAGGGAATTAAGCTGCGCGTCATGCAGAACCCGGTCTACATCGACATGTTCAAGGGCTTCGGCGCGAATGCGGTGCCGCTGGCCTTCTCGGAACTGTTTACCGCGCTCGAAACCGGCACCGTCGACGGACAGGAAAACCCGGTCAACACCATCCAGTCGAGCAAATTCTACGAAGTGCAGAAATACCTGTCGCTGACGAAACACGTGTATAGCCCGTGGATCGTGCTGGCCAGCAAAAAATGGTGGGACAAGCTGTCGGCCGACGAGAAAAAGGCAGTGCAGGAATCGGCCAATGCCGCGCGCGACTTCGAGCGCAAGGATAGCCGTGAAAGCGCAGGCAAGGCACTCGAGTTCCTGAAAGCCAAAGGCATGCAGGTCAATGTCGTCAGCGACCACGAACTGGGGCGCATGCGCGAGACCAGTCGCAGCGCGATGCAAAAATTCGCCAGCGACGGCCATGTGCAACTGATCAAGGACCTGCAGTCGAACCTGGAGAAATTGCGCAAGTAATCGCGCAAGTAATCGCGCAAGTAATCGCGCAGGCGGCCGGCGCCCTGGCCCGGTCGTCCAAACGCAGCACCACAAGCGGCGCACACAGCCGCTCTTCCCCCACTGTTTTTCCCGAAAGAGACAAATGAAAAAAGCAATAATCGCGCTGGCCGTACTGGCTCAGTGCAGCGCCGCCGCGTTCGCGCAAAGTTCCGTCACGATGTATGGCGTGGTTGACCTGGGCGTCTCGGTCGACCGCGGCGGCGTGAGCGGGACCTCGACCCGCCTCACGAGCGGCATGGCGACCCAGAGCCGCTGGGGTTTTCGCGGAACTGAAGAGCTCGGTGGCGGCTTGAACGCGCTGTTCGTCATCGAAGGCGGCTTCAGCGCCGACAAGGGCAGCTCGACCCAGAACAACACCCTGTTCGGGCGCACCACGATTGTTGGCCTGCATGGCGGTTTCGGCACCGTCACCCTCGGCTTGCAGGACACACCGTATTTCACCACGCTCAACGTGGTGGTCGACCCGATGCGTAACGGCGTTGGCCGTTCGAATAACCTGATGGCGCATTCCGGCTACCGTGCCCGCAACTCGGTGCTCTACCGCAGTAACGACATGAGCGGTTTCAGCGGCGACCTCATGTACTCGGCCGGCGAAGTGGCGGGCGATAACAGCGCCGGGCGCGCCTTGAGCGGTTCGTTCGGCTACAGCCGTGGCAAGCTGAACGTGCGCCTGGCCCACCATCACCGCAACAACGATACCGCGCTCTTGAAAAACACCGACGACGCGAAAAACACCTTGTTGGGTGCGAACTATGATTTCGGCCCGGCCAAGGCGTATTTCGGCTATTCCATCGACAAGGGCCCGGGCAGCGCCTCGCTGAACAACCCGGCCGCCTCGTTCGGCGGCGCCGCGCCGGTGGCCTCGACCGACAGCACCGACATGCTGCTGGGGGTGTCGGTACCG
>Ga0066461_1000024_pt1 | contig 93257 bp, 77 predicted proteins | sample LakWasMe91_HOW11_2_FD_59572 | JGI IMG/M metagenome (GOLD analysis project Ga0066461, IMG submission 59572) | Freshwater sediment methanotrophic microbial communities from Lake Washington under simulated oxygen tension - Sediment Metagenome 91_HOW11 | ecosystem: Environmental > Aquatic >...
AAACGCTGAAACTGCAAACTTCTACAAACAGCTTGGATTGGCGACTTATGCCGCAATGGAGGCTTTTGTGAGATGGGAGTATTAGGCTGATTTAAATTTAATAGATATAAAAACTCGAAATTCATATGAATTTCGAGTTTTTTGCTTTTTAGCTAGTTTCAAAACATTCTTACTTATAACGTCAAAATAATTTTAATTCACTCTCAAAAAAAAATAAAAAAATCACTAATTATATTTTAACAGAAAACAATGATTACAAACCAAAACAAATAATAATTAAACCAATTTAAAGAAACAGGTGTAATCCCAAGCTACAATATTTTAAAAACGAGTAAAATAACCACCTCGCGTACAGGACAGCACATGACAGTTAACCAATTTTTTAACGATATATTTACAAAAATTCAAGCAAAATAAGATTCTGGTTTTATCTGTTTTTTGTTTCAATTTTATTAACTCAACCAAACCATTTTTTCAAACCACATAATTAATAGTACAATTGCAAATGGCACAAGAAACTGAACGTATTTTAATTAATATAAAAAAAGATTCCAGCATCCCCAAATACATCCAAGTAGCTGACAGTATCACAAATGATATTATAACCGGTAAAATAAGAACTGATCAAAAACTTCCTTCTATTAATGAACTAAGCGAATGGAATTCATTGTCACGTGACACTATCGAAAAAGCATACAAACTTTTAAGGGATCAGGAATTGGTTTTTTCGGTTATGGGCGTAGGTAATTTTGTAAATCCAAAGAAATCAAAATCCAGTACTGATATTTTCTTTTTCATGAATAAGCCCAGTTCCTATAAAATGGAAGTCTATAATGCATTTGTAGACACTATAGGATCCAAAGGACATGTAAACATGTCTCTGTACTATTGTGACGAAAACCTTTTTATCGATACATTAAAAAACAACATCAATAACTACAGCTATTTCGTGATTATGCCTCACTTTAAAAACAAGGCAAACACCCATGTTAACTACACGCCAAAAGTGATTAAAGCGATTGAATCGATCCCCAAAGACCAGCTCGTAATAATAGACAATACTCATGATGAAATTTCGGGAAATTTTGTCTCTATTTATCAGGATTATGAAAAGGATATAATGGAAGCTTTGGAACAAGGCCTTGAAAGAATAAAGAATTACTCCAAAATAAATTTAGTATTTTCACCAAAAGCGGTATTCCCCTACCCCAAAGGAATTCTGACGGGATTTATACAATTTTGCGAACTACATCAATTGAATTTCGAAGTTTTAGACCAAATTTACGATCATCTGGAATTCGAATCCAAAGAAGCTTATATTACGGTTATTGAGGAAGATTTGGTGAATTTGGTGCAACAAATTAAAAACAAAAATTTGACCATGGGTAAAGATGTTGGAGTTATTTCTTACAACGAAACTCCCCTAAAAGCTTTATTGGATATTACAGTAGTTAGCAGCGATTTTAAAGTAATGGGCGAACTAGCAGCTAAAATGGTATTGAGTAATGAAAAGAAATTCTACAAAAATCCGTTTAACTATATTGAACGCAAATCATTGTAGATTTATAGTGATTAGTGAATATTGGAAGTCGCTTACCAAAAGCTGTCACTAATCACTGAAAAAACTATTTCAGATCTTTCTTTATAACCAAATACTTCAAATTGGTATTTCCAACATTTTTGATGCCGTGTTCAGCATTGGATGGGCAATAAAAACTAGTGTTAGGCCCCGCAGTTACCGTTTTTCCATCTAAAAAAAACTCGGCTGTACCTTCAAGAATATAGAAAAGTTCCTCTTCGATGTGATGATGTGGCGCATGAGTTGATTTCCCAGGCTCAACGATACTCATTTTGAGTGTATTTTCCAGAGTAAAATTTTTATCGGCAAACCAATATTGGTAACCCACTTTGGTTTTAACAGCCTTATCCAATTCGAAATGATTAACACAATTTTCGATGGTATATTTTTGATCACTCGCAGTTACTTCTTTCTTTACCTCTTGCGACAGTATCGATTGTTGAGTCATAAGAGCTACAATAGCCACTTTGATAGTTGTTGATAATTTCATCTTCATTATTTTTTTGTAATAATACAAAACTTTAATCCATTTTGTATCCTCAATATTTTGAAAAAAGCCCTAAACACTTTAACATGTTAATGGCTTTGCTTTTTTAGACGTTTCGATATTGAGTTTTTTTTTAACGTGCCGCGACTAGGCGTATTAGCGGTATATTTAAAAAAAAATATTTTGCATGAAGAAAAAGTTTCAGTAAATCGTTAGCTTTCTGGCGGAATAGATAGTAACTATTGCGCCTAACCGCTATTATAAGCTGCAGAATTAATTAAATGAAAAAAGCCAATCTCAAGAGACTGGCTTTACTTGTAATAAGTAAAATATATCTTAGATAACGTTTACATTAGTTGCAGTTGGTCCTTTTTGTCCGTTTTCTACGGTGTAAGTTACCGAGTCGTTCTCACGTACTGATTCATTAAGACCAGTAACATGCACGAATACATCATTACCACCACCGTTTGGAGTGATAAATCCGAAGCCTTTTGCTTCGTTGAAAAATTTAATTGTTCCTTCGTTCATAAAAATAGTATATTAATAAGTGACAAAGATACAGTTAATTTTTGTAAAATTTTCATTTATTTATACTAAATATTAAATTATTTTCAATTAAAGATGCAAAGAAATTATTTTTTTTTAATTTTTACAGCTTTTTTGTTAAGCTACGTTTGGTTGGTTACCTATAACGTTTTGCGGCTTGGCGAATGTGGGGATTTACACGCACAAATGTTCAGTTTAGCAAAAATGTACAATAGAAATACTAATGTTCAATTTAACCCAAATGCCCCACTTTCGCCAAACCGTTGTTACCTGCCGTTTTTATTTTTTCTGTCCGAGTAAAGTTAATAATTGTTCATTAAATTTTCGTGTCTTGGCGCCAAGTATTGTAAAAAAAGTCTTATCAAAAGTTTCAACTGTCTTTACTGCTTGTTTGATAATTTTCTTCCCATTTTCAGTAAGTCCAACGGTTTTTGCTCTTGTGTCAGTTAAGTGTTCTTGTCGCAGAACAAGCCCTTTTTTTTGTAACGTTCTCAAAACTGTTGAAGTTGTCATTGGGTCAATTTTTGTATGTGATGACAACAAAATTTGTGTTACATCTTGTTTCTGCAATGTCAGCCAATGAATACTTGCCATTAAAACAAATTGCGAATGTGTCAAGTCATAAGGTTCTAATGCTTTTTTGATTTCACGTTGCCAAAGATTTGTTACTTGCCACAATAAAAAACCTGAACTATCTTCCGCCTTTTCTACGCTAAAAGTGTTATCGTCTTTTTTCATAGATTTTTTGCAGTTTTTATTTGTTGTTGCATATCTTCTGGCAATGTATCAACAATTTTTTGAGCTACAATTTTTACCCATAAAAAACTCAAAATTCCTTTTACTGTCATTGTTGTTGTCAGTTTCAGTCCATTTGGCGTTTCTTCAAAAATATGTTCTCCATACATTTTAGCCAATGGAAATTTTGTAAAGTCCGTAAAGCTCTTATTCTCGGTTGCCTCTACAATTCCAATTTTAAGTTTTGGTCCGCCTTTCGGCTTAAACATAAAATGATTTCCTTTTTCAAACCTGCCTTCCAATTTTGCAAATTCAACTCCGTTGTCCCAAGTATGCCAATTATTGACATCTGCAAAGAGTTTCCAAATTTGTTCTTTTGTAACTTCATTTGTTACGATTGAGTGAGATTTAGTCCACATATTTTCTTGAATTTTAAAAGTTAAATAAATTTGTCAGTGCAAATATAATAAGTGTGCTTATAATATGCAAGTTTATTTTTATTCAAGTTATTTTTGTCGTAACGGGTGCTTTAAAATGGCAGGTAACTAGTTTATACAAGCATAAATTAAACCAGTTTTATTCCAAATTGGTATGTTATGCGCATACTTCTTTTCAAATTATTTATCTCCAAAAATAGCCGAAAAAGATTATAAATCATAAAAATTTTTTTAATCTATTGGAAATCCCTAAACGCAATTATACCAACCAACTTATGACAAAAAAAAAGCCCCAAACACTTTGACATGTTTAGGGCTTTGGCAAACTAAAAAAATGGTATTATTTCCAACCTCCTCCCAGGTCTCTGTACACATGGACTGAGGCTGCTAGTTGTTCTTTTTTGGTATCAATCAATTCAAGTTGAGATTCCAAAGCATCACGCTGAGTCATCAAAACTTCAAAATAATCGGCTTTGGCCGACTTGAACAAATCGCCCGCAACATCAATCGAGCGATTCATCGCAGTCACTTGCTGTGATTTTAAATCATAGCTTTTTTCCAAATTACTGATTTTCGAAAGTTGAGTTGATACTTCCAAATAGGCATTTAAAATAGTTCGCTCATAATTATATAAAGCCTGAATTTGTCTTGCATTGGCAGAACTATACTCTGCTTTAATGGCGTTTCTGTTAATTAACGGAGCAGCAATATCTCCCGCTAGGGAATACAACAACGATTCAGGAAGCGTAAACAAATAAGAAGGCTTGAATGCATTTACCCCAATTGCAGCAGTAATGTCAAGCGAAGGATAGAACTCGGCACGAGCCACTTTTACGTCTAACTTTGCAGCTTCCAATTCCAATTCGGCTTGTTTAATATCAGGACGATTAGCCAATAATTGAGACGGAATTCCCGATTTTACAATCGCAGGCATCAAGTCCATGAAACTGCCTTTACTTCTTTTTATTTCCTGCGGATATTGCCCCAATAGGAAATTGATTTTATTTTCGGTTTCCTTTATGTTTTGCAGAATATCGAACTCCATACTTTTGGAAGCTAAAACCTCTGCCTGAAATTTTTGAACTGCCAATTCAGTGGCTCTTGCTGCTTGTTTTTGGATTTTTACAACCTCCAAAGCATTTGATTGCAGCTCAATATTCTTTCTTACAATCTCTAACTGACTGTCCAGAGCCAATAATTCATAATACGAATCGGCTACCTCAGCAATTAAATTAGTAATCACAAAGTTTTTACCTTCAACAGTCGATAAATATCTGCTAACGGCAGCTTTCTTAGAGTTGCGCAGTTTTTTCCAAATATCTACTTCCCAGTGTGCATAGGCAGCAATTTTTAAATCACCCAATGGATCAGGCATTTCCTGACCAGGTTTAATTTCAGTAGAAGCATCACCAGCTCCTTGGCTAGTATATCTTCCAACTTTTTCTATCCCTGCTCCTGCTCCAATACCAACTGATGGTAAAAGCGCACCTTTTCTTACTCGGATATCATTCTTTGCAATTTCGATTTCCTGCAAAGTAATTTGCAATTCCTGATTGTTTTTCAAAGCAATATCAATCAGGTTTACCAAATTTGGATCTTTAAAATAAGTACGCCAAGATGTGGTAGATGTATTAGTCGTATCAGTGCTCTTATCGAAAGATTGAGGAACAGCTTTGGTTTCTGCCAAAGGCGCAAGAGCCGGAGTACAACTTGCCACCGCCAGGCAAATACCTAGCGGGACAATATATTTATAGGACTTTATTTTATTCATGATCATTCAAATATTCGGTAAATGGATTTTCATCATCTTTTTTAGAGAACTGATGTCTTTCTGAAATTTTTGCAAAAATGTAATACAAGCCAGGAATAATTAATACCCCGCAAATTGTACCAATAAGCATCCCCCCTGCTGCCGCAGAACCAAGTGTTCTGTTACCAATTTTACCCGGATCGGAAGCAATTGCCAACGGAATCAAACCTGCAATAAACGCGAACGATGTCATCAAAATTGGACGGAAACGAACTGCTGCTCCTTGCATCGCTGCATCGAGTACCGACGCGCCCTGACTATGCTTCTGCGCGGCAAACTCTACAATAAGTACAGCATTTTTACCCAGCAATCCGATGAGCATTACAAAAGCAACCTGAGCATAGATGTTATTAGCAAGACCAAATAATTTCAAGAACAAGAAGGCTCCAAAAATACCTGCCGGCAATGATAAAATAACAACAAGCGGCAATATGAAACTTTCGTATTGAGCTGCAAGAACCAAATAAACGAAGCCAAGACAGATTAAGAAAATATAAATCGCCTCGTTTCCTCTGGCAACCTCATCGGCAGAGATACCTGCCCAGTCAATACCAAATCCTCTAGGAAGTGTTTTGGCAGCAACTTCTTTTACCACTTCAATAGCAGTTCCGGAACTGTAACCAATTGCAGGAGCTCCACTAATTTCGGCTGCATTGTACATATTGTGTCTCGTAATTTCAGAAAGTCCATATACTTTTCTCATTTTCATAAAAGAAGAAAAAGGTACCATTTCGTCTCTGTTATTTTTCACGTACAATTTCAATATGTCTTCAGGAAGCGCTCTGTATTGTGGAGATGCCTGAACAATTACTTTATACTGACGGTCGTATTTAATGAAGTTTGTTTCATAGTTACTACCCACAAGTGTTGACAAAGTATTCATGGCATCATCGATACTAACACCTTTTTGTTGTGCCAAATCATTATCGATATCAAGCATGTATTGAGGGAAACTTGCACTATAAAATGTAAACACAGAAGTTAATTCAGGACGTTTTTTTAGTTCCTTAACGAATTCCCTACTTACCGTTTCCATTTTTTTATAATCCCCGGAGCCAGCTTTATCCAATAAACGTAATTCGAATCCACCTGCAGCTCCATATCCGGGAACAGCCGGAGGTTGGAAATACTCAATGGTAGCACCCGAAATGTCTTTGGTTTCTTCCTCTAATTCTTTGATAATCTCCTCAACATTGTGTTTACGATCATGCCAATCTTTTAAGTTGATCAAACAAGTTCCCGTGTTAGAACCAGTTCCTTCAGATAAGATTTCATAACCCGCAAGAGCAGATACCGATTTCACTCCTTCAACTTTCTCAGCAACTTTTTGAAGTTTTTCAGCTATCGCATTGGTTCTTTCCAATGATGAACCAGGAGGAGTCTGAATAATTGCATAAAACATTCCCTGATCTTCACTCGGAATAAATCCTGAAGGAAGACTATTATTTATAAAAAATATCCCAATACAAAATCCAACTAAAACCCCAATAGAAACTGATCTTCTATTGATGACCATCGCCAATATTTTTTGGTATCTCTCTGATAAGAAATTGAACTGTTTATTGAAACCATCCAAGAATCGGTTAATCAAATTCTTAGGACGTGGTTTCCCATGAACATTTTTCAGCATCAAAGCACACAATGCCGGAGTCAATGTCAAAGCTACTATACCTGACAAAATAATTGAAGTTGCCATCGTGATCGAGAACTGACGGTAGAAAATCCCTACCGGACCTGACATAAATGCAACAGGAATAAATACCGCGGCCATCAAGAAGGTAATTGCGATAATCGCTCCACCAATCTCATTCATCGCTTTTTTGGTTGCCTTTCTGGCCGAGAGATGTTCTTCTTCCATCTTGGCGTGGACGGCTTCAATAACAACGATCGCATCATCGACCACGACCCCAATTGCCAACACAAGCGCAAATAACGTAATCAAGTTGATGGTAATTCCGAACATTTGCATAAAAGCAAAAGTACCTACTAACGAAACGGGTACTGCAATAGCAGGAATAAGTGTTGAGCGCCAATCTCCAAGGAAAATGAACACTACTAGACCTACCAGTATGAAAGCTTCAACTAATGTATGGATTACTTTCTCAATCGAAGCATCAAGGAATTTAGAAACGTCATAACTTATTTCATAATCCATTCCTTTTGGGAACGATTTCTTTAATTCTTCCATTTTGGCTTTAACATCCTCAATTACCTGACTGGCATTACTTCCATACGACTGTTTTATAGTAATTGCCGCAGATGGTTTTCCGTCGATACTCGAATAAATATCATACATGGAACTTCCAAATTCTACATCGGCAACGTCTTTCAATCGAAGCATTTCACCGTCAGCATTGGAACGTACTACGATATTTTCATATCCTTGAGGTGTAGTGTACCTCCCTTTGTATTTCAATACATATTCAAAAGCCTGAGATCTTTTACCGGAACTTTCCCCTGTTTTACCGGGAGAAGCTTCCAAACTTTGGTTACTCAATGCTTCCATAACTTCGTCGGCCGAAATTTTGTAAGCCAACATTCGGTCTGGCTTCAACCAAATACGCATCGCATATTCACGATTTCCTAAAATATCAGCAACCCCAACACCATTTACACGTTTAATATCAGAAAGAATATTGATATCCGCATAGTTGAAAAGGAACTTTTGGCTTGTTTTTGGATCTTTACTGAATAAGTTAATATACAAAAGCATATTAGGCTCTTCACGCGTGATTTTCAAACCTTCTCTCACTACCAAAGGAGGAAGCTTATTGATTACAGAAGATACACGGTTTTGTACGTTAATAGCTGCTTGGTTTGGATCGGTCCCAAGATTAAAAATCACCTGAACATTTGCTTCTCCATCATTTCCGGCATCCGATGTGATGTATTTCATTCCTGGAACTCCATTTAAGGCTCTTTCAAGAGGGATTACAACCGCTTTAATCATCAACTCACCATTAGCTCCAGGATAATCGGCAGTAATATTTACTTTTGGAGGTGAAATGGAAGGGAATTGTGTTACCGGCAAACTAGTCATTGCCAATATCCCTAAAAAGACAATAACTAACGATATTACTATCGATAATACGGGTCTCTGTATAAATTTATTAAACATTTTTTATCTTTTTTTAAATAGTTAAAATGACTACTCTGCTTTTAATCTTAAGCTAGACAATACTTCTTTCGGCTTTAGATACTCATACTGAATTTTCTGATTATCATCCGCTTTTTGAATACCATCAAAAACTATTTTATCATTGGCAGTTATACCAGATTCGATAACATATAAATCAGGCATTTCCCCTTTTATCGTAATCTCTTTGGATTTAATTACGTTGTTTTTATCTACTACAAATACATATTTTTTATCCTGTATTTCGTAAGTGGCTTTTTGAGGTATAACCAATGCATTTCTCAACGGAACAGTCATTAAAACAGAACCTGTTTCACCGTTTCTCAATAATTTTTCCGAATTTGGGAATTTTGCTCTAAAGGCAATATTACCAGTTTCGCTATTAAATTCACTTTCTATAACTTCAACCTGTCCTTTGTATTTTAAAGGTTGACCATTTGCCAAAAGCAAAGTTACCGTACTGCTTGCTCTGTCACTTTTATTGACTTGATAATCCAAATATTCAGGTTCAGATACATTGAAATAAGCAAACATATTGCTGTTGTCCGAAAGGCTGGTTAATAATTCTCCTTCGTCTATAAGACTTCCTAATTTTTTAGGGATACGGTCAATAGTTCCGTCAAACGGAGCTCTGATTTCGGTAAATGACAAATGAAGTTTTGCCAATGAAACTTCAGCTCTGGCTTGGTCTAATTTAGCCTGAGCTACAGCCTGTTCATTTTTTGAAACAATATTTTTATCGGCTAAGGTTTTAGCATTTTGAAGTTCGATTTCTGCCGCTTTTTCTTCTGCTCTGGCTCTTAATAATTCAGCCTCATACACTTTTGGCATAATTCTGAACAAAACCTGACCGGCTTTTACAAATTGTCCTTCATCAACATAGATATTTTGCAGGAAACCTTTTTCCTGAGCACGGATTTCAATATTTCTAACGGAACGAATCTGTGAAACATACTGCTTGGTAAATGAAGTATCAATTTGAACGGGGTTAGTAACCGTAAACTTCACAGCTTCTTCTTTCTCTTCTTTTTTTGTTGTACAGCTTGTTAGGCACAACATGGCAATTAAACCAGTTAACACGAGTGTTTTTTTCATTGTAAAATAAAATGGTAGTTAAGCAATAAATAAATGGAATAAAAATTCCTTTAGGTATAAAAACCATCAGTTACCGGAACAGAATATGAACCGTTTACAAGATCAAAAATCAGAAAAATGTTTATTTGCAAAACATGATCACATCTTCGGAAACCGATGTGTCATGTAAAATCAAATTCGTAAAACTCCTATTCGCAGGTAAATAGGACTGGAATAGCCACAATTGGGCGTAATTATTTCGAACTTTTTAGTAGAATCCTTTAAAAGAAATTTATCGGAAAAGGTTAAATACCAATTTTCCAATAGACTGTGTCTAATAGGAATAAGTTTAGAAGCGCCGTTATTGATATTATCAGTTCGATGGAATTCCTCGTCTAAATCAACACCCTCTTCCTCGATTAGTACACTACCGGGTTCTACTTTTTTATGTTTTATTTGCTCTTTTTTAATAAAAGTAAATGGAGAGAAATCTTTTATGACCATAGACGATGTATCTGCATGCAGATCTTGTCCACCTACAAGCAGAAAAAGGCAAAACCATATTGTATTTATAATTACTCTCATTTGAGTGCGAAATTAATAAAAGAATGAAATAAAAAAACATATTTTCTACAAACAAAAGTTATAAAAATATGTGAAAACGTTTTCCCCCCTTTAAAACCGTAAAACTTTATGTTATGTTAACAATAATTTCTCACTGTATTAATAATAAAAAAACTACAAAATAAATTAAATTAAAGACAATTACTATAAAAATAACTCTTAAAAAACACAATTAAATGCAAAATATCAGTTTTAAAAAACATTCGTCATAAATTTGTAAAAAACAATTTGAAAAGAATGTTCATGGACGTAAAAAACACAATTTGTAAAGAACTTAACAATTTGTTTTTCCTCAAACAATCCAGTAGAAAATGGCATTTAGCATTATTAGCATCCATTTGCATTGGAATTCCGTTATTAATAGGATTGTATTTTGGAAATATAAAATATGGTCTCTTGGCTTCACAGGGAAGTATGGTTATCCTTTACTTACCAAGTTTTGGAAGATTTACCAAAAACATGATGACCATATTAATTTGTTCTTTGGGACTTATGACTTCTTTTGTTTTCGGTTTACTCTTCAGTTTTAATCCTTATGTTTCGTGTATTGCTTTTGGGCTATTTGCCTGTACGATTCATTGGATTCATCTTTATTATAAAACGCCTCCACCGGGCAATTTCTTTTTTATATTGGTTGCCTCTGTCTCAAGTTGTTTTCCACACAATCTATCCGAAATCCCTTTAAAGACAGGGCTCTTTGCATTGGGAACCATACTCTCTTGTTTACTCGCTGTAGGCTATACCGTATTTTTATCGATTAAAGAAAAATCTCCAACTGCAAAGCAAGATAAATCGATAATTAAAAAGAACAAGTATGCCGACTTTATGGAGGCAATTATAGTAGGTGTATTTATGTTTTTGACAATGCTTATAGGTCATTTACTCCAATTCAAAAATCCGTATTGGATTCCTATTTCCTGCGCTGCTGTGATGCAGGGTTCATCGTTGTATCATATTTGGCAAAGATCGTTTCATCGTATTTTGGGGACTTTCATTGGCTTAGGATTTTCCTGGATATTGCTAAAAACTATCGATGTACCCTTTGCAATATGCTTTGCTATAATTATTCTTCAATTTATTGTCGAAATACTGGTCGTAAGGCAATATGCAATTGCTGTTATTTTTATTACGCCAATGACTATATTATTAACCGAAGCTGCAAACCCATTGGCACAGAATCCTAATATGTTAATTCATTTGCGATTCATCGAAATTTCAATTGGAAGTATTCTGGGAGCTATAGGAGGTTGGGTTATCTATAAAGAAAAAATCCGCTACTTGGCAATTCGAGGGATTCAGAAAATTGCCATTGGGGTAAACAAAAAAATTAAATAAATTTTGAATTTAATCCTTTCAAAAACTGATTACACTACTACACTTCTTGCCTAGCCCCGATGGAAGGGAAAATCGCCCGTTTCAGAAAACAAGGCTTTTTTTGCCGTAGTTTTCTAAAACGGGAATTGGAATGACAGCGGGACCACTATTGTTATTTGCAAAAAAGTTCTGCTCCAAAAAAAATAAAAATTTTAATTGCTGTTGCTTCTTACCTGAAAATGTAAATTTGTTTCTTTGCTAAAAACTAAAATGCTGAAATGCCTGAATATTTTCTAGATATCGAATACAATAACCATATTTATGGCGTAGATGAAATGAGTTTTAAGGAATTTGAGTGCTGTACATTCAATAACTGCACTTTTTCGGCCTGTAACTTCATGGATGTTACTTTTATCGATTGTGTTTTTAATGATTGTATTTTTAGCCAGGGAAAAATCAATCATGTGGCGTTGAGAACGGTGACTTTTAATCGTTGCGAAATCAAAGATGTTAATTTTGCGATGTGCAGCAAGCTGATTTTTGAAGTTCGTTTTAACAATTGTGTTTTGGATTTTTCCAAATTTTACGCCCTGAAAATAAAAGGAACGCCTTTTATCAATTGCAGCATGATTGCAGTGGATTTCATGGCTGCCGATTTGACCGAAACATTGTTTAAAAATTGTGATTTGTACCGCTCCGAATTTGCCAAAGCCACTGCCAATAAAGCCAATTTTAAAACCAGTCGCAATTACACCATTGACCCCAAAACAACCAAATTGAAGAAAGCTGTTTTTGCATTAGAAGGCCTAAAAGGGTTGCTCTACAAACACGAAATAATAGTAAATTGATTTTAAAACAAAAAGTTCCTCCAACAACCAACTTTGGGCTGCTAAAGGAACTAATACCTTTTCTGCATATAAAATAAAGCTCGTCTATAAAAAATCTTAACCGATCATTTCAAGATGGCTTCCATCTGCATGCAAAATGCGTTTTGCTTTTTCAATTTCTTCTTTGGCACCTTTTACAATAACCATAAACTTGCCTTCTTTAAGGTGTTCTTGACATTTGACCACCTCTTCTTCTTTAATGCCCGTATAAGTCAAAAGCGATATAAAACCACCCGCAATTAAACCCAAATCAAGTCCGGCAATGAGTCCAACAAGCGCACCAGCTCCATACAGAAAACCAAAACCGGGAATTGCAAAGACACCTACTCCGGAAAGTAACCCGATAAGTGTACCTGCTCCCATTCCAATTACAGCCGGGGCTTTTTTTACGGTATCAAGTGATTTGATATGAATATGATCTTCAATCACTTCAGCCTGACCCAATAGCGAAACATTATCCATGGGAAAATCTTGGTGGCTCAATTGCTTGATAGCATTCACCGCTTTTTCATGGGTGTCGTAAATTGCAATTTGTGATTCCATAATATTAATTTTTTTAAAGTTATGACAATAGTACAATATCATACTATTCCTAGTAAAGTTACGAATTTAAACCATTTATAAACAGTTATTTAACCATTAAATTAATAAAAAAATCATCCTTTAAAAAACAAAAAAGATAGCTTCCAAAACACTTATCGGTTCGATGATTATTTAATTTATTTACCGTTTAATTCGCAACCAACACCTCTTTAAACCAATTGAATCAGGAAATAATCCTACCGTCTTCCATAGTGATGATTCTATTGGTTTTATTGGCAAAATCGTTATCATGAGTAACAATAAGCAGGGTTTGTTTTTTTTCTATTGTCAGTTCCCTAAAAATATCAAAAACCATATCGCTATTTCGCTTATCTAAATTTCCTGTTGGCTCATCTCCCATAATAATTAGTGGGTCGTTTATTAATGCCCTGGCAATAGCTACCCTTTGTTTTTCCCCACCACTTAATTGATTTGGCATTTTTAACGCATGATCTTCCATACCCAAAACTTTTAAATGTTCCAATGCACGATGCTCTAATTCTTGCTCTGTATATTTGGCCAATTTCATTCCGGGCAACATCACGTTTTTTAAAACATTGTACTCGATCAACAGATAGTGGAATTGAAACACAAAACCAATATTTTCATTCCGAATTTGCGCCAATATCTTATCCGATTTCCCAGTCACAAGCTCATTGTGAATTAATATTTGCCCTTCATAATCGGTATCCATGGTAGAAAGCAAATATAACAAGGTCGATTTTCCGCAACCTGATTTTCCCACAATCGAAACAAATTCTCCATGATCAATACTCAAATCAATTGAGGTTAGCACTTTAAATTTTACCGGATCGTAGAAATACTTCGTTAGCCCTATGGTTTCCAATACTTTATTATTCTCCATAACTATTTCCCTCTAATGATTTCTACCGGATCAACCTTGCTGGCTTTTGAAGCAGGAAAATAACCCGCGATTGTAGTCGTAAATAAGGCAAAAACAATCCCTATAACATAAAAAATACTATCGTAATAAATAGGATAAGTAGTAATAGTGGGCAAAGAAGTTGTCCTGAATGGAATCACATCTATAATCGAGGAAAAAACAAATCCAAATAACAGTCCAAATATTCCTCCCACAAGTCCTATAACCAATGAAAGTGAGATAAAAATCCATTTCACATCATTCCCGGAAAACCCAGTCGCTTTTAGAATTGCGATGCTGTCCATTTTTTCATAAATCATCATGTTTAAAATATTATAAATCCCAAAACCCGCCACGATCAATAAAACAATCCCCACGGCATAGGATATAATATTTCGAATTTTACTTCCGGTCTCAAATTGTGCATTGACCGTTTGATAGTCAATTGCATCCAAATTGAATTTACGCCTAAACTCTTTTGCAAGTTCAAGCGCTATTGTTTTGTCGTATAATTGAATTTGAATATCGGTAATATAGTTGGTAGGTTCGCCCAATATTTTTTGGGCAGTTCCTAATGAAGTATAACTCATTACATCATCTATATCAGAAATCCCCATTTGAGAAATACCAACTATTTTAAGAGAAGTCAAATGACCATTGGGAGAAGTAACTTTGATAATATCCCCAACAACAAGCAACATTTTATTGGCAAGTCCTTTTCCCAAAATGATGCTATTATTTTGAAGTAAACTGGTCACTTTCCCTTCGATAATGTATTCACTAATTTTAAATATTTTTTCTTCGGACAAAACATCTATTCCGTTGATAACTCTAGAAATCTCAATGGTTCCAGAGTTAAAAAAAACCGGACTCGTGATTTTAGGCGCCACATCAATAATGCGTGGGTCATTTTTTAAATTAGCAATAATGGCTTTACTGTTGTAGATTGATTTTCCAATATCTTTTGGCTTGATAGAACGAATAAAATTAGTACTTTTTTTATAGGCTTCCGCCAAAGTTATCGGCTGATGCTCGGATGGCTTTATGTCATTATACAATCGCACATGTGGTGTTCTGTTGAGCATCAATCCATCCAGCAGTTTATTAAGTCCATTCATAAAACTGACCAATGCAATAAACATAGCAATACTGAAAGTCACGCCTATAGCAGCAACTATTGTTTGCTTGAGCCTAGCCTGGAGCAAATGCAACGCAATATTTACTATGAGTTTAAAGTTCATTATCCGGTTTATAAATAGATTCGCCTGGTTTTAATCCCTCCAAGATCTCGACTTTCTGATAATTCTTTAAGCCTGTTTTTACTTTTCGTTTTTCATTTTTATTCACTAAAACGTATTCATTTTGAATCAAATAATTTGTTGGAATTGTAATAACATTCTTTTTGGTTTTAATAACAATGTTCGCTTCAGCAGTCAAGTTTGGATAAAGTTTTGGAGGTGGTTTTACAAAGTGAGCTTCAATTTTGAATGTACGGGATTGTTCAACCATAATTGGATAAATCTTATCAATTATTGCCTCAAAGACCTCCCCTTTATAACTGTCCATAGTTATAAAACCTTTTTGACCAAGAACTATCCGGGCCATATCGTTTTCATCCACCTGTAACTCTAATAAAAACGAATTGGATTTTCCGATGGTTGCAAGCGGTATTTGAGGTGTAATATATGCTCCTTCCCGAACCAATATATCAAATAATTGTCCCGAAAAAGCACTTCTAACAGTAAAATCGTTTTGATTCTTTCTGTTGATTTTCAATACATTACTATTTCTAATTTCCTCATTTTGCAATTGTGCTTTAAGCTCTGCCAATTGCTTAATCCCTGCTTCGTATTCAAGCTTTGAACTTTTATAGGATAATTCTAATCGTTCATAATCTACATCCGAAATATTTCCTAACTCTTTTGCATTTTTATTCCTTTTCAAAATAGATTCGTCCAAGAGCATTTTGTTTTTTGCGGATTGAATTTTAATTTCAATTTCAGCAATTCTATCTTTTGTATATTGACTACTTTGCTGACTTAATTTATAGGCTAATTCTGCGTTCTGAGTATTCAAATTAGCCCTGTCTTCATCCAATTCAAATAACTTTTGACCTATGGATATTGTTTGACCAACTGTTACATCAATTTTTCGTAGATTCCTGTTTACTGCAGCATAAACAACATACTGCCCTTCTGCCTTTATCACTCCTGATGCATAAACACTTTCGGTCACGTCACCCAAAGTAGGTTTGATCGCACTGTCCTCTTTATTAGAACACGCTGCCATCAAAAAAAAAGTAAAACCATAAAATAGTATTGATCTGAAATCCATCTTTTATTTTTTAGACGCTCATTTACAAACAAAACTGATATAAATATACGACTAAAAAAAATGCAAAAGAATGATGATTATCACATAATTACCCGTTAACCCAGATATTAAATTAAATAAAATAATTATTGAGCAGTCAGCATTTTATCAAATCTACTTTGCATTTCCTCATAGCTCATATCTTCTTTATGTGTTGCAATCATCCACTTGTAACCAAAAGGATCCATTACATGTCCTACGCGGTCTCCATAAAACATATCATCCACTGGCACAACTGAAGTCGCACCTGCATCAATAGCTCTTTGGATTACAGCATCGGCATCTTTAACATACAATCCGAAAGACATGGGATTTCCGCCAATGGTCAAGGGCCCTTTGTTTCCCCAATCAATATTTTCGTCGGCCATCATCAGCATCGAACCTTCGATTTCAATTTCGGCATGTCCAATTTTGCCGTCAGGCATCAATAACCGACCTTTTTCTATTGCACCAAAAGCTTTTTTGTAAAATTCTATAGCGTCACTGCATCCATTGATTGTGATGTAGGCATTCAATGTGTATGCTCCGGGATAAATGTGTGATGTTTTCATGAGTTCAATTTTTAAGTTTTTAGTTATTATCTATCAATAAAAAAGAACTTTAAAATTACTCATTTTATTATATATCAGATTATTACAAATGAAAATTTAACCTAGACTAAACGTTTGACAAGAAGATTTATACAGATTAAATTGCATAAAAAAACCAAAGTAAAACTTCGGCTGCAAACTATTAAAATTTAAACAAACCATTAAGAAATTAAGACACATTAAGCTTAATGTGTCTTAATTTCTTAATGGTTCAAAAATTACTTAATCGGTTTCTCCATCACATAATCCTCCATCAGATAACCTTTTCCGATTTCGATATTAACTTCTTCAGTGATTTGGAATCCCATTTTTTGGTAGAAATGTAATGCTTTATTGAATCGGTTTACATTTAGGGAAACTTCAGCCGAAGCGTTTTCTTTAGCAACCTTTTCGACAAAATCAATCAACTTCTTTCCTATTCCTTTGCCTTGGGTTTGTGGCAAAATATAAATTTTATGGATTTTGGTTTGGTTCTTTTGGTTATAAAAATGCTCATAGGAAGCAAAACCAAGAACTTCTTCTCCTTCTTTTGCCAAAACAAAATAATGTCCTTTGTTGACAATACTATCTTTTAAGGACTCTTCATTATAAAAAGCGTCCAGCATATAATCCAATTGCGCTTTCGAAAGGATTTCTCCATAGGCAATCGGCCAGGTTTGATGAGCAATTTCTTGAATTGTTTTAAAATCGTCTATGGTTGCAGGAATTATTTTTATCATTTAAAAAAAAAGAATATAGATGAAAGAAAATAAACTAAAGACAACTACTTTAAACTAAAATCATTAAGTACTAAAACTACCCGTGAATGGTCTCGTTTTTACCATAATTGGTTATAATCGATTCCTCAAATTCCAACCATTCTCTCCAGCGCTTTTCAACATCGATTCCCTCACCATATTTTCGGGCATAAGTGATAAAGGTAGTGTAATGTCCCGCCTCACTTTCCATTAATTCTCTATAGAAAACGGCTAGTTCTTCATCTTTGATATTCTCAGAAAGTACTTTAAAACGTTCACAACTTCTGGCTTCAATCATGGCCGAAAACAGTAAACGCTCCACCAATCCTGAAACCCGACTTCCGTCACTGCTTCTTTTCATGTACAAATACAGTTCGTTTACATAATCATCTTTACGCTCACGCCCCAGCTTCAATCCACGCTTGATAATAATATTGTGTACTTGCTCAAAATGGTCGATTTCTTCTTTGGCTAAAGTCAATAAATCCTTTACCAAATCCTGGTACTCCGAATTATTGACAATTATGGTCATTGCATTGGTTGCCGCTTTTTGTTCGCACCAAGCATGATCCGTCAGAATCTCTTCGATATTTTTCTCGACAATATTTACCCATCTTGGATCGGTTGGCAATTGCAGTCGTAATACTCCCATTTCTCTTTCTTTTTGTTTAAAGGTTTAAATCGTTTAACTGTTTAAAAGTTTAAATCACTTAATTGCTAAAAGTTTGTTGTTAAAAAATAAAAAGTTTAAAGTTTAAATTCTTTGTGAAGACTTACAGTACACACAAAGAGTTTTAAACCTTAAACTTTTAAACCTTTAAACGATTAAACTTTATTAGAACACAAAGATTGCTCTTTCGCTCATCATTTCGTTTACTTCGCTTGCTACTTCTTCGATAACATCTTCGTTAGTATGATCAGTCAAAACTCTGTCGATCATATCAACGATAGTTTCCATATCAGCTTCAACAAGACCACGAGTTGTAACTGCAGCAGTTCCCACACGGATACCTGAAGTAACGAATGGTGATTTGTCATCAAATGGAACCATGTTTTTATTTACAGTGATTTCTGCTTTTACCAATGCATTCTCAGCATCTTTTCCAGAAATTCCTTTATTTCTAAGGTCAATCAACATCATATGGTTATCAGTTCCTCCAGAAATAATGTTGTATCCTCTTTTTACGAAAGCATCAGCCATTGCTTTTGCATTTTTTTGCAATTGCATAGCATAAGTAAAGAACTCATCTTGTAATGCTTCACCGAAAGCTACAGCTTTAGCAGCGATAATATGCATTAAAGGTCCTCCTTGGTTTCCAGGGAAAACAGCTAGATCCAATAAAGCAGACATCATTCTGATTTCTCCTTTTGGAGTGGTCAATCCCCATGGGTTTGGGAAATCTTTACCCATCATGATCAAACCTCCACGTGGCCCACGCAATGTTTTGTGAGTTGTAGTAGTTACAATATGACAGTGAGGAATTGGGTCATTCAATAATCCTTTAGCGATAAGACCAGCTGGGTGTGAAATATCAGCCATCAAAATTGCACCAACGCTGTCAGCGATTTTTCTGAAACGCTCAAAATCCATATCACGAGAATAAGCCGAAGCTCCAGCGATAATCAATTTTGGTTGTTCTTTAGTAGCAATTTCTTGGATCTTGTCATAATCCAAACGTCCAGTTTCTTTATCTACTCCGTAGAAAACAGGATTGTATAAACGCCCTGAAAAGTTTACAGGTGATCCGTGAGTCAAGTGTCCTCCGTGAGATAAGTCAAAACCTAAAATTGTATCCCCTGGTTTCAAACAAGCGTGAAAAACAGAAGCATTTGCCTGAGAACCTGAGTGAGGCTGTACGTTTGCATATTCAGCACCAAATAATTCTTTAGCTCTGTCAATAGCAATTTGCTCAACAACATCTACTACTTCACATCCTCCATAGTATCTTTTACCTGGATATCCCTCGGCATATTTATTAGTTAAAACAGATCCAGCAGCTTCCATAACTTCGTCACTTACAAAGTTTTCTGAGGCAATAAGTTCTAATCCGTGTATCTGTCTGTCTTGTTCTTCAAGAATAAGGTCAAAAATTTGTTCGTCTCGTTGCATTTCTTTGATTTTCGTTAATTTCCCGCAAAAATACAAAAAAACGTTTGTTTAACTGTTAGATTATAATATATTTGACAAGTAATTTTCAACAAACAACTAACACCATCATGCCAATAACAGCTAACGACACTACAAGACGATCATGGTTAGAGGTCCTGCCAGACAGTGATTTCCCTATCCAAAACATTCCTTTTGGAGTTTTTCTTACCAAAGAAAATATCGTGACGGTAGGTTCAAGAATTGGTGATTTTGCTATCGATTTGGGAGCTTTACAACAATTGAATTACTTCGAAGGAATCGAATTGACAGACGATATGTTCATGCAGGACACGCTGAACGATTTCATTTCTGACGGTCAAAAAACATGGCGATTGGTACGAAACAGAATTGCCGAAATTTTTGACGAAAGTAACCCAGAATTAAGAGACAACCAAAAACATAGAGACATAGTAATCTTTAGAATGGAAGATGTTGAAATGCAACTTCCCGTACTAATAGGTGATTATACCGATTTTTATTCCAGTAAAGAACACGCAACCAATGTTGGAAAAATGTACCGTGATCCGGAAAACGCATTACTACCTAACTGGCTGCACATCCCGATAGGGTATCACGGAAGAAGTTCTTCTATTATCCCTTCTGGAATTCCCGTACACAGACCTATGGGACAAACACTGCCTAATGGTGAAACAACACCCGTTTTTGGCCCTTCCCGTTCGGTTGATTTCGAATTGGAGACAGCATTTATCACTACCGATTGTAATATAATGGGAGAAACTGTCCCTATCAGTGAAGTCGAAGATTATATTTTCGGAATGGTTTTATTGAACGATTGGAGTGCGCGAGATATTCAGAAATGGGAATATGTTCCGCTTGGTCCTTTCTTAGCCAAAAATTTTGCTACTTCTATTTCCCCTTGGATTATCACTATGGATGCTTTGGAACCATTCAGAACCAAAGGTCCTAAACAAGAGCCTACCCCTTTCCCTTATTTGCAACAAAAAGGAAAGCACTCTTTTGACATCAATCTAGAAGTTTCTATTGCTCCTGAAAATGCAGAACCAACAATTGTTTCAAGAACCAATTTCAAATATTTATATTGGACAATGAACCAGCAATTGGCTCACCACACATCCAATGGATGCCGAGTTAATTCTGGAGATATGATGGGCTCAGGAACCATTTCCGGACCTACTCCGGACAGTTATGGTTCAATGCTGGAATTGACTTGGGGCGGTAAAAATCCAATTCAATTAAGCGACGGTACGGATCGTAAATTCATTAATGATGGAGATACCGTAACCATTCATGGATACAGCCAAAACGGACAGGTTCGCATTGGTTTTGGAGAATGTTCCAGCAAATTACTTCCTCCTTTTTTAAGACAATAAACAAACTCTTTATATTCAAACCGACAAATTATAATTGTCGGTTTTTTTTTGAAACATTTTAAACAAAATCCACTAAAGGAATAATAATACCATTTATACATATAAAATAGTCCAATCTGCTCGTTCTTTTTCTCCAATTGCTTCGCCTGTTCGCTACGCTCGAGTCTTCTTCAAAAAATAATTCCGTAGCTATCCCGATAGCTATCGGGAATGCAATGATTTTTATCCTTGTCTTGAAAAAAAAACAACTTCGCATCTTTAGGCAATTTTATATGTACAAATGGTATAAATTTGCAAAAACATTTTAACCTAACTCTTAACCTAATTCATTAGTCCCCAAAATGAAAAAAATTACTTTTCTAATTGCTTTTTTTACACTTATTACTTCTTGCGGAGTAAAACAAGCAAAGAACAATTTAACATCTGGAAATTATGACGCCACTATAGACATTGCTATTTCCAATTTACGTTCCAATAAAGACAAAAAAGGAAACCAAGACTATGTCTATTTACTTGAAGAGGCTTTCGCCAAAGCCAAAGAAAGAGATTTAAATACCATCACCTTTCTGACCAAAGAGAACAATCCGAGTAATTTGGAAAAAATATTCAATACTTATATGGCGTTGAATGATCGTCAGGAAAAAATTAAACCATTACTTCCTCTAAAACTACTGAATGAAGGAAGAAATGCGATTTTTCCTTTTGATAATTACAATGATCAAATAATAAGCAGCAAAAATGCTTTATCTGCTTATTTGTACACCAATGCAAAATCTTTGATGCTGACCAAAAATAAAATGAATTATCGAAGAGTTTATGATGATTTGGCATATTTGGCTAAAATCAATCCAAATTATAAAGACGTTGGCAAAATGATGGATGAAGCACAGTTTAAAGGAACTGATTTCGTGATTGTTTATACCAAAAATGCAAGTAACATGATTATTCCTGCGCAGCTTCAAAACGATCTATTGGATTTCAAGAGTTACAAATTAAATGACAAATGGACTGTTTTTCATAGCGCAAAACAAAAAGACATCAACTATGATTATGGAATGCTAATCAATTTCATCTCTATTTTGGTTTCGCCGGAGCAAATAAAAGAAAGAGAATTTATAAAAGAACGTCAAGTAGTTGATGGTCAAAAAAAACAAGTTGACGCTAATGGCAATGTTGTTTTGGACAGACAAGGAAAACCTATTATGATAGATAACCTTGTAAATGCAACAGTAAAAATTTATGAAGTGCGACAATTTAAATCATGTCAAATCACTGCCAAAGTTGATTACGTTGACAATAAAACCAACCAATCTTTGGATTCTTTTCCAATAACAAGTGACTTTGTTTTTGAAAATATCTATTCCACATACAAAGGGGACCGTCGCGCAGCAGATACTAATTACTATGCCTATTTTGACAAAAAAGTGGTTCCTTTCCCAACCAGCGAGCAAATGGTTTACGATACGGGCGAAGATTTAAAAGCAAAAATCAATTCGGTTATTACAAGAAACCAGTTTAGGAAACAATAAATTTATAAAACACAAAAAGCAACTCAATCGAGTTGCTTTTTTTTGCTGATATATTTAAAACTTAATCCTAAAAAAACCACAAGGCTCAGCTAACATTGTGAACTCCTTCACATTCTTGAAATTTATCAAGAATAAATATTTTTTCAAATCACAAAACCAACAACGGAGCAATTATACCAATACTAAATTGCCCGGTTTTCCCATCTACTGCACCAAAATTATTTTGAGCATAGGAAGAATAATTGTTTTTCTTAGCAATATAGCCCGCATAAAACTTCAGGTTAATATCTGCAAAAGGGGAATATTCAACCGTTGGGATAATACCGTAAGAAGTCAATAAATGACTATCCTTATTAAGATCTGGATTGCCGTTCCAATACGCATTGTCATTCATTAACGTAAGCAATAAATTCACCTTTGGACGAATCTGATATTCCGCTCTAATCCAATTTTCGACATAAGAAACATCCTGTGCTGCATAAGGATATTTGCTTTTGATGATATTCGTAACCACACATTTTTGGTCCAAATCCTCTTTGCTATATTGAAAATCATAATACAGTAGCAGTTTATTACTTTTAAATTTATTTCCAAGAGAAACTAAACTTCGTCCGGCATTCTCAGCATCCATAAAATAACCATAACTATAAGTAGTTTCCAGTTTTCCGTTAAACAAACTACCTTTCCAGTTCCCAACTGCAGCTAAAGGCGTTTCCGCAGCTTTAATACCTGGAGGAATCGTAGTCCCTAACTGGTCTTGAAAAGTCTTTGTTCTTGCATTCAACACCTGAAAATTAAATTTATTTTTATGATCAGCCAGCGCATATGAAAGTCCAGCTCCCACCATAAAATTTTCACCGTAATTATTAATACTATTATAAGACAAAATCTCGATTGGATTTGTAATAAGCTCATAACCTCCCCAATCGCCTATCATTTTTCCGAAAGACAATTTTGTTTGCGAATCCAAATCAACCGTTAAATAAGCCATATCAACTGTGCGACTTATATTGTCAACCGTGTTAGGATCAGCAATTTTGGTATATCGGTTTCGGAATCTAAAAAACACTCTATCATGAATTTTCCCTTTTACTTCAAGTCGGAATTGATTGACCGAAAATTGAGAGTTTGTGTGCTCACCATCCACAAAATAATTATCAAAAGCTAAACGGGAATTAAAAATAACATCAACGTCTTTCAATAAAGACAATTTGGAAGTAGGTATTATTGGCTGATTAGTAACATTTTCTTTTTGGATTGTATTTTGGGCAAAAGAAAAAACAGGTAACAAAACTAAAATGCAAAAGCATTTGAAAAAATTTTTCATTATAAGGTATTTAAACTATTTGTAATTCAATTAATTTCAAGACAGATCAGTCTATACCTTATTTTCTGTATCAAAAATTACTTTCCCGCTTTCAATATCGTACACAGCTCCGATAATTGTAATTTTCTTTTGATCACAATATTCTTTTAAAATTGGCTCCGCTGTTTTCAAAAAATTCACACTATGCAAAACATTCGCATTTACAGCATTATCAACTGTCAATTTATCTTCTTTGGCAAGATCGTTTTCTTCTTTCTCACTTTCGATGTATTCCACTATTTTTTTAATATGATCCTCATGATTATAATTTCCTTTTGAATCAATAAATGCTTTAACGGCACCACAGCTTTTGTGTCCCATGACAATGACCAACTTACAATCCAAATGCTCAACCGCATATTCAATACTTCCCAATTCATAATCGCCAATTACATTTCCGGCCGTTCTAATTGAAAATATATCGCCGAGACCTTGATCAAAAACAAGCTCGGCCGGCACTCTGGAATCCGAACAGCTCACAACAACAGCAAATGGATGCTGTCCTTTCTTAAGCTCCCTTAATCTTTCCAAAGTTTCATCAGGATGCATTGGTTTTCCAGAAGCAAAACGTTTATTTCCTGCTTCCAACTTTTGAAGTGGTGTTAAATTGTTGTTTTTTGTTTGGCTATAAGCAGATAATACGCTTATAAACAAAAGAAAGAGTAATCCTTTTCTAATCATGGTTTTTGCTTTTTGCGACAAACACAAGCATGTCATAAATTGCCTGACAAACTCATTTTTGTCAATGATGCGGCAAAATTAAACCCATGAAAAACCTCAAATATTGACTTTTATCATATTTGGATGATTAAAAGATTTGGTTAAAATTATCAAACGATATAGTTGATAAATAGTTTTTTTTTTTGGGGATTTGTATATTTTTAGAAAAAGTAGATTAATACATATCTGGAGTCAATGTTATTTTGAATAGCTCTTTTTCGTTACCGTCTTTGTAGTTATAAATCACGGTAGAACTATTATCCCTAAAAGCTTCAAGACTAGGATTCGTCTTGGAATCAGACAATATTTCGGTTTCCACCGATTTTTTCAATGCTTTAACATCAATACTTTCTTTTTGAACACGCACCAATGTAAAATCATATTGCACCGTATTATGTGGTAATGCATTTACACTTTCCATACGGATGTCATTGCTAATCATCATCGGGCAAGCTTTGTTATAATTGTTTACCAATGCTGTCAATTCGCTCCCAACCGATTTATATTTAGAATAATAGTATTGTCCCACACTAGCCAAAGCAATAACAGCAACTATTTTGATTATTTTTCGAACAAGCAGTTTTTTATCTGTTTTTTTTTCTTCCATATTATTTATGATCAAAACTTAAAACTTCTTTAAGTATCCATTCTTTATTTTCAAGCAAGTAAACATGAGTAAATTTTGCTGTTCCCGTGTATTTGTCTTCCTTGTTTGGCTCTCTGATATAAAAATCATGAATTCCTGTTTGAACCACACCATAAAGCACACCGTTATCATATAAAGGATAAACTTCTAAGGATTCTCTTCGAACTTTACGAATTGGTTTATGGTTACTATCCGAACAAAGATATTTTTTTGTGTTTTCCAAAAACTTCTGTTTATCCTGAACTCCGCTTCTATCATGGTAAAAAACAAGATCTTTGTGCGTCATTTTTGTCAGATAATCAATATCGCATTGATTAAAACCCCGCTCAAAAAAAATACTATCATGTTTCTGTAAAGCCAAAAACAATTCGGAGTTTTTTGCCACTTGCCCAAAGGCAAAATTGACAAACATAAAGAGTAAAATTTGTAACTTTCTCATATTTTTATCCTGATTAATTCAACTTCCTTTTAAACCAATTTCGTAAGTTAATTTTCAACTAAATTAAAGATTTTTTTGAATAATTACAGCACACCTACTTTAGCGTTTAAAAAAAGAAAAAACACTCTAAATTTCAACCTTTTAAATTCAATTTTTATTTTTTATTACAAAAAGAGTTCGTTTTGTTAAAAAATTGACTTTTATAATTTTTTTAGCACCTATTAATTAAAAATAATTGTACTTTTGCACCGATGAAAAAAATAAAAACATATAAAACAGTTATCTCTAGGATAATGACACTTAGGACTTCTCCCGAAGTACGGATGCTATAGTTATAGCCTCCGTAGTGTAATCGTATTATATTATTCATTTTTATTTTTATCGTTTTGAAATTATTTCCATTTTTATTTGGATTAATATATCCTAAAAACTTTACCCAACAATTTTCATTCACCTGTAATTCAATTATTTGGATTGTTATTTCTTGTATTTGCCCTATATTTGGCTTTACAAAAAAACAGCAAACCAAACTATATTAGAATACACTTTTTTAACCTAAATTATGAATCTCGAAATGAACATTTCTATTGTAGTAACTCAGGAAGAACATTATAAGTATGCGCAGGAAATTTGCGATACCATAGAGTCGTCTGCCCTATTGAGAGGTACTGGAATTGCTAAAAGAACACCGGAATACATCATAAAAAAGATGGAAAAAGGTGATGCTGTCATTGCGCTCAACAACGGAATTTTTGCTGGTTTTTGCTATATTGAAAGTTGGCAACACGGCCAGTTTGTGGCACACTCTGGTTTGATTGTTCATCCGGACTATAGAAATTTGGGGCTGGCAAAAAAAATAAAATCATTTGTATTTGATTATTCATTAAAAAAATATCCGGACGCCAAAGTATTCGGGATTACTACAGGTCTTGCGGTGATGAAAATCAATTCCGAATTAGGATACAAACCGGTTCCTTTTTCTGAATTGACCAACGATCCTAGTTTTTGGAAAGGATGCCAAACCTGTACCAATTATGAAATTTTAAAAAGTAAAGATTTTAAAATGTGTTTATGTACAGGAATGCTTTATGATCCAAAAGAAAAACCAAAAGATCCGCCAAAACACCCTTATAATGTTAGGATTTGGAATCGTTTGAAAGAAATAAAACAAGCACTTTTTTTACCAAAAAAGGCAGAGAAAAAGATTTAAGCTTGACAAAAAAATAAAATAAGTAAAAAATAATAACATCACAATCAACTTTCTAAAAGTCTCACTTTGGAAATGAGCAAGGAAAGAAAAAATATAACAAAATGAAAAAAGTAGTTTTAGCATACAGCGGAGGATTAGACACTTCATATTGTCTTAAATATTTAAAAAATGAAAAAGGGTACGAAGTTCATACTGTTTTAGTTAACACTGGAGGTTTTGACGATGCCGAACTAAAAGCGATTGAAGACAGAGCTTATGAACTTGGAAGTGCAAAACACGCCAACTTGACTATTCTTGACAAATATTACGACAAAGCGATTAAGTATTTGATTTACGGAAATGTATTGAAAAACAATACTTATCCGCTTTCTGTAAGTGCTGAACGTGTTTTCCAAGCTATAGAAGCTATCAACTATGCAAAATCTGTAGGTGCTGAAGCGATTGCGCACGGAAGTACAGGTGCAGGAAATGACCAAATTCGTTTTGATTTGATTTTCCAAACCATCGCTCCTGAAATTGAAATCATCACTCCTATCAGAGACTTAAAACTTTCAAGACAGGAAGAAGTTGCTTATTTACAGGCAAACGGTGTTGAATACTCTTGGGAAAAAGCACAATATTCTATCAACAAAGGATTGTGGGGAACTAGTGTTGGAGGAAAAGAAACTTTAACTTCAGGACAACCATTACCAAGCGAAGCTTATCCTTCACAATTGCAAAAAAATGGTGAAGAGAAAGTTACTTTGGAATTTGAAAAAGGAGAATTGGTTGCCGTAAACGGAAAAAAAGACAAACCTTCAAACAACATCGTTACTTTAGAAAAATTAGCTAACGCTTATGCAATTGGAAGAGATATCCACGTTGGTGACACGATTATCGGAATCAAAGGGAGAGTTGGTTTTGAAGCCGCTGCTCCTTTAATCATCATCAAAGCGCACCATTTGTTAGAAAAACATACGCTTGGAAAATGGCAACAATACTGGAAAGAGCAGTTAGGAAACTGGTACGGAATGTTATTCCACGAAGGTCAGTTTTTGGATCCGGTAATGCGTAACATCGAAACTTTCCTAGAAGATACTCAAACTACCGTAAACGGAACTGTAACTGTTTCGCTTAAACCATATCACTTTTCATTGGACGGAATTGAATCCAAAAATGACTTGATGAACACAGGTTTTGGTCAATACGGAGAAATGAACAACGCTTGGACATCAGACGATGCCAAAGGATTTATCAAAATTATGGGTAATGCCCAAAAAATATATTCATCTGTAAACAATGAATCTTACGAATAATTTTCATTGTAATAAAACATAAAGTTTTTTACAGTCTTTACATGATTTTTAAACCATTAAGAAATTAAGTTTCATTAAGCTTAATGTGCTTCAATTTCTTAATGGTAAATAAAAATGTTTTAAAACAAAAAAATTATGATTAATGTTGGAATCATAGGCGGTTCCGGTTATACGGCCGGAGAACTCATCAGAATACTGATGTTTCACCCAAATGCAAAACTCGATTTTGTGTACAGCACGACCAATGCAGGCAAACCACTTTCGGTGGCGCACCACGATTTGTTGGGCGATATCGAAATGAACTTTACCGACAAAGTAAACCCTGATGTAAATGTGGTTTTCTTGTGTTTGGGACATGGAAAATCGAAAACATTTTTAACTGAAAACCAATTTGCAAGCCATACCAAAATCATTGATTTGGGAAATGATTTCAGATTGAACAAAGACGAAGTTTTTGACGGTAAAAAATTCATTTACGGCTTACCGGAATTGAACAAAACTACAATCAAAAATGCTCAATTTATAGCTAATCCTGGTTGTTTTGCTACAGCAATCCAATTGGCTTTATTGCCTTTGGCGGATGCCAAATTATTGAACGACGATGTTCACATCAACGCTACAACTGGAAGCACTGGTGCCGGAGTAAGCCTTTCGGAAACCTCGCATTTTAGCTGGAGAAACAACAATATGTCGCATTATAAAGCTTTCGAACACCAACATTTGGGTGAAATTTCAGAAAGTTTACACCAATTAAATGCAGATTATAAAAACGAATTGCTTTTCATTCCGAACAGAGGGGATTTCCCAAGAGGAATTTTTGCTACTTTATACACAACTTGCAACGAAAGTTTGGAAGATATTGTAGCCAAATATGAAGCATTTTATAAAAACCAACCTTTTGTAACTGTTACCACAACAGGTATCAACATGAAACAGGTGGTTCAAACCAATAAATGTATTATTAGTTTAGTAAAAAAAGGGAACCGGATTTTGATCACCTCGGTGATCGATAATTTAATCAAAGGCGCCTCTGGGCAAGCCATTCAAAACATGAATTTAATGTTCGGACTGGATGAAACCACAGGATTGCATTTGAAACCAAGCGGATTCTAATCCCCTCCCCAACCCTCCCCGAAGGGTAGGGAGCTATTACTAAAAAATATTTAACATATAAAAGCAATCACCCTCGTTGTCAAAGTTTTCCCCTCCTTCGGAGGGGGTTAGGGGGAGGAAAACATGAACTTATTTGACGTTTACCCATTATACAACATTACTCCTGTAAAAGCGCTAGATTGCACAATTACTGACGAAAACGGAGTAGAATATTTAGACTTATACAGTGGCCACGGAGTAATCTCTATTGGACACACACAACCGGATTATGTAGCCAAATTGAAAAATCAGTTGGACAATCTGGGATTTTATTCAAATGCGATTCAAAATCCATTACAAGTGGAATTGGCCGAAAAACTTGGCAAACTTTCAGGATGCGAAGAATACAGCTTATTCTTGTGCAGTTCTGGTGCCGAAGCCAATGAAAATGCATTGAAACTAGCTTCTTTCCACAACGGAAAATCAAGAGTGATTGCTTTTGACAACTCTTTCCACGGAAGAACTTCTGCAGCGGTTGCTGTAACTGACAATAAAAAAATTGTTGCTCCAATCAACGCTCAGCAAGTCGTTACTTTCTTGTCTTTGAACAACCTTGAAGCTGTTGAAGCCGAATTAAAAAAAGGTGATGTTACTGCTGTTATCATTGAAGGAATTCAAGGTGTTGGTGGATTAGACGAAGGGACAACCGAATTTTTCCAAGGATTGGAAAAACTTTGTAAACAATACGAAGCGGTTTTGATTTTGGACGAAGTACAATCAGGTTACGGAAGAAGCGGAAAATTTTTCGCTTTCCAACACCATAATATCAAACCGGACATTATTACACTTGCCAAAGGAATGGGGAACGGTTTCCCAATTGGCGGAATTTTAATTTCGCCAATATTCAAAGCGAGCCACGGATTGCTTGGAACTACTTTTGGAGGAAGTCACCTTGCTTGTGCTGCCGGAATTGCTGTTTTGGATGTAATCGAAAAACAAAAATTGATTGACAATGTAAATGAAGTTTATGCATATTTCCTTGAAGCGATTAAACAAGTTCCTGAAATCGTAAAGGTAAAAGGAAAAGGATTGATGCTTGGAGTAGAATTTGATTTTGAAGTTGGTCCGTTACGCAAAAAACTGATTGTCGAAAAATTGATTTTCACAGGAAGTGCCAACAATAAAAATTTATTGAGAATTCTTCCGCCTTTGACGATCAAAAAAGAAGCTATTGATGCATTCGTAGTGGCGCTGAAAGAAAGTTTAGCTGAATTGAAAGCTGTTGAAGCTTAATTTTAAAAACATATAAGTCATTTAAGTTTTGATTCTAAAAAATTATAAAAAACTTATATGACTTATATGTTTAAATAATATTTTATCCTTTTAACTAAAACAACCAATGAGCCTTTTATTACCGATACAAAAAAGAAATGCAGTTCTGAATCGCATGGCTGTGCTTTTAGAACAAGAAAGAGCCAACATTAAAGCGATTAATCAGCAGGATTTAAATAATTATTCTGGAGAGGATCTGGCTATGGAAAAACGTTTATTAGTTGATGATGCCAAAATTGACGGAATGATTTTGTCTATGCAGCAATTGGCAAGCCAAGAAGATCCTGTGGGGCAGATTCGTTTTACTTTCACGCATGAAAACGGCATGAAAGTAACCAACAAAACCGCAGCTTTCGGAACGGTTATGATTATTTACGAATCTCGTCCTGACGTAACTGTCGAAGCGGGAGGAATTGCATTTAAATCAGGGAATAAAATCTTATTGAAAGGCGGGAAAGAATCTTTGCTGTCCAATTTGAAAATTGTTTCGCTATGGCACCAAGCCTTAGAAGAAAATGAAATTGACACGAATTGGGTAGAATACCTGAATTACAACCGTGCCGAAACTCAGTCTTTTTTAGAAAACCCAACACAAAAAGTCGATTTAATTGTCCCTCGAGGAGGAGAACAACTAATCGAATTTACCAAAAAACACGCAACTTGTCCTGTAATTGTAAGCGGTCGCGGAAATAACTTTCTTTACATAAATAAAGAAGCCGATTTGAAAAAAGCGCTTGACATCATCATCAACGGAAAGACAACTAACATTGGTGTCTGCAATGCCTTAGACAAAGTTTTGATTGACACTAAATTACCGAATTGGCAGATTTTTGCAACCGAATTGGTGGCAGAATTAAAGAAATATAATGTTGAAATTTTAGGTGATGACGCTTTCGCAAATGCCACTCAGGTGCCTGCAATTGAAAACGAAGAAATCTGGTACGAAGAATTTTTGAATTATAAAATTGTTGTCGGAGTCGTTAATTCTGATGAAGAAGCGATTGAAAAAATAAACAAATATTGCGGAGGACATTCGGCAACGATTATCACCCAAAATGATGCTGCAGCCCAAGAATTCATGGAAAATGTGGATACAGCAGCAGTGTATCAAAACGCCTCTACCCGATTTACCGATGGCGGTCAGTTTGGTTTAGGAGGAGAATTGGCAATCAGCACCGACAAACTGCACCAACGCGGACCAATTGGCTTACAGCATTTGGTAACCAATAAATGGTATGTTTACGGTGACGGGCAAGTTCGATAAAATTTTAGATTATTGATTTTAGAACAAAGAGTAAAGAACAAAGAATACAGACAAAGCTTTGCGAACTTTGCATTTTTACAGATAAAAAACTTTGAGCCCTTTGCGGTAAAAAAACAATAGGAATGTCAAAAAAAAGAATACTATTAAAGTTAGGCAGCAACACGCTAACCAAAGAAACCAATCATATTTCGAGAGGAAAGATTGAGGATATTGGGATGCAAATTGCCGCCTTGCAGGATGAATATGAGTTTATCATTGTTAGTTCAGGGGCGATTGCAGCTGCCAAACAATTTGTAAAACTGGATAATCACGATAAAGATGTTTTTGTAAAACAGGCTTTGGCATCGATTGGACAACCTCATTTAATGCGGATTTATAACGAGAATTTCCGTGATTTGGGTTTATTTACTTCACAATGCCTCCTTTCCTATTCTGATTTTGAAAAAAAACAGACTAAAGACAATATCGTAAACACCATCAACGTATTGGTTAAAAATCATTATATCCCCATCATCAACGAAAATGACACTGTTGCTTCAGATGAGATTAAATTTGGTGATAATGATAAATTAGCCGCTTTAACAGCAGTTCTATTGAATGTTGACATTCTGATTATTGCCACGAACACCAACGGTATTTACACAAAAGCTACTATACACGATGAGTCGCCCGAAACTATAAAGCTAGTAACCGATTTATCGCTTTTGCAAAAAGAAATTGGAGATAAAAAATCGTCACACGGAACTGGCGGGATGCAGTCCAAAATTGATTCAGCAGCTATTGCCAAAGCGGCAAACATCGAAACCTGGATTGTGAACGGACTTGAAGATAATTTTATGCTGAAGGCTTTGGGTAACGAAATTAATTTCACAAAGATTATATAAAAAGTTCACTTATTGATTTAATCAATTAAACAACTAAGGAATAAATTAAAAAAAATTAAGCTATGAACTATACTTCCATAAAAGAAATAGACTCACTCCAAAAATGGGTGAAACAAGCCATAAAAATCAAAAAAAATCCGCTTAAAAATAAGAAACTAGGTAAAAACAAAACCTTGGTAATGTTGTTTTTCAATTCGAGTTTGAGAACCCGTTTAAGCACCCAAAAAGCGGCAATAAACTTGGGTATGAACGTGATGGTGATGAACTTTGGCAGCGAAGGATGGACGCTTGAATTCGAAGACGGAACAATCATGAACCAAGGCGCTTCGGAGCATATCAAAGAAGCTGCTCAAGTAGTTTCTCAATATGCCGATATTATTGCCATCAGAGCATTTGCTGGATTGGTGGACAAAGAAAAAGACAATGCCGAAACCGTAATGAACGGTTTCGTAAAACACGCCACCGTGCCTATCGTCAATATGGAAAGTGCTACGGGACACCCACTTCAATCCCTTGCTGACGCCATCACAATGGAGGAAAACAAGACCAAACACAGACCAAAAGTGGTGCTATCATGGGCACCACACCCAAGAGCTTTACCACAGGCTGTACCGAATTCTTTCGTGGAAATGATGCAATTGCAAACTGAAATGGATTTTGTGATTACGCATCCGGAAGGTTACGAATTGAATCCTGAAATCACTAAAGATTCCAAGATTGAATACGATCAGGACAAAGCTTTTGAAAACGCCGATTTCATTTATGCCAAAAACTGGAGTAATTATAAAGAATACGGTAAAATTACAAATACCGACCCGAATTGGACTATCACTGCCGATAAAATGAAATTGACAAACAATGCCAAATTTATGCACTGTTTACCGGTAAGACGTAACGTAATCGTGACAGACGAAGTAATCGACAGCGAAAATTCAATCGTAATTCAAGAGGCTAATAACAGAGTGTATTCGGCGCAATTAGTTTTACAAAAAATATTGAAAAGTATCAAGTAACTAAAATATCTTAGAAACTCAGCATCTCAGAAGCTTAGAAACTTTAACTCAAAATGAATAAACTATCTATCATAAAAATTGGCGGTAACATTATCGACAACCCGGCAGAATTAAAACAATTCTTAATCGATTTTTCCAAAATTGAAGGGTATAAAGTACTTGTTCACGGTGGTGGAAAATCTGCGACAAAAATGGCTCAAAGTATTGGATTAGTCCCTCAAATGATTGACGGACGCCGCATTACCGATGAGCCGATGCTAGATGTGGTGGTGATGATTTATGCTGGTGAAATCAACAAAAATGTGGTTGCACAATTGCAAGCAAATAATACAAATGCCGTTGGATTCTCGGGTGCCGATGGTAATCTGATACTGTCCACAAAAAGAAATCATCCAACAATTGATTACGGTTTTGTTGGCGATGTCCAAAAAGTGAACACTCCTTTATTGGAAACATTACTAAAAAGTGGCATAACTCCTGTATTTTGCGCCATTACCCATGATGGACAAGGGCAATTATTAACACCAACGCCGATACGATTGCAAGTGAATTAGCCATTGCTTTATCGCAGGTATTTGATGTTACCCTGACTTATTGTTTCGAAAAACCGGGTGTTTTATATGATGCTGATGACGACAGTTCGGTAATCGAACAAATCAACCATGAATTATACGTTAAATTAAAAGAAGAAAAAGCGATACATTCAGGAATGATTCCTAAATTGGACAACTGTTTTAACAGCCTATCAAAAGGTGTTCAGAAAATAAAAATTGGACATCACAGAATGTTACAAAATACTGATGCAGTTCATACAAGCATTCAATTATAAAAAACTAACAGACCTAACTTGTTTAAAAAACACTTGCTAGATCTTCGGAAAAATATATGAAAAATATACAAACCCTAACTCAAGAAGCCATATCACTATTAAAGTCGCTGATCGAAACGCCTTCTTTTTCAAGTGAAGAGGAGCGGACGGCGCTTTTAATAGAAAATTGGTTCCAACAAAATAATATTCCGTTCGAGAGGGAAAACAATAATATCTGGGCATACAACCAACATTTTGACAAATCCAAACCAACATTATTGCTCAACTCCCACCACGACACGGTAAAACCAAATCAGGGTTACACAAACGACCCTTTCAAAGCCATCGAAAAAGACGGCAAATTATACGGATTGGGAAGCAACGATGCGGGAGGATGTTTGGTTTCGCTCATGGCTTCCTTCGTTTATTTTTACGAAAAAGAAAATCTGTCACACAACATCGTGATGGTGGCTTCGGCCGAAGAAGAAAGCAGCGGAAAAAAAGGTCTTAACAGCGTTTTACAGCACTTACCGGAACTGAATTGTGCCATCGTGGGTGAACCAACTTTAATGCAATTAGCCATAGCCGAAAAAGGCTTGTTAGTACTCGATGTTGTTGTCAAGGGAACCGCTAGTCACGCAGCACATCAAAACCCTGACAACCCAATTTACAACGCGATGCCTGTAATTGATTGGTTCAAAACCTATCAATTCGAAAAAATATCCGAGGTTTTAGGACCCGTAAAAATGACCGTAACGCAAATTAATGCAGGAAAACAACACAATGTAGTTCCTGCCGAATGCCATTTGGTAGTCGATATTCGTGTGAATGACTGTTACAACAATACTGAAATTCTTGAAACCGTAAGAGCAAACGTTAATGCCAAAGTAACGCCTCGCTCGATGCACTTAAACGCCTCCTCTATTCCTGTTACACACGGTTTGGTGCAGGCAGGAATCGCATTGGGAAGAACAACTTATGGCTCGCCTACCCTTTCGGATCAATCGGTTTTGAGTTGTCAATCCTTGAAATTAGGACCAGGTGAATCGTTGCGCTCGCACTCGGCAGACGAATTTATATTTGTAAACGAAATAGAAGAAGGAATTCAACTGTACATCAAAATACTTGGAGACTTTCTAAAGAATTAAAATATTTTTTAGGAGCTAATCCCGCTATCCGTTGCAATCTTTTTATTTTTAAAGGAAAAATAAAAAGGATTTCCACTACTATCGGGGCTAGGACATTCCGGAAACGAGAAAATTGAATTAAAAAAGTACAGACAAGTTGCGACTTGTCCCTACGAAATAAAAAAAATGATATGAAACTTTGGGAAAAAGGAATACCAACCGACAAACAAATTGAACATTTTACGGTAGGAAATGACAGGGAACTCGATTTGGTTTTGGCCAAATATGACGCTTTGGGATCAATTGCCCATGCCAAAATGCTAGAGCAAATCGGGCTTTTAACCACTGATGAAACCGAGTCCTTAGTTTTGGCTTTGAACGAAATCATAAAAGACATTGCGAACGGGAATTTCGAAATCGAAGACAGTTTTGAAGATGTTCACTCCAAAATTGAATATTTACTAACCGTAAAACTTGGCGATGCCGGAAAAAAAATCCACACCGCACGTTCACGCAACGATCAGGTTTTAGTCGATGTAAACCTTTATCTAAAAGATGTCGTAAAAGAATTAAAAGAGCAGGTAAAAACACTTTTTGACCTGATGATGGAATCGGCTGAGAAACACCAAAACGTATTGCTGCCGGGTTACACTCACCTTCAAATTGCGATGCCGTCCTCTTTCGGAATGTGGTTTTCAGCTTACGCCGAAAGCCTTATCGACGATATTACAATGTTGAATGCCGCTTTGAAAATAGTAGATCAAAATCCATTGGGTTCTGCCGCTGGTTACGGAAGCTCGTTTCCAATCAACCGAACATTCACTACCAAAGAACTGGGCTTTGAAACCCTAAAATTCAATGCAGTCGCTGCGCAAATGAGTCGCGGAAAATCAGAAAAAACAGTCGCTTTTGCCATGAGCAGTGTTGCGGCGACTTTGGCTAAATTCTCCATGGATGTGTGCCTGTACATGAGCCAAAATTTTGATTTCATCGGTTTACCGTCGCACCTTACCACAGGTTCTAGCATCATGCCGCACAAAAAAAACCCTGACGTTTTTGAATTGATCCGTGGGAAATGCAACAAAATTCAATCATTGCCTTATGAAATCACTTTAATAACCAACAATCTTCCTAGCGGTTACCACAGGGATTTTCAACTGTTGAAAGAAGGATTGTTTCCTGCAATCCAAAACCTGAAGGCCTGCTTGGATATTGCCATTTTTTCCATAAAGGACATCACGGTAAAAGACAATATCTTGAACGACCCAAAATACAACTATTTATTTACCGTAGACACACTAAACGAAATGGTAGTTGCGGGAATGCCTTTCAGGGATGCCTACAAAGCCGTTGCCGAGCAATTAGAAAACGGAACCTATCAATCCCCTAAAGAAACTAAACACACTCATGAAGGAAGTATAAACAACCTTTGTTTGGGCGCTATAAAAGATAAAATGAAGAAAGCGTTTTAAAATAAATTAAATCTTTCTCTACTAAACATAAAGGGTATCAGAAAACTTATTTTCTGATACCTTTTTTTATAAGCATTCTCATTTCTCATAGATAATTCAAAAAATATAACTGCTCTAGTTTTTAAATATGCCTCTTATTAACAGCTTGTAATAAAAATTCTATATATTTGAGAAGAATCTTAAATAAATACTATGGCGAATTTCGAAGAGCAGGCAACCCAAACGCTACTTGACAAAAATCACATTACGGAAGAGCAATTTGAAAGCATTAAAGAATATCGTCAGTTAAAACTTTTTTCTGTACATAACGAATTGAAGCTCCTGCTTTACATTTCTATGTTAATGTTTACCTCGGGAATTGGAATATTGATTTATCAAAACATCGATACCATAGGGCATTCGGTAATTTTGGGACTACTACTTTTGGTCACGCTCATTTGTTTTTATTTTTGCTTTAAAACCCATCCGGGCTTCAAAAAAGAAGAAGTTCTTTTCCCCAATTCGCTTTATGATTATTTAGTGCTTACAGCCGTTATTTTGAGTTGTACGTTTGTGGGCTATCTTCAGCTCCAATACCAAACTTTCAGAACCCATTACGGATTGGCAACTTTAGCACCTACAATCATCAGCCTTTTTTGTGCCTATTATTTTGACAACAAAAGTGTACTTTCCATCGGAATTACCGGAATGGCCGCTTATCTCGGAATTTCGGCAGACCCAAAACACATCTTTAACAATGAAATGATTGACAATACACGTTTAAGTTATGTTGGGCTCGCCTTTGGGTTGACGCTGCTACTTTGGGTTTTGTATGTGACCAAAATCAATTTGAAAAAGCACTTCAATTTGGTCTATCTCACTTTTTCGCAGCACTTAATAGGTATTGCCTGTATCGTCAATCTATGTGAAGATTATTGGTTTCCCTTTGGTTTGGTTTTGGGAATAGCGGTTTATTATTTTTATAATCTAAGTTTTCAGATCAGGTCAATTTCACTTTTTATTTTCACGGTTTTGTATGGTTTTATTGGAATGAATATCTTTTTCGTAAGGCTTTTGGATTCCATTCGCTTTGATGACTTTTTTGAAATATTCATTTTTACGACACCGTTTTATTTCATTGGCTCCATAATTGGATTTATAAAACTGATAAAGCATTTTAACAAAAAAACTAACGATGATAGCATACGATAACACACTTTTGGATAATGTTTATTTGGATGAAGAAGCCCATCGCTTAAAACAATCGGGGTTTATTAGCGAGGAACAATACAAATCATTCAGCAGGCAATTATTAAAACTAAAAAGCCAAAATAATCTTTTTATCCGGATTGCTTTCTTTATTCTAGGATGCTTGCTGTATTCATCAATCTGCGGATTTGTGTCATTGCTATTGCTTGCTACCAATGGTAATGAATATATCTATTTTATCTATTTTTTTGCGATAATAGGTTTTGGAACCAAAGAATTTATGTCCCGAGAAATGAAATATTTTGGTTTTGGCCTAGATGATGCTTTTATTTTGGGAGCAATCCTTTCTCTGTCCATTGCAGTCTCCCTCACATTTGACATAAACTACGATCCAAATTATCTTGCTGCTATTATTGTAATCGCAATTGCATCAAGTGCAGCTTATTTGCGTTATCTGAATCTTTCATTGGCACTGCTGGCCTGTATCGGGATAACGGGAACTATAGCTTATCTGACTTTTGAATATCTTATCATTGGCAAAGCCATATTGCCTTTTGTTATGTTGTTGTTTTCCTGTATTTGCTATTTTATTTCCAAGAATAAATTACAAAATTTATCGGCTCCCTATTATTACAACGGACTGAAACTAACCAAAGGTTTCTGTCTAATTCTGTTTTATCTTTCGGGTAACTATTATGTGGTAAGGGAATTAAATTTCAGTCTGTCTGAAAGTTATTTTTATAATGGCGTAAGTCCCGATATTCCTTTTGTCCTTTTCTTTTGGGCTTTTACAATTTCGGTTCCCGCGCTCTACCTGTTTTTTTCTTTGAAAAACAAAGACAGAATTATGCTCTGGATTGGTTTCCTTGCTCTATGCTTTTCTGTATTTACCTATAAGGCCTATCATCACATTCTGCCACCAGAAATGGGTTTGACCCTTGGAGGGCTTGTGCTTTTTGCCTTTACTTATTTTGCCATAAAAAAGACAAAACACAACGAAACAGGAATCACATTCAAACCCGACCGTTTTAACAGTCCAAACGCTTTTGCCAATTTACAGGTACTCGTGGCTGCTTCCCAATTTGGACTTAAACCCGAGGCCAAAGTTGAAGAATCCCCAATGGAGTTTGGTGGTGGTGGATTTAGCGGTGGAGGTTCAGAGGGAACCTTTTAAACTTATACTAAACAATATAAAAAACTAAACCCAGATTTCCATTAAAAATCTGGGTTTAAAATTATTATAAAAAATGCATTTATTACATACTTGCTTTCAAAGTGTTATATTCATTCGTCATATCCAAAGATCTATAAACTCCCAAAAGCGATTTCATAACCTCTTGGTTTTTTGGATCAATAACTAATGCTTTTTTAAGATAAGGTATAGCACTTTTTATCAAATCATCTTTTTTTACTTTCAGCTTATCGTAAAGCTCCATTTCTTTTGGAGTAGTACCCAAAGCGGCCATTTGATCCATCAAAGCTTTTTTCGATTGCATTTTGATGTATGATAAATTAATATAGCCATCAATGTAATTTGGATCCATTTCCAAAACTTTATTATAACAAATTTCAGCTTTTACTAAATCATTTTTCTCAAGATAAAGATAAGCCAGGTTTTTATTAATTTCTAACTTTTTAGAAGGCATAAACTCATCTCTTGGCTTTTCATGAAGTCCAGCAGTAATACTTGCTTCCCTAACACTTGGAGATGCAAAGCTTTCCTCTGCTTTTGTCTTTTTATTTACAGCATAATAAGTAATGCCTTTACCTGAATAATTAATTTTCTTTAACTCTTCATAATATTTAATAGCTGCATCATAATCTTTTGCCATCAACGATGAAGAAGCTGCATTAAACAGATTAACAGTATCCTTTTTATCGAATACATAAGCTTTACTACTTTTTTCAGCACTTTCCTTAAATTTACCAGCTTTAAAATCGTCGATTGCTCCATTGATTAACTTTGATTTCAAATCTCTCAATGCTACATTAGCCTGCAAAGTGTATTTAAATTTTCCAACCTCGTTTTCGGCTTTAATCAATTCCTGATAAGCCTCTAATGCTGCAGAAAGGTTAGCATCAACATCAACTTTTTTTGATGCCAAATCTTTCAAAACATTACCTTTCAAAAAGTAGAAGTCAGACTTCTCGTCGTCAGTTGAATTATAAATCAGATATTCAATTTTTTTCAAAATACCCAAAGCATCTTGAGATTTTCCGCTATCATAAAGTGATTGGGCGCCTTTTATCTGGTCCTTTTGTGCAAACACACCAGCATTTATCAATAACACTATTGATAGCATTACAAATTTTCTTTTCATTCGGTTAAATTTAGTGGTTAGTATTTAGGGGTAATTTTTTTATATAAAATTTAGTTCAAAAATCATTTTCGGTATTCCAAAATCTAGAAAACCAACAAACAATTCAAAAACAAAAAGAAAATAAAAATATTAGGAAAAAAAAGTAATTTAAAAAATTAATTTTCAGAGACACAAAACTAAATTTACTCTAAAAATTATTTCTCAAAAAACATTTAGAAGAAGTAGTTTTTTGGCATATTTATCTTTTTTATTAGGTTAAACATTTATCACATTAATTAGATCTTTAAAAACTACAAATTGAATTCAAAACATAATTAACATTACTTAACTTACAACAGCTTTATATTAACTACATCGATTTCATAGCTCTTATTTTTTCTTAAAAATAGAATTATTTTTTTATTGCACAAATTAAATATTAAAAAAAATTAATAAAAAAACAACAATTTAATAATATAAACAACATTATTTAATGCTATCTGTTTTTATTATTCGTTTAACATAATAACGATATCTTTTCATAATTCTGAACAATACATGATTATATTTTTAATTCAACAATATTAATCGCAGCCCCTTGCTCCCACAAGAACAAAAAACACAAAAAAAGCCTGCTCGATCTTCGAGCAGGCTTCATAGTCATTTTATTTATTCTAACTACATTTTCGCTTTCAAAGCTTTATATTCAGCAGTCATTTCAAGTGCACTATAAACATTTAATAATGTTTTTGTCACGTCAGTATTTTTAGGATCTAATTCAACAGCTTTTTGCAAATAAGGAATTATACTTTTAAATAGATCTTCACGTTTCTTTTTCAAAACATCATACTTTTTCATATCTGCGGTAGAAGTACCAAGTTTATTCATTTCATCAATGATAACTTTTTCATCCTCCAACTTCATTGCAGCGAAATTGATATAAGCATTAATATATTTTGGATCTAACTCCATAACTCTTTTATAGAACTTCTCAGCTTCAGTATAGTTTTTAGCATTAGCACTAACCACACCTAAGTTAAAAATCAAATCAACATCATTTGGATTTTTTTCTAATGCTTCAGCAATCAACTTTTTGTAAGTTTCCATATCTTTTGACTCAAGATATAAATTTGCTTCTGACAATATTAACGAAGTATCATCTGGATTTGCTTTTCTTGCATCAGAAACGGCTTTTTTAGCCTCATCCGATTTTCCTTGTTGAACATAAATCAAAGCGATATTTTTGTAAATCTCTCCTCTTTTAGATGGCACTTTTTCCATTGTAGGTTTTTCATGGGTACCCATTTTAACCAAACGATCTCTGTCTGCTACATTATTGAAAAAATCATTTTGACCACTTACTTTATTAATAGCATAGTAATAAGTAGCTTTTCCTGAATAGTTCAGTTTTTTTAATTCTTCGTAAAGCTTAAGGGCTGTATCATAATCTTTAGCATTTACATAAGTTGATGCTGCATAATAAAGATTGATAGTATCTTTTTTCTCTAACATATATGCCTCATACAACTTTTTAGCTCCTTCAGCATTTTTCTCTTTTTTTGTATCCTCAATTGCAGCATTGATCAATTTATTTTTTATGTCAGTGATAGAAGTTGCCGCCTGAACTGAATATTTTTGTTTTCCAGAAGTTTTTTCAACCTCTAATAATTGTTGATAAGCTTGAGCAGCAAGGCTTAAATTCTTATCAGCTTCTACATTTTTATTTGCCAAATCCAAATAAGCATTCCCTTTTACAAATAAAAATTGTGCTCTCTCAGCATCCGGAGCACTTGCAGATAAAGACTCTGCACCTGTTAAAATTGTTATAGCTTCAGCTGCACTTCCCGATTTTAGTGCTTTCTCAGCTGCCTTTATTTCATTTTTTTGAGCAAAACCTGCTACTGATAAAAATAAGGCTGACGCCATTACTACATATCTACTTTTCATAATTTTGGTTTTAATTTTTTATACTTCAAAAATAATAAGAAAAACGTATATCATTTATGATTATTGTCATAAAGAATATACGTTTTTAAATTATTCAATACTATTTCTCATCATCTGAATCCTCATCGCTATTTTCATCCGAATCGTCATCATCTGGCTCTTCATCTTCATCCTCATCATCATCTTCAGTTCCTACTTCATCCTCAAGGACTTCCATGACAGGCTTCACCCTCTCAATTCCGGCAGATTCGATAACATTTCCATCTTCATCAACCACAACTTCTTCAGCCTCATCTTTCATTACCTTTGTAACGGCCGCAATAGAATCTTTTCCTTTCAAATTAATCAATCTGACACCTTGAGTGGCACGCCCCATTACACGTAAATCCTCGATAGCCATCCTGATAGTTAATCCAGATTTATTGATAATCATCAAATCATCTGAATCTGTCACTGCGTTTATCGAAATCAGCTTACCAGTTTTCTCAGTGATATTAAGAGTCTTAACTCCTTTTCCTCCACGATTTGTAATTCTGTAAACATCTACACCGTCGTCATCAACTAATTTGGTACGTTTACCGTATCCATTTTCAGTTACAACCAAAATTTGAGAATCGTTAATATCATTTTTATCAACAGTTACCATTCCGATAACTTCATCAGTATCATCTTTTAAAGTGATTCCACGAACACCCGAAGCCGTTCTTCCCATCGGACGTGTCTTGGTTTCTTCAAAACGAACTAATTTACCTGATTTAACAGCCAAAATAATTTGACTCTCACCGTTAGTCAATTGAGCTTCCAACAACTCATCACCTTCTTTGATTGTAATTGCAGCAACTCCATTAACTCTAGGTTTAGAATATTTCTCCAAAGAAGTTTTCTTAACCTGACCTTGTTTGGTCACCATCACAAGATTATGGGTTTCGATATATTCTTTATCTTTCAAATCCTGTGTACAGATAAATGCTTTTACTTTATCGTCACTTTCAATATTAATCAAGTTTTGAATTGCTCTACCTTTCGCTGTTTTACTTCCTTCCGGAATTTCATAAACACGCATCCAGAAACATTTTCCTTTTTGGGTAAAGAACATCATATATTGATGATTAGTCGCCACATACATGTGCTCCAAGAAATCCTGATCTCTTGTACCTGCACTTTTTTGACCAACTCCTCCTCTATTTTGTGTTTTGTATTCTGATAGGTTTGTACGTTTGATATAACCAGCATGAGAAATTGTGATAACCACATTCTCATCAGCAATCAAATCTTCGATACTAACATCTCCTCCGGAATATTCAATTTGTGAACGACGGGCATCACCATACTTTTCACGAATTTCTTCTAATTCCTCTTTTATCAATGCAGTTCTCAAATTAACATCTGCCAATAATGCTTTCAAGTGCTCGATTAATTTCATCAATTCCTCGAACTCAGCTCTTAATTTATCTTGTTCAAGACCAGTTAACTGACGCAAACGCATTTCGACAATAGCACGGGCTTGAATTTCTGATAAATTAAATCTTGCAATTAATTTTTCTCTAGCCTCATCTGTATTTTTGGATCCTCTGATTAATGCAATTACTTCATCTATATTATCCGAAGCTATAATCAAACCTTCTAAAATATGCGCTCTTTCTTCTGCCTTACGCAATTCAAATTTCGTTCTACGAACTACAACATCGTGACGGTGTTCAACAAAATAATGAATCAAATCTTTCAGATTCAACATTTGCGGACGCCCATTCACCAATGCAATATTATTCACACTGAAAGAAGATTGCAACTGAGTATATTTATACAAAGTATTCAAAACCACATTTGGCGTTGCATCCCTTTTCAAAATATAAACGATACGCATACCATTACGATCCGATTCGTCACGAATGTTAGCAATACCCTCTATTTTCTTTTCGTTAACCAAATCAGCGGTACGCTTAATCATATCCGCTTTATTCACTTGATATGGAATTTCAGTAACAATGATAGATTCTCTTCCATCCACTTCTTCAAAACCAACTTTGGCACGCATTACAATTCGTCCTCTACCCGTTTTAAAAGCTTCACGAACCCCTTCATAGCCATATATTACACCCCCAGTTGGAAAATCCGGTGCTTTTATATGATGCATTAATTCATCAACTTCAATGTCATTATTTTCAATGTAGGCCAATGTCCCATTGATAACTTCAGTCAAATTATGTGGAGGCATATTAGTCGCCATACCAACCGCAATTCCTGTTGCTCCATTAACTAACAAAGTAGGAACTCTTGTAGGCATTACTTTTGGCTCATACAAAGTATCGTCAAAGTTCAATTGAAAATCAACAGTCTCTTTTTCTATGTCTGACATGATTTCTTCCGAAATCTTTTGCATTCTTGCCTCAGTATAACGCATTGCCGCCGGGCTATCACCATCAACAGAACCAAAGTTACCCTGTCCGTCAATCAACAAATAACGCATACTCCACTCTTGGGCCATACGAACCATCGCGTCATAAACAGAAGTATCTCCGTGCGGGTGATACTTTCCAAGTACCTCTCCAACAATTCTCGCCGATTTTTTATGGGCTTTATTTGAAAAAACTCCTAATTCATTCATCCCATAAAGGACTCTTCGATGCACAGGTTTCAAACCATCTCTCACATCAGGAAGCGCTCTCGAAACAATTACAGACATCGAATAGTCGATGTAAGCAGATTTCATTTCATCTTCAATGTTAATAGGAATCAACTTTTCTCCTTCAGACATATTATTTCAATTAAAATTATTTTGTTTTAAAAAATCCCGCTAATATAAGTTTTCTCAATATGTTTTCACTCATAAACCAACAGATTTTTTCTCGATTTATTAACAAATTTTTATTGTCAATTGGTTAATAAATTAAAGAGCCTTTAACTCTAAATTCGCCTTTTTTTTTGTCAATTAGCAGTAACACTTTTAAAAGGTATGATTTTTGCTTTTGATTACCATATTCACTAAATTTACAATAACAACACCTAACTATCATGGATGATAATTTTTCACCTAGAGTAAAAGACGTTATTACTTATAGCAAGGAAGAGGCGCTACGCCTTGGACATGACTTTATAGGTACTGAACATTTGATGCTTGGCATTCTGAGGGATGGAAATGGTAAAGCGATTCACATCCTTAACAACCTGTCTATAGATCTTGACCATCTGAGACGGAAAGTTGAAATCCTAAGCCCCGCCAGTCCTAGCGTTGATGTCAGTGTAGAAAAGAAAAATTTACATCTGACGCGCCAAGCAGAACGAGCTTTAAAGACAACTTTTTTAGAAGCCAAAGTTTTCCAAAGTTCTTCAATCAGCACTGCACACTTACTGTTGTGTATCTTGAGAAACGAAAATGATCCTACAACCAAGCTATTAAATAAGATGAAAATCGATTATGATATAGCTAAAGAACAATACATCAATATGACTCCAAACGAAGAAGATTTCATGGAAAACTTGCCAAAAAACGAATCATACAATGACGATTCAGGACAAGATGACAGTTTAAAAGAAAGCAATTTCAATAATCCTGCCAATAAATCAAATAAAAAATCTAAAACCCCTGTTTTGGACAATTTTGGTCGAGATTTGACCGAAATGGCCGAAGAAGGAAAATTAGACCCTGTAGTGGGACGTGAAAAAGAAATAGAACGTGTTTCTCAAATTTTGAGCCGTCGCAAAAAAAACAATCCTTTATTAATAGGAGAACCTGGTGTAGGTAAATCTGCTATTGCCGAAGGTCTTGCTTTGCGAATCATTCAAAAGAAAGTTTCCCGTATCTTATTCAACAAACGCGTTGTAACCCTTGATTTAGCAAGCCTTGTCGCCGGCACGAAATACAGAGGGCAATTCGAAGAAAGAATGAAAGCCGTAATGAATGAATTGGAAAAAAATGACGACATCATTCTCTTCATCGACGAGATCCACACAATTGTAGGCGCTGGCGGAGCAACTGGCTCGCTTGACGCTTCCAATATGTTTAAACCTGCATTGTCAAGAGGAGAAATTCAATGTATCGGTGCTACAACATTAGATGAGTACCGTCAATACATTGAAAAAGACGGTGCACTTGAAAGACGTTTTCAAAAAGTGATTGTTGAACCAACTTCTGTTGAAGAAACAATTGCAATTTTGAACAATATCAAAAACAAATATGAAGACCATCACAATGTAATTTACACGCCGGAAGCTATTGAAGCCTGTGTTAAATTAACGAACCGATACATGTCCGAAAGATTTTTACCGGACAAAGCCATCGATGCGTTGGACGAAGCCGGATCACGTGTTCACATTACCAATATTGATGTTCCAAAACAAATATTGGATTTGGAAAGACAATTGGAAGAAGTGCGTGAGTTGAAAAATTTGGTTGTCAAAAAACAAAAATATGAAGAAGCAGCCAAACTTCGAGATGACGAGAAAAAGATAGAAAAAGATTTGGCCATAGCTCAAGAGCAATGGGAAGAAGATTCTAAAACCAACAGAATTTTGGTTACCGAAGAAAATGTTGCGGATGTTGTATCTATGATGACCGGAATTCCGGTAAATCGTATTGCCCAAACAGAAAGCAACAAACTTGCCAAATTACCTGAGCTTATCCAAAACAAAGTAATTGGACAAAACGAAGCGGTTTTAAAAATCGCCCGTTCCATCCAAAGAAACCGTGCCGGATTGAAAGACCCAAACAAACCAATTGGTTCGTTTATTTTCTTAGGTCAAACAGGTGTTGGTAAAACACAATTAGCCAAAGTTCTAGCCAAAGAATTATTTGATTCTGAGGATGCATTGGTTCGAATCGACATGAGCGAATACATGGAGAAATTTGCAATTTCAAGATTGGTTGGAGCGCCTCCGGGATACGTTGGTTACGAAGAAGGTGGTCAATTAACCGAAAAAGTTCGCAGAAAACCATATTGTGTCGTGTTGCTTGACGAAATCGAAAAAGCACACCCCGATGTTTTCAACATGATGCTTCAAGTGCTTGATGATGGATTCCTGACTGACAGTTTAGGACGCAGAATCGATTTTAAAAACACGATTATCATTATGACTTCGAATGTTGGAGCTCGTCAGTTGAAAGATTTCGGACAAGGAGTTGGATTTGGCACTGCCGCTAAAATAGCACAAGCCGACGATAATTCTAAGAGCGTTATTGAAAATGCTTTGAAAAAAACTTTTGCTCCTGAATTTTTGAACCGAATCGACGATGTGATTGTTTTCAACACTTTGGAAAAAGACGATATCAATTTAATTATCGAAATCGAGTTGAAAAAACTATACGAACGTATCAGTGAACTTGGTTATCAGTTAAAACTTTCTGATAAAGCCAAAGCATTTATCGCCGATAAAGGTTTCGACAAACAATTTGGCGCAAGACCATTAAAAAGAGCAATTCAGAAATATGTAGAAGATGCCTTGGCTGAAGAAATCATTACTTCAAAAATTGCATCTGGTGACGAAATCTTTATGGACATAGAAGACGGTGCTCAAGAATTGACCGTAAGCATCCATAAAGCGGAAGAACCGAGAAACCAAACAGAAGAACCTACAAATCAATAATTTAAAATAAAAAGTTCACTTAACAAACCCGTTACGTTTTAATAACATAACGGGTTTATTCTTTATAGGATATTATTGTATTTTTTAAAAACAAATATCTACTTTTGGTACTTATACAAAATTAATTATGCTTCAAAACAAACTCATACTCGGGAGTGAAGAATGGTGCTCTTTCCCTGAATTAGGAATTCCCACAATTAAAGCCCGTGTCGATTCCGGTGCAAAAACATCAGCTTTGCACGCCATCAATATTGCGCCATTTATTAAGAATGACACCAATTGGGTAAAGTTTGACATCAATCCTATTCAAAACAATATCAAAACAGTCATTCATTGTGAAGCGCCAATGGTTGATAAAAGAATCGTGAAAAGCTCTAGCGGATTTAGGGAACATCGCTATGTAATCCAAACCTTAATTGCAATTGGCGATGCCAAATGGCCTATTGAAATGACCTTGACCAATCGTGACTCTATGGGTTTCAGAATGCTTTTGGGACGCGAAGCCATGAGCGGAAGAATTTTGGTTGATCCGTCACAAAAATACCTTTTAGGACAACCAAGTGCTGAAAGTCTAACCGAATTATATAAAAACTCGGAAAAAGCAACATCTGGTTTAAGAATTGGGCTTTTGGCTAGCAATCCTGAATTATACAGCAACAAAAGAATCATGGAAGCCGGAGAAATGCGCGGCCATGAAATGCACTTTTTGAACATCAAGGAATGCTATATGAAACTTGACGCCAAAAAGCCTGAAATTCATTATCGCGGCGGAAAAATATTAAATCAGTTTGACGCCATTATCCCTAGAATCAGGCCTAGCATCACCTTTTACGGCTGTGCCCTAACTCGTCAATTTGAAGCTTTAAAAGTATTTTGCCTGAACTCTTCGACAGCAATCACACAATCGAGAGACAAACTATTTTCTTTACAATTACTACTTAATCATGGTGTTGACATTCCAACGACAGGATTTGCCAACTCCCCTTTAGATACCGACGATCTGATAAAAATGGTTGGCGGACCACCACTCATCGTAAAACTATTGGAAGGAACTCAAGGAAAAGGAGTTGTATTGGCCGAAACCAAAAAAGCCGCAGAAAGTGTTATCAACGCTTTCAAAAGCCTAAATGCCAATATCTTGGTTCAGGAATTCATTAAAGAAGCCAACGGAAAAGATATTCGTTGTTTTGTGATTGATGGCAAAGTGGTTGCCGCTATTCAAAGAGAAGCCATGCCGGGTGAATTTAGAGCCAATATACATTTGGGAGGAACAGCTTCAGTGATTAAAGTTACAGCAGAGGAAAAAAAGATTGCCATAAAAGCTGCAAAAGCAATGGATTTAAAAGTTGCCGGTGTGGATATTATTCGCTCCGCAAAAGGACCCTTATTGCTTGAAGTAAACTCATCGCCCGGGCTTGAAGGAATTGAAGGCGCTACCAATAAAGACATCGCTGGAGAAATGATCAAAGCCATTGAAAAGAACTTTAAGATAAAATAAAATACAAAAGGCAAAGAGCAAAAGGCAAAGGGCAAATTACAAAATCCAAAAGTCAAAAAAACCTAAAATAAATGAATCCCTACTTAGACATCATTATCCGTAGTACAGCCGTGTATTTATTCATGGTGGTTGCATTGCGTATTTTTGGCAAAAAAGAACTATCGCAACTTAACACTGCCGATGTCATTTTGATTTTACTGATAAGCAACTCCGTTCAAAATGCGATGGTAGGTAACGACACAACACTTTGGGGAGGTTTAGCGGCAGCGACTATACTTTTTGCAATTAATTTTATTCTAAAGAAATTAACATATCGCTATAAAAAATTCAGCGATTTCATGCTTGAAAAGCCCGAAATCCTAATTCATAACGGAAATTTAGATTTCAAAAACCTAAGCAAATTAGACATCACTTCGGATGAATTGAAAGAAGCGATGAGAGAACATGGCGTTGAATATTTTAAGGATGTAAAACTCGCCATGCTGGAAATTGACGGAAACATAAGCATCATCTCAGGCGAAAACAATTTGAAACAAACCCACTACAAACGAAGAAAAAACCGCAAGAATCTAACTCAGGGAATTTAGTACTTATTACCGCAAATACGCAATTTTTTCAAACCATATTAAGTCCTATGAGATCTTTTAAAAAGCTAAACGAATCAAAAACCTTCGCTTTGTTGGTTTCAAATTAAGTTTAAAACTACCCACGTTAGAGTATTCGCTTTTAGTTTCTAAAAATATTCTTTTGCCACAGATTCACAGATTTTAAAATCATTTTAATCTGTGAATCTGTGGCATTTTCATAAATTTTTCGGAATGCAACCTTGCAGACTTTTAGTCAGCCAAGCCAAAACTATAGAGTTTCAGTCCACAGCGGTTTATTTTTATTCAATTTCTATGTGAAAGCCCATAAAAGCACTAAACCTGTAAACTAGCCCCGATTGTAATGGAAATCCTCTTGTTCCGTCTCGTCCCAAAAGACGAGAGGAACAAGAGATTACAATGGAAAGCGGGACTACTGTTGTTACTAGCACAAAATTTCTGCTCCTAAAAAACATATCACTTCGCTTTAAAGCACAAAAAAACCATTCGAATTGAATGGTCTTTTTTATGAATAAATATATTTCGATTAAATAAATACTCTCAGGAAATAGTACACTATCGCAGCCAATAAAGCCGAAACAGGAATAGTCAACACCCATGCCCAAAGTAAACTAATAGTTACTCCCCATCGAACGGCAGAAACCCTTTTGGTTAATCCAACTCCAATAATGGATCCCGTAATAGTATGTGTTGTACTTACAGGAACTTTAAAATGCTCTGTAAAATAAAGTGTCAAAGCACCTGCAGTCTCAGCCGCAACACCTTCAAAAGATGTAACTTTGGTAATTTTGGAACCCATTGTTTTTACAATTTTCCAACCGCCACTCAATGTTCCCAAAGCAATTACGGTATAACATCCTAATGGAATCCATTCTGGCATTACTCCTTTTATTCCTTTGTCATCGTCTGGCAACACTACCTGCAGCCATTCTGGCAAACTAATAATATCGATACCGCTAGTCTTTATATAAACAGCAACTGCCGCTGCAATAATTCCCATTACTTTTTGTGAATCATTACCTCCATGACCCAAACTAAATGCAGCTGATGAAAGTAATTGCATTCTTCTTAAAACAGCATCAGCCCTATTCAAATTTAAACTACTGAATACTAGTGTAAAAGTTGAGATAGACAGTATAATAAATGCCACCAAAAACCATTTTATATTATGCGATTCAAATACAATACTCCAAAAATGCGATTCAAAACGTGGTTTTTCGATTTTATCAAACGGTACCATTTCACCATAAATAAACCAAATTGACGCTATCATTAATGCAATAGAGAACAACTTAGGATATATACTTTTCTTAGAAGAGTACAGCAACCAAATGGAAATGAAATACGAAATCAAAGCTCCCAATAAAGGGGCAAGCACAATAAAGGCAATTATTATTACTACCCCGGAAGGCATTCCTCCATCCTTTCCTGCCTTATACCAAGACACTACCTCGTACCAATGTTTAGTAACCTGCGCTCCGTCCTGAACTACTGCATAATCCGAAAATCCGTGTAAAGCAATCGCGTGAGCAATAGCAGCACCTGCAAATCCTCCGATCAAAGTATGTGAAGAACTGGAAGGAATTCCCTGCCACCAAGTAAATAAATTCCAAATTATTGCCGCTATAACTCCCGCAAGAATCACGACTAGGGTAATTTCGCTTGTATCGGCGGTTTTGGCAACGGTATTGGCAACACCCAAACCAAAAACCCAATACGCCAGGAAGTTGAAAAAAGCTGCCCAAATTACCGCCTGAAATGGTGATAACACCTTGGTAGCAACAACTGTAGCAATAGCATTGGCCGCATCGTGAAAACCATTGATGTAATCAAAAATTAATGCTAAAACTATAATAATTATGAGTAAAGTCATATCAATATCTTCAAATGAATAGCGTTAGATTAAGAATGTTTTACCGTAATAGATTCTAAAACACTGGCAACACTCTTACATTTATCAGTTGCAGATTCTAAAACTGACAATACTTCTTTATATTTAATGATATTCTTGGCATCGGTTTCGTTTTCGAAGATTTCAAAAACGGCTTTGTTATAAACCATATCCGATTTATTTTCCAACTTATTAATTTTGGCACAAGCGTTGGTTATGGTTTTCATATTGCTCAAATCCTTCAATTCTTTCACTGCAATAGCAATATTTTGGCAGGCTTCAAGGTTGATTTCGGTCATTTTACGAATTGATTTTGTGATTTTATCCACTTGGTACAAACGCATTCTCGAAGCAGCACCATGCAAATAATCCGCAACGTAATCAATAGAAGTAACCAAAGAGTGTATATCTTCTCTATCAAAAGGAGTGATAAAATTTCTGCTTAATTCCAAATTGGTTTGACGTGTAATGTCTTCCCCTCTTTGCTCCAATTCATCTATTTTATGAAACAAAGCTTCTCTTTCCTTCAAAGGAAGATTAACCGCTTCGTGTAAATTTGAAGCCAATTCGATTAGATTACTTGACGCCTCTTCGAAAAGTGGAAAGAATTTTTTGTCCTTTGGAACCAAAAATTGAAAAATACTATTTAATGACATTTGTTTTTGTTTTTAGTAGTGCAAAATTACGGCATTATTTAAAGCTAATGTTAAGCCAATGTTAACAAATCTTCATCGACCTGAAAACTGTTTAAGAAAATCACAGTTTTTTCTATGTCATAATGAAGAATTCTGTCTTCTTTCACCAAAGGGACTTCCTCTCTGTAAGATTTTAGAAACATTTCAATAAAATCACTTGATTGTAAAGGTCTTCGATATTCAATCGCTTGTGACGCGTTCATCAATTCGATAGCCAAAATGCGCTCCAAATTATCCATAATATGCAAACATTTGGTCGCTCCATTGGCTCCCATGCTCACATGATCTTCCTGGCCATTACTAGAAACAATGCTATCCACGCTTGAAGGAGTTGCCAATTGCTTATTTTGGCTTGCAATACTTGCAGCGGTATATTGCGGAATCATAAATCCGGAGTTCAATCCTGGATTATCAACCAAGAAAGCGGGAAGATTACGCAATCCCGAAATCAATTGATAGGTTCTGCGCTCAGAAATACTTCCCAATTCAGCCAAAGCAATCGCCATAAAATCCAAAGCCAAAGCCAAAGGCTGTCCATGAAAATTTCCGCCTGAAATAATCTGATCGCTTTCGATAAATATATTAGGATTATCGGTTACCGAATTAATCTCTGTTTTAAAAACTTTCTTAACATAATCTAGGGCATCTTTTGACGCTCCATGCACTTGCGGAATACAGCGGAACGAATACGGGTCTTGTACATGAGTTTTTGACTGTTCAATAATTTCACTTCCGTCCAAAAATCCTTTTACTCTTTTTGCAGTTGCAATCTGACCATTATGAGGTCGTATATAATGTATCAACTCATTAAAAGGTTCTATCCTACCATCAAAACCTTCCAACGAAATTGTTCCAATCAAATCGGCTAAAAACGAAAACTTATTTGCCTTCATTAAAATATGTGCACCATAAGCACTCATAAATTGGGTTCCGTTCAACAAAGCCAAGCCTTCTTTAGACTGCAACACAATTGGTTCCCAACCAAAATGCTTCAAAACTTCTGCCGAATTCACTTTTTTGCCCTCAAACCAAACTTCGCCTTCTCCTAATAAAGGTAATGACAAATGTGCCAAAGGAGCTAAATCTCCTGAAGCTCCAAGTGAACCTTGCGTGTAAACAACCGGCAGTATATCATTATTGTAAAAGTCCAATAATCGCTCCACCGTTTGTAATTGCACTCCCGAATGTCCGTAACTTAAAGATTGAATTTTCAGCAACAACATCAATTTTACAATTTCGTTCGGCACTTCCTCCCCTGTTCCGCAAGCATGCGATTTCACAAGGTTTTCCTGAAGTTTGGACAAATTTTCATTAGAAATCTTAACATTACATAACGATCCAAAACCTGTATTGATTCCGTAAATGGGTTCCGGATGTGAAGCCATTTTTGCATCCAAATATTTTCTGCAATTGATAATATTGGCTTTTGCATTCTCTGAAAGAGCAATCGATTTATTATAAGAAATGATCTCTTGTAAAGTTTCAAAAGAAAGCAAATTCGTGCTTATATAATGTACATTCTCCATTTTGGCTGATTTTAAGTGTTCAAAATTCCACAAATCAACATTAAAAACCAATTTTTTTTAACAATAATTAAAAATTAGCTCGAAAAAACAAAGCACTATTGACTAAAAGTCCATAGTTCTGGCTTGCCAAACTAAAAGTCTGCAAGATTGGATTTCGAAAAATTCATAAAATTGCCACAGATTCACAGATTAAAATGATTTTAAAATCTGTGAATCTGCGGCAAATGAATGTTTTTTTTAGAAACTAAAACCGAATGCAATAAAGTGCATAGTTTTAAACTTTATTTCAGATCGATAAAATCCTCCAATTATTTTTCGGTCTTCACAACCTCTTTAAAAAGTTTCTGCTTTTATAAGATCAAAAGCACAAATAGCTATTTTTAAACAAAAAACCATATTGCTTTAACCTAGATTCAACATTAAAAGAAACTGAAAATTCATATTGAAAACAAAGATAATCTCAAAAAACAAAGAAATAAATTACGCAATTTTAAATTTGACTCAAAATTGATTTTTAATTATTGAACTATTCGCAAAAACGAACGATAAAGCTTTGTTTTTTCATAAAAAACTGTACTTTTGGAAAATCAAAAATGAAAGCTTTTAACAGTACATATCACTCTTCTTTGACAACCAAAATTTGGGTTGCGCTTGCTGTTACAACTACATCTACTACAACTACTACCCCGTAGGGGTATTCTTTTTTACATATAGTCCAATTTTATTCTATCTTTTTTATAAAGAAGGAAAGTCATGGGTGCATAGAAGCCTTTTGCATTTTTATAAAAAAAACAGAATACAAAACAAAATCGTTACGATTTAAAACATTGATAATCATACAAAAATAGTGGTGTTAAATCACTCTAAAACAAATATAAAAATATCATGAAAGTATTAAAGTTTGGCGGAACTTCGGTGGCCAATGCAGAAAACATAAAATTAGTTTTAGATATAGTTATAAATAAAGCACAAGACGAAAAACTTGTTGTTGTAGTATCCGCTTTAAGCAAAGTAACCGATTTATTGCAATTGGCAGCCTCAAAAGCCGCTTCCAATGACGAAAGCTTCAAAGATATTGTTACCGAAATAGAGAAAAAACATTTAGAAGCACTTAAGCAACTTATTCCTGTAAGTGAGCAAAGTGGTTTGTTGAGCCATATCAAACGCATCATTAATCATTTAGAAACTTTGCTTGACGGTTGTTTCTTATTGGGTGAACTTTCAGCAAGAACTTTGGATACAATTTTAAGTTTTGGTGAATTATTGTCCTCCTATATAATTGCCGAAGCTTTAAAACAAAAACTGAAAAACAGCAGTTACAAAGACAGCCGTGAATTAATCAAAACCAACAATCATTTTGGAAAAGCAGCCGTAAACTTTGAACTTTCAAATAAACTAATTGCCGATTTTTTTGCTTCAAATGAAAATCAAGTGGTTGTAATGCCCGGTTTCATTGCAACTTCCGAAGATGGAATTATCACAACTCTTGGTCGTGGCGGTTCTGATTATACTGCGGCGATTATTGCCGGAGCTTTGAATGCTACTGATTTGGAAATTTGGACAGATGTAAACGGAATGTTCACTGCCAATCCAAAAATAGTAAAACAAGCACAGCCAATCGCTACAATTTCATACCAAGAAGCAATGGAATTGTCGCATTTTGGAGCCAAAGTATTGTATCCACCAACTATTCAGCCGGTTTTAAGAAAAAATATTCCGATTTTAATCAAGAATACTTTTGAACCGCAAGCCGAAGGAACTTTGATTTCCAATAATGTTTCAAAACATATAAATCCTGTAAAAGGAATTAGCCATATTGACAATATTACTTTAATTACTCTTGAAGGTTCCGGAATGATTGGAGTTGCTGGATCGTCAAAACGTTTATTCGAAGTTTTGTCTCATGAAGGCATCAACGTAATTTTTATTACTCAAGCTTCATCGGAGCATTCTATATGTATTGGTATCCAAAACTCAGATGCCGAAACTGCTGAAGCCGCTATAAATAAAGCTTTCCAAATAGAAATTGCCCAAAACAAAATTGATCCATGTATTGTTGAACAAGGTCTTTGCATCATCGCTTTGGTTGGTGAAAACATGAAAAACCACCAAGGTTTAAGCGGTAGAATGTTTAGCACTTTAGGAAAAAACAATGTCAACATCAGAGCAATTGCCCAAGGTGCTTCAGAGCGAAACATTTCGGTTGTCATCAACGAAAGAGACGTTAAAAAAGCACTGAACTCTTTGCACGAAAACTTCTTTGAAGAAAACATCAAACAGTTAAACTTGTTTGTAATGGGAGTTGGAAATGTAGGAGAGAAATTCATTGAGCAAATTCACCAACAAAAGAAATTCTTAAAAGAGAATTTAAAAATAAATCTTAGAGTTATTGGTATTTCCAATTCCAGAAAAATGTATTTTGACGAAGACGGAATGTCTCTGAAAGAATGGCAATCGCTTTTGGAAAAAGGGGAAACTGCCAATATGGAACAATTTATAGCTAAGGTAAAAGAACTCAACTTACGCAACAGTATTTTTGTGGATATTACTGCCAATGCCGAAGTTTCTAAAACTTATGATCAATATTTAAAACAAAACGTTGCCGTTGTAACTTGTAACAAAATTGCTTGTTCATCTGCCTACGATAATTACAAAAACCTAAAAAGTTTATCGCGTCAATTCAACGCTCCTTTCCTTTTTGAAACAAACGTTGGAGCCGGATTACCAATCATTGATACCGTTAAAAACTTAATTGCTTCCGGTGATAAAGTACACAAAATTCAAGCCGTTTTGTCAGGTAGTTTAAACTTTATCTTCAACAACTTCAGTGAAACTTACAGTTTTCATGATGTTGTAAAAGAAGCTGGAGTTCAAGGTTTTACAGAACCTGATCCAAAGATTGATTTGAGTGGTATTGACGTAGCCAGAAAGATACTTATTTTGATTCGTGAAAGTGGGTACAAAATGGAAATTGAAGAAATTCAAAATGAGTCTTTCCTTCCTGCAGCATGTATGGAAACAACTAATAACGAAGCTTTTTTCGCTTCATTAATCGAACATTCAAAACACTTTGAATCTATTTTAGCGGAAGCGAAACAAAAAGATAGCCGACTAAAATTTGTGGCTCAATTTGAAGATGGAAAAGCAAGCGTAGGTTTACAATTCATCCCAAAAGACCATCCGTTTTACAATTTGGAAGGAAAAGACAATATCGTTTTATTCTATACTGATCGTTATGTTGATCAGCCATTATTGATAAAAGGTGCCGGTGCCGGTGCGGCTGTTACAGCATCCGGTATTTTTGCCGATGTAATTAGAATAGGGAATATATAACGCAATTAACCGTAGAGATACACTGCAGTGTGTCCCTACAATGCGTAATCAAACAAAAAAACAAATGAACGAAATAAAAATATTTTGCCCTGCCACAATCGCGAATCTTTCGTGTGGTTTTGACGTACTTGGACTTTGTTTGGCCACTCAAGGCGATGAAATGATTGTTCGCAAGTCTAAGGAAAAAGGAGTTCGTATTACTAAAATAGTCGGTGCCGATTTACCAATGGAAACCGAAAACAATGTTTCGGGTGTTGCCGCTTTGGCGATGTTGGAGGAAGTGGAAACCGAATTTGGTTTTGAAATCGAAATCTACAAACACATCAAAGCCGGAAGCGGTATCGGAAGCAGTGCGGCAAGTTCTGCGGGAGCTGTTTTTGGAATCAACGAATTATTGGGAAGACCTTTCACTAGAAAAGAATTGGTAAAATTTGCGATGCAAGGTGAAAAATTAGCTAGCGGAAACGCCCATGCCGATAACGTTGCCCCTGCCCTTTTGGGAGGTTTTACATTGGTTCGCTCTTCAAATCCTTTGGATATTATCAAAATTGACAGCCCATCTGAATTGTATGCAACGGTGGTTCATCCGCAAATTGAGTTGAAAACATCCGATGCCCGTTCGGTATTGAAACAAACCGTTTCGCTGAAAAGCGCCATTACCCAATGGGGAAATGTAGGCGGATTGGTAGCCGGTCTTTATACTCAGGATTACGAACTAATCGGGCGTTCTTTGCATGACGAAATCATCGAACCTATCCGCTCTATGCTGATTCCGGGATTTGATTTAATCAAGCAGACCGCTTACGAAAACGGAGCCTTGGGTTCAGGAATTTCGGGTTCAGGTCCTTCTATTTTCGCTTTAAGCAAAGGAAAAGAAAACGCCGATAAAATCGCCAAAGCCATGAGTGCCGTTTACGAAGAAATGAATCTGCCTTATGAAATTCACGTTTCGAAAGTGAATGACGAAGGAATCTCTATTATTTAAGAATTCAGATTAACGATTTTAGATTTTTGATTTAACCGTTACGTTAAAAATCATAAATCTAAAATCGTTAATCTTCAATCAAAAATCACAATGAAATATTACAGTTTAAACCATAATGCCCCAAACGTTTCTTTTCAGGAAGCAGTAATACAAGGACTAGCAGCCGACAAAGGATTGTATTTCCCTGAGAGTATTACACCATTAGCACCAAGTTTTTTTGATTCAATTGAGAGTTTATCACACGAAGAAATCGCTTTTGAAGCCATCAAACAATTCGTTGGAGACGAAATCCCAACAGAAACTTTAAAACAAATCATTGCCGAAACTTTATGCTTTGATTTCCCTGTAGTGGAAGTTGAAAACGGAATCTATTCCCTTGAATTATTTCACGGGCCAACAATGGCTTTCAAAGACGTAGGAGCGCGTTTTATGTCCCGTTGTTTGGGTTATTTCAACAAAGACAAAAAAGATGCTAAAAACACGGTTCTTGTGGCAACTTCCGGAGATACGGGAGGCGCTGTTGCGAGTGGTTTTCTTGGCGTAAACGGCGTTGATGTCGTAATCCTTTACCCTTCCGGAAAAGTGAGCGACATACAGGAAAGACAATTAACCACTTTGGGACAAAATATTAAAGCACTTGAAGTAGATGGTGTTTTTGACGATTGTCAGGATATGATAAAAAAGGCGTTTTTGGACGAAACTTTGGCACACAAAAACCTGACTTCAGCGAATTCTATCAATATTGCACGTTGGTTACCACAAATGTTTTACTTTTTCTTTGCTTACAAGGCATTAAAGAGTCAAAACAAACCATTGGTTTTCTCTTGTCCAAGCGGAAACTTCGGAAATATTTGCGCCGGTATCATTGCCAAAAAATTAGGATTGCCTATCGATCATTTTGTGGCTTCTACCAATGTAAATGATACCGTTCCTAGATTCCTTGTGAACGGAATTTACGACCCAAAACCATCTATCGCGACGATTTCAAACGCTATGGACGTAGGAAATCCAAGCAACTTTGTTCGTATCCAAGAAATGTACGACAATGATTTGGCGCAATTCGAAAAAGATTTCACTTCCTATACTTTCACCGATGCTGAAACTTTAACAGCAATGAAACATATTTATAATGACGATAGAAAATATATCGCAGAGCCACACGGAGCTGTTGGCTATTTAGGTTTGAAAAAAGAATTGGCAAACAAACCAAACGCCATTGGTATTTTCTTGGAAACTGCACATCCAATCAAATTCCTGGACGTAGTAGAACCTGCTTTGGGTGTTACTTTACCGCTTCCAAAGCAAATTGAAAGTGTAATGAACAAAGAAAAAGTAAGCGTTAAAATTAAAACTTACGATGATTTGAAAGCTTTCTTGGGATAAACCATTTATATAGCACCACATACAAAACGACTGAGAATTATTTCAGTCGTTTTTTTTTGGAGCTAATCCTGCTGTCCGCTGTATCTGTGCGCCCGAACCCCGGGCACACAGGATGCCGCTTCCATCAGGGCTATGAGAGACATCAGAGATTCCAGAAAGATAGTTTCAAAACTTCAGCATTATTTGTTCAAATTTTAAAAGGACTGCTATTCAATTTTAAATTTAAAAATTGGTAAGAAAAAAACATATATTTGAAAAGAGATAGAAAAACTAGTAAGTCATTATTTATATGGATGTATTCATAAATTTTATTAGCGCAATAATTGGTGGTATCTTTGTATGGGGTATTCAACAATTTTATCAAAATAAACGAGAAACTAACAAATCAAAATTTATAAAATTAAAGCATAAAGATAAAATTATTGATTATAAAATCTTGAATGATTTAAAACCAGGAATAAATTTAGATTTGATGAAGGAATATTTAGGAAATCCCTTTAAAATATTTAAAAAGGATGATTCTATTTTTTCCGACAAGTTAATAGAAACTAATTCTTTTTTATATACATTCAAAAATGCTGATGTAAAAATTACATCAAAAAACAATCTAACAATTGATTCGATAACTGTTTTACCAAAAGATAAAAAATTCAATATTTTAGATTTTACTGAAAGTCTAAACTTAAATTCGAATAACATCAATGTTGCTAAAGTAAATCAGAATCTAATCACAATTTCAAAACATACTTTTATTGCATCGAGACACGACTACCGTTTTGCAATAAAATATAGTTTGACAAATCCACTCTATTCAACAATTACTCTCTACGGTATTATGAAAGATACTTTTCATGAATATTTTGAAAAAAAAGATCCCAATTTATTTTTAGATGGCTTGATTACTGGTATATGTATTTCAGATTATGATGGAGAAAGTTATTATATCTATGACTATGAATTAAGATAACCCGATCGCGGATTTGCACACGAGCGATAGCGAACTGACGAAGTAACCCGATAGCGCGTATTTGCAATCCGTGCCTGCAAAGACAAGCTATCTAGCTAATCTTACTACAAAAAAAGACGGCAAAATCTGAATTATTCAAATCTAAATTAAATAGATAATTGGAGCGTGCACGAATTGCAAATTCGCGCGATCCTGAAAATCTCAACAACCATTAAAGATTTTATATATTAGCAGAATATCTGTCACCATTCAGATTTAAATATAAGTCAACTAGTATTTAATGATAAAACTAAAAAAAACAACATTTATCCTAATTATCATATTGTGTTTCACTTTCTGCAAAAGAAATGAAGATGATTATATTTTTGAAGATGCTAGATTTGAAAACATGGATAAATTAACCATAAAAGAAGTAATAGAAACGGAGCAAGAAATAGGCTCCACCGAAAGAAATGAGAATAACACTTTTGGACTTGATCAAGAATATTATCCCAACCAAAATGGTTTTAATCTTTCGTATCCAAAAGTTTTTGAAAGAAACCAGAAAGAACTTGGGTTAGAAACAGACTATTTCTGTACTAACAATGATGGATTAATTAAAGTAATATTTTACGAATGGAAATCAAAATATTGGAATCTTAATGGTTTTGAAAGTGATACTATAAAAAGACTGAATGCTTCTGAAATAAAAAAGTATCAAAATAAATTTAATAACCTTAAAAAAGGGATAATTAATAAACTTGGAAAAGCCACTCAAATAAATATTGAAAAACATAATGATACAATTTCGAATTATATAGACAATTACGAATGGAAAAAAAACGATTTGAATGTTTCATTATCGTTCTATTATGGTGATGATACTTTTAACCAAATAAGATTAGTAATTCATAAAAAATAAAACAATAACATTAATACAAACCAAATTAACTCGCCCGCTCTTCAAAGTGTCCCCATAAAAAAAACTACACTGCTGCGCAAATATCTCTGACTTTGCGCAATTTTTTTATGCTCTTATAAATTCTAAATCTCTTAAAAGTTTCCCGCCTTTTTACGCGAACATCCTTGATATGTAACCCACGTTAGCGCAGAAATTTTTTTCTGTACCCGCAGAGAGATCGACAAAGCATATAAAAAAGCAACACGGGATTTTTATCGCAAAATATTCATAAATGCCTTTTTTTCAAAAAAAGATGGTCTGTCAAAGTGGTTGAACGAGCTATTTCGAGCTACGGAAGACAATTCAAGTGGTTGAACAAGCTCCCTCGAACTGCGGCGAACTGTTCAAGTGGTTGAACCCCGATCGTACAGATTTACTTCGTCAGTTCGCTATCGCTCGGGTGGAATCATAAGTGTTCTAAAAAGTTGAATTTATTGAATTCATTAGATTTATACACATAGTTTGTCATTCCGACGTAGGAGGACACGAGCGAAAGCGAATTGGCGAAGCAATCTCCGTTAGAAACTCGACAAAGATTGGTGATTTTGATTACGGAATTACTTGCGGAGATTCCTCCTACGTCGGAATGACAAGTTTGAGGATTATTGGGATGTTGTGCGTAAGAGCGGGACGCTCGCACCTGCGCTAAAGACTACAATTGCAAAAAAAATTATGAAAAACTAAATTTCCCGCTTAGCCCCGATTACTTCGTCAGTTCGCTTCGCTCGTGTGCAGTGAAAATCCTTGTGTGCCGGGGTTCGGCAAACAAGATTGCAACGGAAAGCGGGACTGAATTTCTTATGAAAATGAATTTTCTGCTCCTAAAAATTAACCTGATAATGTGAATTTACTTCGTCAGTTCGCTATCGCTCGGGTGCAATCCGTGTCGCAAGACAAGCAATCTAATTAACCTTACTATAAAAATCACAAAAAAAGAAAGGCTACCCTTATCCGGATAGCCTTTCTTTTTAAACAAAAACATTTACTTTTTTTGTTTTGTAGATTTAAGATTTTACTTTTTGATACGCTAAATTCACACCTACAGGTAATTTCTCTTCTTCTTTATCTTTAACTAAAAGTTTTATAGCCAAAACAACTACTCCTGTAAATAGAATAATGATTCCCAATACATAAAAAGCGTTTGTGTAATCAATTAAATCCTTAGTTTGTGATACTCCACTTTCGTCAATCACGTCTTTAGTAAATTTAACTGCTTTAGCTTTGAACAAGAAAGCAATTAACATCGCTCCTATATTTCCGCCTGCTCCTACAATTCCGGCAACACTACCTACTGCTTTTGGATTTACAAATGGTACCAAGCTGTATGTTGCACCATTTGCCATTTTTAAACTCATTCCAAACAAGAACATTAAAAAGATAGCAACTCCCAATTGATTTGTCATTCCAAAGAAAATAACACCTACACCTTCAATAAGAAGCAGTAACGCAAGCAATAAATTTTTCCCTGAAAAGCCATATCTCTTACCAATTTTGTCAGCAACAATACCGCCAAATGGTCTTGCAAAAAGGTTGATTAATCCAAAAAGACCTGCGCAGATTCCAGCTGTTTTCAAAGTAGCACCAAAAGTATCTGTAAAATAAATTGGAGCAAAATTATCAATAGTGATCTCAACACCAAAACAAGCAGCATAAGCAATGGTCAAAACCCAAGTGCGGTAATCTTTTACAGCCAGCATAAAGGTGTTTTCTTTATTCGCTGTTTCTATTCCAAGTTCTTTATAGTTTCCATTTGGTAAATCTTTTGTATATCTCAAATAGATAAAAGCAAAAACCAATAATAGTACTCCGGGAATAATCATGGCATATCTCCAGCTGTCTTCCTTAGTACATACTCCTAATCCTACGAATCCGGCGGCAATAAGCGGCATGGTAATATTAGCTAAACCAGCACCAGCATTTCCAAAACCTCCTGCCGTAGCATTGGCGGTTCCTTTTATAGACGGAGCAAACATTACTGAAGTATGAAATTGTGTGATTACAAATGAAGCTCCAATAACACCTATTGCCAATCTAAATAGAAGAAAACTTTCATAAGATTGTGAAGTACCAATCAGTAATACCGGTACGGAGCAAATTACTAACAACCAGGTGTAAACTAATCTAGGACCAAATTTATCAACTAATCTGCCTATTAACAAACGAGCGATGATAGTTGCTGATACAGCTGCAATTTGAATGTTTCCTAATTGGTCTTTTGTCAGGTGCAATTGTTCCTTTGCAAGAGGCATAAGTGATGCCATACCGAACCATGCAAAAAAGGAAAAGAAAAAAGTTAACCAAGTAATGTGGAAGGTACGCATTTGAACTCCTTTGCCACTAAAAATGTTTAAACTTGAAAGCGGTTGATTTGTTGAAATTGAACTCATATCAAAAAAATTTAATCGTTTAGTACTGTTTATTTTTCTAAGTATCAAACTTACGTCTAAGTATTTTACTTATTCATAAGGCAAAATTAAATGCTTTACTTTGAACAAAAACTGCCAAAACGCAGTTTTTAAAAAAAAATTAAGTATTTATACGTAAGTATATTGATTTAAGTAAATTTCGACAACCTATCAATAAATAAAAATCAAGACGGCGGATTTTAACAGGAGCGATCGATCTCATTAAGTTAAGCTTTAATTCGCTCTCGCAAAGGCGCAAGGCCGCAAAGTTAAAATCGGGTTTCTTTGCGACTTTGCGCCTTTGCGAGAATTATATTTAGACAAAGTGTAGTAAGAAGTCCTAAACTTAATGATATTGCGCAAGCGATAGCGAACTGACAAAGTAATCCGTGTCAGTAAAGACAGCCAATCAAGTTAATTTTTCATAACAAAAAAAGCCACAAGAAAATAACTCTTGCAGCTTTTTGTATTTGTAAAGGTTATAGCAATTTAATACATTTGGACTCATCTGCACGGAAAACCTTCAAGCAAACCTAGACTAATACAATTATGACATTAATTGCGATATTTTTTCCGTTTCTTTCCTTCTTTTTAAGAGGCAGAATACTCACGTCTATTCTTTGTTTAATTCTGCAGATAACTTTAATCGGGTGGATTCCCGCAGCTATTTGGGCTGTTATTTCATTGCAAAACTCCAGAGCCGATAAACGCAATGAAAAGTTGATTAAGGCTATGAGAGCTAAGTAATAAGCATCGTATTACTCTCAAAGTTTTTCATTCCTGTAAAGACAAGATATTTCGTAATGGATTTTTCACATAGCATATCCGTAATCTTGTCATTTCTGACGAAGGAGAAATCTCACTCGCATATCGACAAAGATTACTGACTTTTCTATGCGGAATTACTTGCGGGGATTCCTCCTCCGTCGGAATGACAAACTTGCCGATTGTTTGGCTATTTAAAAACGTCGTTTTTAGAAACGAGGAATGACAAATTTCACGGATGATCACAAAACCAATTCTTCAAACAAGCGCTGAATAGTTTTGTCTAAATCATCACAGAAACCGGAATGCGGTCTTGAAGTTTGTATAGACGAGCTTCGGATAGCGGTTAACCAGCGAAAACGTGAAGGAATATCAAACTCGCCGATAGGTCCGCCAGCTTTGCCTCCTTGGGCTATTTTTTGAAAAGATTCTAAATTCAATTCGAGTTGTTCAAGGTCAAAATCTTCTGAGAACAACAATAATTTAGTTTCATTGACTGAGTAGATCATTTTTATAAATTTTGCTTTTTTGCAAAACAGAATAATGCCCACATTCAGGAATTCTTCCCGCTCTACCCTTGGCACAACGCGAACAACGGCGTACTCATATAAGTTTTTCTCTTGCATTTTCGGCTTCATTTATAAAAATTTCTGAATGGTTCAATCTAGTCCATAAAAACTCAAAATAGATTCTGCGAATTTCATCGGGAGTTTGCTCGCTGTCTTCCCAATGGAGCCAATCTTCGGGTATGTAATTGACGATATCCTGTAAAATTTCTTTAGTGAGTAATTTTTTAAAAGCGTTATCGGTGGCTTTCAATTCGGTAGCCTGAGGCAGTAGTACATGATCTTTTATTAACGCAAAAGGACTTTTGGCGTGCGTTTCCCAACTTTTCCAGGAATGATGAAAATAAAGAGAAGCTCCATGGTCAATGAGCCATAATTCTTTGTGCCAAATAAGCATATTGGTGTTTCTGAAAGTGCGGTCCACATTGGTAATAAACGCATCCAGCCATACGATTTTTGACGCCAGATCTGCAGGCAGCTTTGTCACGACGGGATCATAAGTAATCGCTCCTGACAAAAAATGCAGTGCCAGATTCAGTCCCTGACTGCCTTGTAACAAGTCCTGAATTTCCTCATCACCTTCGGTACGTCCAAAAGCTTCATCGAGGTTGGCAAACACCAATTCGGGCATTTTAAGGTTTAAAACTCTTGCGATTTCGCCGCCTATCAATTCGGCTATCAGCGCTTTTACGCCATGCCCGGCACCTCTAAATTTCAAGACATACTTAAAATCATCATCAGCTTCGGCCAAAGCCGGCAAAGATCCGCCTTCCCGCAAGGGCGAGATGTAACGGGTGACATTTACGGTTCTTAATTCAAGTGGTTTTTTCATAGTACACTTTTAGGAACTGCAAACTTACGAATAAAGATACTAAGAGACTAAGATTCTAAGATGTTGATATTAAAGCCTAAACTCCTAAACTTTCCCCTAAACTTCTAACCTTTTAACCTTTCAAACATTTCAAAGCCCAAAACTCAAATACGCTTTTCCGATATTGGCAATAATATCCGAAGCGATAAAGGATTGATAACCCGTTTCGGGCAAAGCAACATCAGCAGTTAGTCCATGAAGATAAACGCCCAAAATTGCAGCATCAATAGTTTTGTAGGATTGTGCCAAAAGACTGGTAATCATCCCCGTCAGAACATCACCACTGCCGGCTGTTGCCAGAGCAGCATTTCCGGTTGTGTTTCTATAAATCATTTGACCATCTATAATATAAGTTGGTGCGCCTTTCATCACAATTACAACCTGATTTACAATTGAAAACACTACCGTTTTTCCAATTTTTTCCTCTTCGGTATGCCATTTTCCTATCAAACGTTCCAATTCTTTGGGGTGTGGCGTCAAAATAGCTTTTGGAGGAACCAAAGCCATCCAAGAAGGATTATGAGACAAAATATTTAGCGCGTCGGCATCAATTACTAATGGAAGATTATTATTGGACAAAAAATCATGAAACGCTTTTTGTGTTGCCATTTTCTGTCCCATTCCGGGGCCAATACCAATAGCATCGACATCCAAATTCAACGCTATCTCTGAAAGGTATTTTTCATGGTCATCAACTACAACCATCACTTCGGGAACCGATATCTGTACAATTTCGTAACCACATTGTGGCACAAAAGCGGTCACCAAGCCACAACCTGTTCTCAGAGCTGCTTTCGAAGCCAGACACACCGCCCCTATCTTTCCATAACTTCCACCTACGAGCAAAGCATGACCCTGAATGCCTTTGTGGGTATATTTGTCTATGGTTTTGTAGCGCTTTAGGATTTCATTTCTGTCAATAACAATTGGACTATTCATTAGATCTTTTTTCTATTAAAAGTACGAAATTCTGAAACTCAAATTTTAAAAAACCGAAAATCTTCAGGGCGTGCCCCCAGTAAGAAAAGGGGCTTACCTATCGTTGCGGTTATACAGCCCCTTTCCCTACCGCGGTCGGGCTATCCATGCTACTTCGGTAGCTCATTTCTATCCCTCACGCAATGCGCCACAAGTTTAGTGAAAACGAAAAAATTTCAGCTTTACACAAGATTCCTGAGAACCAAAACCTAAATTTATTTCGTCATAATATGAAATAATATTCAACTCCCTAGCGTATTACAAAAAACATACTCTCAATATTGTCAATTCCAAGGCATTATTTTTTTTCATTGTTGTCCGGCAAAAATATAAATGGAATTCCGAACTCAATATTTATGGTACTTACTGACAGGTCGCTCCTCTGGAGCTTGTTTTTGTCAATTCTCTTTTCTACAAACAGAGCGTCCCCATGGGACTAAAATAGCTCCGTTAGGAGCAAACTGTCTGTAGAAAATAAATGTTTTTTTTTATAAAGCTACAGAGTAGCGACCTTTTGATTATTCACAAAATTTAATCGGACAACAATGTTTTTTTTCAAAAAAAGCATGAAATGATTTCAAATTTTAGTAGCCATCAATAGTAAAAAATCTGCGTAAATCTGCAAAACCTGCGTGCCTCATTTTTACACAGATTTTCCAGATTTACCCAGATTTTACTTCAAAATCTTTGAGAGACTAAAAAGCGTCATAGAAACTAGTATTGAACTTCAAAACTGACCTAGCGGGTTTCCCGCAAAGCCGAAGACGCAAAAAAATCAGCACTAAACTTTGCATCTTTATGCCTTTGCGAGAAAGAATAAAAAACGTAACTAAATATGATATTAAAAACAATCCGCCAGAACAACTAACAAAAACAATCAAAATTCCCGAATTAAAAAAACCAAAACTATATCCGCGGGAAACAAATTATAAACATTAACTTATTGTTTTGTTAACTTGGCAAAAAGTAAATTGAAATAATTTTGCCTTGATAATAACAAAACAAAATATTTTTAATGAAAAAATTTTACCTAGTCGTAGTCGCATTACTTTTTGCTTTTAGCGCCTACAGCCAAACCAAGAATTACGCTTACCTTAAAGTAAAAATCAACAATCTTAAAGTCGATTCTTTGGTTATTATGTCATACAAAAACCCAAATTTCAAAAAAGTCATCAAAAAACTTGACAATGAAGGAATTTTGAAAGACACCCTAAATGTAAAGGCCGATAAATATTACGTAAGCAATTGTTCAAGTCTTTTTCCAAACGGTATCTATCTTAATAATGGATACGATTTAAAAATTACTGTTGATGCCAATGAACCAGGAAAAACACTTTCTTTTAGTGGGAAAGGCGCGACAGAGAATGATTTTGTAACAACATTTGCCAAACACGAAGAAAATTTTGACTACGAATCGTTACTGCAATTGGATCAATCTGCATTTGACAAACAAACCGAACAAATCAGACTGAATTTATTTGCCACATTTGACAAAAAGAAATATGCATCTGATTTTGTTGTTTACCAAATTGCCTATTTGGACAGCTTTATCGAAATGAAGACACAAACCTATAAGACAATTTTAGAAAGCCGAAAATAAATCGTTTCAGCATTTTTGGCTTTACCGATATTTGTTTTCTTCCTTTACTCGATGTGCAAAGACACTGTCAAGAATTCCACGACAAAAACAGCATATCAACAAAAAAACTACTGAGAAATAAATAATCGCTCAGTAGTTTTCTCTTTTTAAAACAATCCCATTCTATTGCAAAAAGCGTTCTACGAAAACTATTCTTTTATAATTATTATACTGGCTTTGTATCCAGTTCCTACATTCCATTGATCATTCATAACAGCAACTCCTTTGTCGTCATAAACTTCAAACTGTGCTGTATTGGGTGAAGCAAATCCTTCGTTCAAAGCCTCTATATCTAACCTATTTATTCCCTTTTCAAGTTTTATTTCAAAACCTTTAAAATCACCATCCAAAACAACTTCGGGCACAACTACTTTATCATTTACATAAACCTTTACCTTGTCTCCATCCAAATATGCCGCATCACGATAACGTATTTTCGCAGTCATAGATTGGGTTTTGAAACTGCCTAAAAATTGATTTTGTCTGTAAAAAATTCCTTCAGCGTTTGCTGGTTTTTTATACAAATACTGATTATCAAAAAGTTTCTTCGGATCAAACGGCAAGGAATCTTTCTTTTTTACAATATCCGGAGGAGTAACTTTTGGGGAAATTTCTTTTGGAGGAATAGCTTTTTCTTCTTTTGGATGCTTTGGAGGAATTCCCTTGAATGCATTATTAAATTCATCCTGAGCATAGCCACTCGATGACATTCCGATCATAACAACAAAAAACAATATTCGTTTCATATCACTTATTTATTTAAACATATCTTATAGCCAATCTCATAACTACAAAAAACAGAAACTGGCTATTATAACATAACAACCTATACTAGAATTTATTGCATTTTTTACCAAAAAGTAATTCTAAAATCAAAGAAAGATGGATAAGCATTCCCGAAAAATTTGGAGGACTAAGCGGGTCACCGGTAGTAGATGAGCAAGGCCTTGTTGTCGGAATCGTTTCAAACGCCACAAATGATCCCATTACTGACAAAAAATACTTTTCTCCCTGCACGATTAGTTCCCTTATTTCCTTTTTGGAAACAAGTAAAGGAAATTAATAGTACATCTTTTCTTCAATAAAGCCTTACTTTTCCCGCGTCAATTCAAAAAAAATCCTTTTGGGTTAGAAATCTCGGAATATTTATAAGAACTTTGCACGCTTTTTGCAAATACACAAGCAAACAGCTTTTTAGGAATTATAAATTGATCATCCCCTGATGAAGAAGAAAATAGAAATTTTAGCGCCAGCAAAAGATTTAATTCACGGTATAGCCGCAGTAAATAGTGGTGCCGATGCACTTTATGTTGGAGCGCCGCAATTTGGAGCTCGTTCTAATGCAACCAATTCGATTGAAGACGTTGCCGCCTTGGTAGAATATGCCCATTTATACAATGTTCCTGTTTTTGTGGTTATCAACACCATTCTTTACGACAATGAATTGGAAACTTGCCGCCAGATGATTTGGCAATTGTATGATATTGGTGTCGATGCGCTTATCATTCAGGATATGGCAATTTTAGAAATGGACTTGCCTCCTATCATTCTACATGCTAGTACACAAGCCAATAACAGAGATGCCGACAAGATGAAATTTTTGGCCGATGCCGGAATCAAACGTGTGGTATTGGCCCGTGAATTGAATTTACACCAAATCAAAGAAATCAGCAACGCAACCGATGTGGAACTGGAATTCTTCGTAACAGGTGCTTTGTGCGTTTCCTTCAGCGGAAATTGCTATATGAGTGTTGCCAATGGAGAACGTTCAGCCAATCGAGGTTCTTGCGCCCAAAACTGCCGTTTACCATACAATCTAATCGACGGTCACGGAGAAACATTAATAAAAAGCACCCATTTACTTTCCATCAAAGATTTTGACGTTTCAAATGAAATTCCAAATTTGGTCGAAGCCGGAGTTTGTTCTTTCAAAATCGAAGGCCGTTTGAAAGATATCGTTTATGTAAAAAACAACGTTTCTTACCTTAGAAAAAAACTGGATGCTTTCCTTGAAGGAAGCGATAAATACACTAAGGCTTCTTCCGGAAAATGTACTTATACTTTTGACTCAGAGTTAAATCGAACTTTTAACCGTGGTTATACCGATTATTTTGTGAATGAAAGACACGCCACAATCGGTTCTTGGGAAAGTCCAAAATCCAAAGGGCAGTACATCGGTAAATTAATCAGAACCGTTGGAAATGCTTATGAAATTGAAAACGGAGAACTCCTTAACAATGGTGACGGTTTGTGCTACATCAATGACAACAATGAAGCCGAAGGAATCTACATCAATAAATCCGAAAATGGTTTGGCGTATCCAAACGTTTTGAAGGAAATCAAAGACGGTACTTTTATATACCGTAACAATGACGCCGCTTTCATCAAAATTGTGGAGCGTGAAGACAGTGCGGTTCGAAAAATAAGCACGTCATTATTGTTATTCGAAAACGAAAATGGTTTTGAACTGCTTGCTACCGATGAAGACGGAAATACAAGTACTGTTCATTTGGTTCATCCAAAAGAACAAACCAAAAACAATCAATCCATCGAGGAAAACATCAAGACACAATTAGCCAAAACAGGTTTTACGCCCTATACCGCTGATAAAATTACGGTTCAATTTTCAGGCAATTGGTTTTTACCTATTTCAAAAATCAATGAAATGCGTAGAACTGTTTATGAGCAATTAACCGAAACCCGTTTGAAAAACTACAAACGAGAAGAACGTAAAATTGAAAAAACAAGCCATCCTTATCCGGAAACCAAATTGGATTTCATGTACAATGTTTCCAACAAATTGGCCCGTAAATTCTATGAGCGACACGGAGTAACCGAAATCGAAAAAGCATTCGAATTACAATGGGATCCAGGAAAATCACGTGTGATGACAACCAAATATTGCATCAAATACGAATTGGCGAAATGTCCAAAATATCATAAAGACACGATGGAAACCAAACTGAAAGAGCCTTTGGTATTAAAACAGGGAGAATTGGAATACAAACTAAAATTCAACTGTAAACCATGTGAAATGGAAATTTGGGAAAAAGACGCCGAATTTGAAATCGAGGAAGATTAAGATAAATTTGACTCCCTTATAAAAATCTAAAACTACAAGAAAAGGAAACTTTACTTTGTAGTTTTTTTTTATTCTTTTTTCTTTAAAACATCATTTCCATTAATTTCTGTATTCAAAAGAATTAAAACTTACATAACTAAAAACCAAAACAATTACTTCTTTTCATTAACTTTATAAACCAAATAATTCAGATTCATCTTATATTTATATTTGAATTTTGATTTCTTGTCTTATAATAATTTTAAAATCATATAAAATGAAAAAAGTATTGTTCTTGACTGGTGATTTCACTGAAGATTACGAAACTATGGTTCCTTTCCAAATGCTGGAAATGGTTGGATACACAGTTCATACCGTTTGTCCGGGTAAGAAAAAAGGAGATACTGTAAAAACTGCCATCCATGATTTTGAGGGAGATCAAACCTATACCGAAAAACCAGGCCACAATTTCGCATTAAATTTCAGTTTTGATGATGTTAATGTGAATGACTATCATGGATTGGTAATTGCAGGAGGAAGAGCGCCTGAATATTTAAGATTGAACGAAAAAGTGATTGAAATGACCAAACATTTTTTCGAAACCAATAAACCCGTAGCAGCTATTTGTCACGGAATCCAAATTCTAACAGCTGCAAATGTTGTTAAGGGTAGAAAATTAACCGCATATCCGGCAGTTGGCCCGGAAGTTACATTGGCTGGAGGAATATTTCAATCCATTCCTATTGATGGAGCTTTTGTAGATGCAAATCTAGTTACGTCGCCAGCATGGCCGGCCCATCCAAGTTTCATCAGGGAATTTCTCAAAATTATGGGTGCCAAAATTGAAATTTAAACCTGATAATTTCCTTTAACTAAGAGTATTCTATCAACGAATAAATCTCAAAAACTACAACCAAAGCAATTTTGTTGTAGTTTTTTTATCTTTGAAAAGTAAAAAACACTCCCATTCATGATTACAATTGCAACGCTGGAAGATATTTCGGCTTTAGAAAAATTAGTCAACTCAGCCTATCGTGGGGAAACTTCCAAACAAGGCTGGACAACCGAGGCCGAACTTTTAAGCGGAAAAAGAATTACTGAAGATGAATTGTCAGAAATCATTAAAAACAAAGAAAATACAATCCTTAAATTTACTGACAACAAAACAATAATCGGTTGTGTATTACTTGTGAACAAAGGAAATAAGATTTACTTAGGAATGCTTACGGTTTCTCCAAATTTGCAAAACAGCGGTATTGGAAAACAATTATTGAAAGCAGCAGAAGTTCATGCTTTATCATTGAATCTTCACAAGATAGTCATGACCGTAATTTCTATTAGGGAAGAATTGATCGCTTGGTACAAGCGTCACGGTTTTGTTGATACTGGAGCAAGAGAGCCTTTTCCTCTTAATGGAACGGATGCTGTAACTCACGGACAACCGTTAGAATTTATTGTTTTGGAAAAGACAATTTAAAACTTGCTTTCAAACATATAAGTCATATAAATTTTTAGTTCCTCTTATTCTTGTAAAAAGTAAAAACAAAGTTCATAAAAGTTCGCTTCAAATCTTTTGAATTTCTTTCTTAAATGATCTTTTAACTTTACTTAGTTCGAGACAAAAAAAGAAAAAACTTATATGACTTATATGTTTGAAAAAATGAATTATACAAATATTTCATACTTTAGATAAAAAAACTAGACTATGAAAACACTCAATCAATGGTTTGACGAATATGCAGTAAGTCATCAAAACCCAACCAACAAAGCGATACACTACATCTGTGTTCCTGCTATTTTCTTTTCGATTGTGGGTTTGTTGATGAGTATTCCCACTACTTTATTGAATAATTTGCTACAACTTAACCAACCAATCGTAGAAAATTGGGCAGTTGTCATTTTAATTTTAGTCCTATTCTTTTACCTCCGACTGTCTTTTGTAATGGCTATCAAAATTGCCATTTTCTCGATTTTGTGCTTGATTCTTAATTTTTATATTGGGCAGTTCGTTCCTCTTTGGGCATTTTCAATCGGTGTTTTTGTTGTCGCTTGGATTGGACAATTTTATGGGCATAACATTGAGGGTAAAAAACCATCATTCCTAAAAGATATTCAATTTTTATTGATTGGCCCGGCTTGGGTTATTCAGAATCTATTTTCTAAAAAATAACGTTTCATATAATACTGTTGATATTCAGCCTTCTTTTTATACTTTTTTTGATTTCAAATATTAAAAGGCAAATTGCACCTGCACTAATCGGCAAAAGCCAATCCTTTGGCTGTAATGAAGAAGTGTGAAAATACAGATTTAAAATTGGCACATAAACGATAAGCAACGTACAAAAAATAGAAAACACAAATGATAGCAGCAAATTTCTATTTGAAAACAAGTAACTTCCCAAAACATTTTCATTGGTTCTCCTTGAAAGAATATTTGCAAACTGACCAAAAATTATGGAGACAAATGTAATTGTGATTGCTTTTTCATAATTGCCAATACCTGTACTATTGATGAAAAAGGAATACAAAAACGCTCCATAAGCGACAATTCCCATTATTATCCCTGATAAAAAAATTCCTTTCATAGCCTCCTTTGTTAATATTTTATCCTTTGGATTTCGTGGCGGACTCCGCATAATATTTTTCTCTGGGGGATCATAGGTAAGCATCGTTAAAGGAAGTAATTCACCAATCAAGTCTATCAATAAAATCTGCACTGCCAATATAGGCGTTCCAATTCCAAAAAAAGCGCCAATGAATCCAAATAACACACAAGTAAGTTCTGCCATATTACAAGCAAGGTTCGCTTTGATAGTCTTTTCAAAATTTCTAAAAATGATTCTGCCTTCTTTGACTGCAATAACAATAGTCGCAAAATTATCATCCAACAAAATCATATTGGCTACTTCCTGAGCTACTTTAGAACCATTTTTTCCCATGGCCACTCCAATATCCGCTCTTTTTAAACTCAAAGTATCGTTTACACCATCTCCCGTTACAGCAACAATTTCGCCAGCCTTCATCAGTAAATCTACAATCCGCAATTTATCATCTGGCGAAACTCTCGAAAACACCAATGCTCTTTTTTGAAAAACAGTCTTTAAATCCTCATCATTCATTGTTTGCAAAGTAGTGGCATTAATTATCATTGGATACTCATTCCTTTCATTCATCAACCCAATATTCTCAGCAATAGCTTTGGCTGTTACCTCATTATCGCCAGTTATCATAAACACTTTCATATGCGCCTTAAAAACAGACTCAATAGCAGATTTCACTCCTTCATGTGGCGGATCAAACATCGTAACGAAGCCAGCAAAAGTTAAATCTTGTTCAGCCTCATCAATCAAATAATCATTTTTAACTTCAAGATCTTTATATGCAATGGCAATAACCCTCAATGCTTTTTGAGAAAACACTTCAGCATTTGCCAGTATTTGTTTCTTTTTTTCGGTGGTTAATTCATCTATTTTTCCATTTGAAATAATTTCTGTCGATGATTCCAAAATCGACTCAATAGAACCTTTTACGACTGCAATTATTTTGTTATTGTGTTTCCTAATAATCGTTGCTCTTTTGCGAAAGGAATCAAATCGGAAAGCTTTTACATAAGGATAATCCCTTTCTATTTCTTCCAATGTGTATCCTGCTTTCATCGTAAGCGTCGCAAACGAAGCTTCTGTGGGATCACCAATGCAATACCATGAAGAATGAAATTTATCCGGTGGGCTTATTTTTCCGGTTGAAGATAGAAATCCGGAAAGAAAAAATATTTTCAAATCCCCCAAAGAATCTTTATTCAAAATTTCCCCTTCTTCATTTGAAATACTGCCAAGAGGCTCATAGCCCAATCCAGAAACCGAAAAAGATTCCCCATTAAAATAACATCCCGTTATAGTCATTTCATTTTTGGTAATTGTTCCTGTCTTGTCAGAAGCAATCACAGTTGCAGAGCCCAATGTTTGCGCCGATGCCATTTTTTTCACAATCGCTTTTCGTTTTGCCAATCGCCCAACTGCCAAAGCTAATGCCATCGAAATTTGTGCCGGAAGTCCTTCAGGTACCATTGCCGCAGCAACACTAACAGAAAAAACCAATGCCAAAACCAGGGAATCATGCAAAAGTAATCGTACTCCAAAAAGAAAAGCAGCAATGATTAATGTCACAATGGTTAGTTTCTTGGCAACATCAGCAATCTCAATTTGTATGGGAGCATCGGCAATTTTAATTTTTTGTGAAGAGCTACTAATTTTCCCAATTTCTGTTTGCATTCCGGTTGCATAGACAATTCCAATCGCTTCGCCTCTTGCAACGGTAGTCCCCATGAAGACGCAATTTTTTATCTCGCCAATAGCAAGTGTTTTATCGGTAACAAATAGATAATCTTTATTGGAAGGTAATGATTCACCGGTAAGAATAAATTCGTTTGCGGAAAAATCTTTGGAGTCTATCAAACGAATGTCTGCCGGGATTCCGTCACCTTCAGTCAATTTAACCAGATCACCAGGAACTAAGTCTTCTGCAAAAATTTCAATTGTTTTTCCTTCCCTTATAACAATGCATCTATTTACAACCAGCGCTTTGAGTGATGCCAATATGTTTTCTGCTTTCCATTCTTGATAGAAGCCAATTAAGGCATTCAAAACAACTATCATCAAAAGAATTGATCCGTCACGCTCCTGTCCTAAAAAGAAAGACACTAAAGAAGCTACAATTAAAATCAAAACCAGTGGGCTTTTGAATTGAGCAAAAAGCATTTTTAAAACATTTCTACTTTGGGTGTCTTTCAAAACGTTTTTACCGTATTTTTTTCTAGCCTGCAGTATTGCTTTTTCTTCAAGTCCGGTCCTAGCATTACCATTCAATTGCGTGATAACATCCTCTATATTCTGATTATAGAAATCCATACGTCAATCATTTTAAAAAAAACTGGATTATCAAAAAAAAACATTGCGAAACACCATGTAAATTACTAAAAATTAAAATATTAAACACATAAATCATTGTAAAAAGCAGAGTTAATATTAAAATTTTAAAGAAGAGAAAGTACTCATCCATCATGATTACATTAATCTTACTATAGCATTAAATATTTCAAATTAAAAAGTCAAAACCAAACACAAACACTTAAAAAACAAACAATTAACCATATTTTTTCATTATCTTTATAAGTCCCTTTTTTATTACAATTAGTATTAATTTAATTTTGAAATCAAAATGGAAAACAAAAAAATAATTACCGTTTTTGGTGCTACAGGATCACAAGGTGGTGGACTTGCCAGAGCTATTTTAGCAGATAAAGACAGTGAATTTACAGTAAGAGTTGTAACCCGAGATGTTAATTCAGATAAATCCAAAGCATTCTCACAATTAGGTGCTGAAGTAGTCGAGGCGAATATTGACGATATGCAAAGTATCAAAAAAGCAATAGCAGGTGCTTACGGTGCTTATTTTGTTACCTTTTTCTGGGAACACTTCTCTGTTGACAAAGAATTACAGGAAGTCAACAATTTTATTGAAGCTGCGAGAGAATCCCATTTACAACATATCATTTGGTCAACATTGGAAGATACCCGAAATTGGATGAAATTGGATGACGATAGAATGCCAACTTTACACGGAAAATACAAAGTACCTCATTTTGACGGAAAAGGCGAAGCCGACCATTATTTTAGAGAAGCTGAATTACCTACCACCTTTTTAAGAACTTCTTTCTACTGGGACAATTTTATTAATTTTGGTATGTGGCCACAAAAAGGGGAAGATGGAAACTACTATATCGCATTCCCAATGGATGATAAAAAATTATCCGCTATAGCTGCAGAAGATATAGGAAAATGCGCTTACGGAATTTTCAAAAAAGGGAAAGAATTGATAGGAAAAACTGTTGGCATTGCCGGAGAAAAACTTAATGGTGATGAAATGGCCGAAAAACTATCAAAAGCCCTTAATAAAAACGTCCTTTTTAATAGAGTAACACCAGAAGCTTATAGAAATTTTGGATTTCCAGGAGCTGACGATTTAGGAAATATGTTTCAGTTTAAAAGGGATTTCAATGATGACTTCAACAATGCTAGAAATGAAATTTTTGCAAAAGAATTGAATCCTGAACTTCAAAATTTTGACACTTGGCTTTCTGCCAATGCTTCCAGAATTCCTATTGAATAAAACTATATTTTAAATAATTTAGCCCCGACAGGTTTTAAAACCTGTCGGGGCTAAATTATTAACCTTTCATGAAGTCCTCACGCATTGGGCTGAAAACATCTATTAAAATTCCGCTTTCCATACAAACCACACCATGCACTGCATGAGGAGGAACATAAAAGCTGTCTCCTTCTTTTAAAAGCTTGGTTTCTCCACTAATGGTTACTTCAAATTTTCCTTTGGCTACAAATGTAACTTGTGTATGGTAATGATCGTGTAAGGCTCCAATACTGCCGGTTTCAAAATGAACATTAACCAACATTGCCTTATCGTCATAAGCCAATATTTTGCGTTTTACTCCCTCACCTACAACTTCCCATTCGATTTCGTCTCCTATCAAAAACACATTACTGGTTCCCATATTTTCCATATTCAATCTATTTTTTGTTTTATAATTCGTTGGACAAATTTAATAATCCAGACTCAATTTACGTTCATTTAGTGTCTCATACTCTGCTTTACCATTCATTCAACATTTTTAATACTGCACAAATTTACCGAAAAGGCTAAAGCTTTCAATTTATTTTATTAAAAATATAATTTTAAAAATTCATATTCTACACTACTTAAATATTATAAGATAATTTATTAAAAGTTATAATTTAAGTAATAAAAATCAAAAACAAGCATTTTTTAAAACCAAAAACAATTCAAAATCAAATATTTAATAATTACTTTATAAAAGACTATCTATAAAATTGATTTTTAAACAAATGAATTACACTATTTAATTCTGCCTTCCCACTAATTCAAATATCTCAACTGAAATGTCCTGCGTAAGGGCAATGTCATTAAGTTAAGGATATAAAGCCATCGTTTTGTCATTCCGAAGAATGAGGAATCTCACTAGTGACTCACGTTATGTGATTTCTCCTTCGTCGAAATGACACAAAAAAACGCTTAACTTAATGACATTGCGCGTAAGGGATAATAGTGGAAAGCCCACAGTCTCGTCATTTTTTTTTTAAGAGACGAGGACTTGAAGCAGATAGCCCGACCTCAAAGTTGAATATTAAGGAGGCACAACTGTGGTTTTCAATTTTGAGGATACGACCAAATTCAGATAAAAACTCACATTTGATCTTATATATTATCAAATTAGCAATAGGCCATTACAAAAATGTACTCGTTTTACATAAATTTCAATATTTATACGTTTGTCAAGCAAAATAAAAACTATACATTAGCACCATCAATTATTATATCTAAATACAATGAAAAATACTGCTTTAACGCACATACATGAGGGTTTGGGAGCGAAGATGCTGCCGTTTGCTGGATACAATATGCCTATTCTTTATGATGGGGTGAATGCAGAACACGAAACGGTTCGAAATGCAGTTGGGGTTTTTGATGTGTCACACATGGGCGAATTTATTCTTTCCGGACCAAATGCTTTGGCTTTGATTCAAAAAGTGACTTCGAATGATGCTTCAACGTTGACCATCGGGAGAGCTCAATATTCTTGTTTACCTAATAATGAAGGCGGAATTGTGGATGATTTAATCATCTATAAAATGAAAGAAGATGAATATCTATTGGTTGTAAATGCTTCAAACATTGACAAAGATTGGAATTGGATTTCGGCTCACAACGATTTAGGGGTTGAAATGAAAAACCTATCGGATGAATTTTCTTTATTAGCAATCCAAGGGCCAAAAGCGGTTGAAGCGATGCAGTCGTTATCCTCTATAGATTTATCAGCAATTGATTATTATCATTTTGAGGTAGCTGATTTTGCTGGTTTCAATGATATTATTATCTCTGCCACTGGTTACACTGGTTCGGGTGGATTTGAAATTTATTGCAAAAACTCGCAAGTAGAAGAAATTTGGAATAAAGTTTTTGAAGCAGGAGCTGCTTACGGAATCAAACCAATTGGATTGGCTGCGAGAGATACTTTACGTTTAGAAATGGGATTCTGCTTGTACGGAAACGATATTAATGATACTACATCACCTTTGGAAGCTGGATTGGGATGGATTACTAAATTCAACAAAGACTTCACCAATTCAGTTGATTTGAAAAAGCAAAAAGAAGAAGGTGTGACTAAAAAACTGGTTGCCTTTGAAATGCAAGAACGTGCAGTACCAAGACATGACTACGAAATCGTTGATGGATCGGGAGCTGTAATAGGAATTGTAACATCAGGAACTATGTCTCCTTCTATGAACAAAGGAATCGGACTAGGTTATGTTACTACTGCCAACAGCGCTGTTGATAGCGACATCTACATCCGAATCAGAAAGAATGATGTTCCAGCTAAAGTAGTAAAACTTCCTTTTTACAAAAAAAGCAACTAAGTCGCTAACCTGCCAAGATTCTAAGTCACTTAGAATTTCTGATAAATAACACTTAGATAAGGATATATTTTTTTAACTTAGATACTTAGAATCTTAATAAATCAAAAAACTATTAAGAAAAATGGTATCTAGATGAAAAAAATTACACTTGTATTCTTGTTTTTCACTTTCTCACTATTTGCACAAAATAGCGATACAAGTTGTGATATTTTACTCAAAATAAATAAATTGCTCCAACAAGAGCATTTTAGTCCTAAGCCGGTAAACGACAGTTTATCGGCTTATCTTTTTGATGAGCTTTTTGACAAACTAGATCCTTCCAGAAGCATTTTTTTAAAATCACAAGTTGACACATTGTCCAAAAAATACCGTCTCAATCTGGACGATCTGATCCTTAAACGAAATTGTTCTTTTGTTACCGCCATAAAAAATGAATACCGAAAAGCATTACTGAGAAACAGATCCATATTTGAAAAATTCAATCATGAAGCACTAAATTTCGATATAAAAGACACCATCCGATTCAAGCAAAAGGATTTTGATTTTCATTTACAGGCTAACAATGTTGAAAAGGCCTTGAATAAAAAAATCAGATATGAAGTATTGAGCGATGTCGCTGAAAAAAGCAAAAATCTGGATTCATTGAAACTCAATTTCAATTCGATGAGTCTCAATTCCAAAAAAGACATTATTGATAATGAGCTTTGCAAAATCAACTTTTTACTTTCGGACGAAAAATCATTTGAAGACAATGTTTTTAATATTTTCTGCAATTATTTTGACCCACATACTAATTATTTCAGCAACGATACCAAATCCAGCTTTGTGTCCACTTTATCCAAAGAAAAACTCTCATTAGGATTAGACGTAAGTCTTAATGAAAAGAACGAAATTATAGTCGAAGAGATCGATCCCAACGGACCCGCTTTTAAAACAGGGAAAATCAAAAAAGGAGATCAAATCATTGCAGTATCCAATCAAAAAGAAACACTGGAAGTTTCCTGTTCTTCATTGGAAAGCATAGCCACTTTAATGTCTTCTGAGCTAAATACTAATATAACTCTGACTATTAAACGAAATTCGGGTAAAAGTTTTAAAGTCAATATCGAAAAGCAAGTTCTAAAAGATCAGGAAAACACCGTATATAGTTTTATAATCGACAAAGACATCAAAATAGGTTATATAAAAATCCCAAGTTTCTATACTAATTTCGAAGGAGGAAACAGCAAAGGGTGCGCACAGGATGTTGCCAAAGAAACGCTCAAATTAATGAAAGACAACATCAAAGGATTGGTTCTTGATTTAACAGATAATGGTGGCGGATCTATGGAAGAAGCTGTGAAATTAGCCGGTTTATTTATCGACTACGGACCAATTTCTATAGTAGCAGATAACAAAAGGCAATTGTCTGTAATAAATGACCCTTATAGAGGCGTAATTTATAAAGGCCCAATTGTTATCATTATCAATGGAAATTCAGCCTCTGCAAGTGAATTTTGCGCTTCAATTATGCAAGATTATAACAGGGCTCTTTTGATTGGAAGCACTTCCCTTGGAAAAGCTACCATGCAAACTATCGTACCATTAGAAAAAGATGACGATCAACATTTTGTAAAACTAACCATCAGCAAATTTTATAGAATCACAGGAAAAAGCCATCAAGCCGTTGGTGTTATTCCAGACGTACAAATTCCAACGATATACCAAGACATTTTTCAAAAAGAAAGTGATTTTCCTACTGCTTTAAAAAATGAAAGCCTAAATACAAGAATTCGATTTACACCTTACGTAACCAATACCTTTATTGAATCACTAGCTGAAAAAAGTCGAGAAAGAGTTGCTCAAAGTCCATTTTTCAATTCTATCATCGCTCTTAATTCGAAAATTGATACTATTCTAAAAAAATCAAAATTCGAAATCCCGATGACTTTAGCAGCTGTTTTTGATAGTCAAAAAAGCATTAACGATTTATCTGAAGAGATCAATAATTTCAAAACAGATGACTTAAACTTGGATGTTTCCAATTCGGAATACAACAAATCATTACTCGAAATGTATCCTTCGTTGATCGAATACAACAAAATGCAACTCGACAATTTAAAATCCAATCACTATCTCAATGAGGCCATTGCTATTATAGCAGATTACAAAACTTTGAAGCAAAACAAAACGAACTAATTACATACTATTTTTTACAAAAGATTTTTCATTCGCTTTTGGAAAAATAAGGAATAGCTGTATTTTTGCAGCACAAAAAAACATTTAGAAATGGGAAGAGCATTTGAGTTCCGAAAAGGTAGAAAAATGAAACGTTGGTCAGCAATGGCCAAAGCATTTACCAGAATTGGTAAAGATATTGTTATGGCGGTTAAAGAAGGTGGTCCAAATCCTGATGCCAACTCAAGATTAAGAGCCGTTATTCAGAATGCCAAGGCAGCTAATATGCCTAAAGAAAATGTTGAACGCGCTATCAAAAAAGCAACCGAAAAAGACACAGCCAACTATAAAGAAGTTTTATTTGAAGGTTATGCTCCCCACGGAATTGCTCTTTTAATAGAAACTGCTACTGATAACAACAACAGAACCGTTGCTAACGTTAGAAGTTATTTCAACAAATGCAATGGAACTATGGGAACTCAAGGATCTGTAGAATTCATGTTTGATCACACTTGCAATTTTAGAATTCCAAAAGATGGTATTGACCCAGAAGAATTAGAATTAGAACTAATCGATTTTGGAGCCGAAGAAATTTTCGAAGACGAAGACGGAATTTTAATTTATGCTCCTTTCGGTAGTTTCGGAACCATCCAAAAAGAATTAGAAAACAGAAAAATCGAAATATTATCTTCTGGTTTTGAAAGAATTCCACAAATCACAAAAAAACTAACCGAAGCTGAAGTTGCTGATGTAGAAAAATTGATCGAAAAACTTGAAGAAGATGATGACGTTATGAACGTTTATCATACTATGGAAGAATAAAACCTCATCATTTTCAAAAACACGAAAAGGCCATCTATTTTTTTCAGACGGCCTTTTTCTATTTAAATCTAACTGTATTTTTTTATTTAATTTCTGACAACAAACTACTTTTGATTGCTTTCAATTTCATTTTTTTTTAATCCAGTGCTTTATTATTAGAATTTACAGCAAGAGCATCTATTGAAGCCATGCTTAAATTACCTTTATATAGTGCCAAAACCTCTTTTTCAGTCAAAGCAACATTATATATTTTTAAATCATCAATATCGGCATTAATACTTACTGACCCTTTCATTCTTCCAATTGAAAAAACATTTCCTGATGTCAATTTCTTTTTGGCTGTAGATGATTTTATCAACACGCCATTTCTATAAATCTTTGATGTATTTCCATCATAAGTAACAACATAATTATACCAGGCATTAGGCATAACATATGTAACAACTTTTACCTCGTCATTACTCACTAGATTTAAATCAGATGTCGTTACCATAGGAGTTTGCAGATTCAAACCAAAATACTTCGAACCTGGAGCTCCATACCCCAAAATGTAATTTGGACTCGCAAGACCATTATATTTAATCCAAATTGAAACTGTTCTTGATGAATTAGCCTGAGGCAAATCAAAGATAGTTGCTTCAATAGAATTATTAACAACCCTTATAGCACTTTTGACAGCACCGAATCTGTTGTTAACAAATTTAGCGTTGCCAGAAAAAGAAACATCATTCTTTATGTTGCTTAAAGTTCCATTAAAATTAAATTCTTGAATGGGAGTTTGGGCATAGCTTAGATAAGTAAACACAAGCATTACTGCAAGTATTGCAATTTTTTTCATAATTTGTAGGTTTAATTTGTTCGATAAATGATTGTGGTATTTTTTATCGATCCCAAAAATAGTGATAGATAGCGACAAATATCTAAAATCTTCGACTAAATGTTAAAATAACTGTTTAATTTACACTAAAACAGCAAAAAAGCATATAATTACTACAGTTTTAAGTTTTTAAGCATAATATTACTAACACACTAAATTAGCAAACACATTATATTACAACATAAAACCTACATTATTTTTAAGTTATGATTTCTTATCAGCTTAATAATAATTAAGAACTTAGACTATTTTTTGAGCCAAAAAAAACTCCAACTATTTCTAGTTGGAGTTTTGGATATTATTTAGAGTTTTTTTATTTTATAAATTCAACTTTTTGAGCTTCTTCTTCATTAATACTATCAAAAAAGCCTTGATCATTCATCCATTCATCACTAAACACTTTACTCATGTAACGTGAACCATGATCAGGAAAAATTGCAACTACATTACTATTTTCATCAAACTCACCTTCTTCTGCATATTGCTTAATTGCCTGCATCACTGCTCCTGAAGTATAACCTACAAACAACCCTTCTTTTCTGGTTATTTCTCTTGCTGAATGAGCGCTTTCTTCGTCAGATACTTTTATAAATTTATCGATGATATCAAAATCTGTAGCTGATGGAATTAAATTTTTACCTAATCCTTCTATTCTATATGGGTAAATTTCATCATTATCAAATTCTTTTGTTTCATGATATTTTTTTAGAACAGATCCATAAGCATCAACTCCAAGTACTTTAACATTCGGGTTTTGCTCCTTTAAGTATTTAGCTGTACCTGAAATAGTTCCCCCCGTACCGCTGCAAGCAACAAGATGTGTGATTTTCCCATTGGTCTGTTTCCAAATTTCTGGTCCAGTTGACATGTAATGGGCATCAATATTCAGCTGATTAAAATATTGATTAATGTAAACAGATCCTTTTGTCTCTTCATGTAAGCGTTTTGCTACATTATAATAAGATCGTTCGTCATCTGCAGAAACGTGAGCAGGGCAAACATAAACTTTTGCCCCCAAGCTCCTTAACATATCAATCTTGTCTTTTGAAGATTTTGAACTCACCGCAAGAATGCAGTTATAACCTTTTATAATGCTTACCATTGCCAAACTAAATCCTGTGTTACCAGAAGTGGTTTCAATTATGGTATCGCCCGGCGACAAAATCCCTTGTTTTTCTGCTTCTTCTATAATATACAAAGCAATTCTGTCTTTCGAAGAATGACCCGGATTAAAGGATTCTACTTTTGCATAAAAATTACCTTCTAAATTCTCGGTTACATTGTTCAGTTTAATAAGTGGAGTATTACCTATTAATTCTAAAACATTATTATAAGCATTTATTTCTTCTTTCATAAAAAAATAATTTATCTGAGAGCATTTTTTTAATAGACCCCGATATTATGCAAATCTAACAAAAAAAATCTAATTAGATTTTAATTTTCTCTAAATCTAATAAAAAACTATACTCTTTCGCTAATTCCTTTATAGCTTCAAAGCGGCCAGAGGCTCCACCATGTCCCGCATCCATATTGGTATCTAAAAACAAGATATTATCATCTGTTTTCAAAGCCCTTAACTTAGCCACCCACTTAGCTGGCTCCCAGTATTGTACCTGAGAATCATGCAAACCAGTCGATACATACATATTAGGATATTTTTGTGAAGTTACGTTATCATAAGGCGAGTACGACAACATATAGTCATAGTATTTTCTCACATTAGGATTACCCCATTCATCATATTCTCCTGTCGTAAGCGGAATACTATCATCAAGCATCGTGGTCACAACGTCCACAAAAGCCACCTGAGCAATGACTCCATTGTATAATTCCGGAGCAATATTTACAACAACTCCCATCAACAATCCTCCAGCAGAACCACCTTCGGCATACAAATGTTGTGGTGAAGTATATTTTTCAGCAATTAAAAATTTGGAACAATCTACAAAATCGGTAAACGTATTTTTCTTTTTCAAAAGTTTACCATCTTCATACCATTGTCTTCCCAAATCTTCACCTCCGCGTATGTGTGCAATGGCGAAAATAAAGCCACGGTCTAACAATGTTAATCTTGTTGTTGAAAAAGTAGCATCCATGGAATGCCCGTAAGAACCATAAGCATACTGAAGTAACGGATTACTACCATCTTTTTTCAATCCTTTTTTATAAACCATCGAGATCGGAATTTTCACTCCATCAGTGGCAGTTGCCCATACCCTTTCTTCGATGTAATTATCTTTATCAAACTTTCCGCCCAAAACCTCCTGCTCTTTTTTGACTTCTTTAGTTTTGGTTCTCATATTGAAATCAATAATCGAAGAAGGTGTTCGCATTGATTGGTACGCAAAACGCAATATTTCGGTATCAAAATCAACGTTAGAAGTCGTATAAGCAGTGTAAGTCTCGCTTTCAAAAGGAAGATAATACTCCCCTTCTCCGCTCCACGGCATGATTCGGATTTTGTTCAAGCCGTTTTCACGTTCTTCAACTACCAAAAAATCCTTGAATATTTCAATGTCTTCCAACAGAACATCTTTTCTGTGTGCTATGACTTCTTTCCAATTTTTCTTTGAAGTTTCATTTACTGGTGTTTTCATCAGTTTGAAATTCTCAGCCTTATCTTTATTGGTAATAACATAAAAACTATCCCCATAATGGCTGATACTGTATTCCATTCCTCGAACACGTTTCTGAAAAATTCTAAACTCACCATCCGGATTATCAGCTTCCAGAATACGGTATTCAGAAGTTAAAGTGCTGTCCGATTCGATAGCCAAATATTTCTGCGACTTGGATTTTGCTATTTCAACATTAAAAGTTTCGTCTTCCTCAAAATAAACCAAAACATCATCGGCTTGTTTTGCACCTAATTTATGCTTAAAAATTTTATCCGAACGCAAAGTAACATTGTCCTGATCAGAGTAAAAAATCGTTTTATTATCATTTGCCCAAACAGCTGTTCCAGTAACGTTTTCAATTTTATCTTCTAAAATCTCATTGGTTTCCAGATTTTTTATCTGAATCGTATAAATTCTTCTCCCCACAATATCATAGCTAAAAATAGCCAATTTATTATCAGGACTTATGCTCAAAGCTCCCAATTGAAAATAAGACTTATCCTTTGCCATTTCATTGCAATCGAACATAATCTCTTCGGGGGCTGATAGGCTTTCTTTTTTTCGGGAATAAATCGGGTAATCCTGCCCTTTTTCAAAACGGGTAATATAATAGTACCCATTATACAAATAAGGAACCGATTGATCATCTTCCTTAATTCGGCTTTTCATTTCTTCAAAAAGAGCGGTTTGAAAATCCTTTGTATGTTTTGTTTTTTCTTGGTAATAGGCGTTTTCCTGATTCAAATAATCAATAACTTCAGGATTTTCCCTGTCATTTAACCAAAAATAATTATCGATTCTGACTTCGCCAAATTTCTTTAATTTCTTAGGAATTATTTTAGCCACAGGGGCCGAACTGTTTTCTGGCATCGTAAGTTGGTAGTTTTAGGATTCAATTTGCAAAAATAACACAAAGCATTTTCAAAATGAATTCGTTTTTTATCTTATTTAACTTATTTGAAAATCAAATTCAGTAATTTTGTTTTCAATAATTTAAAAATCACCAAAATGGATTTAATGGGAATGATGGGTAAACTTAGAGAAACCCAACAAAAAATCGAAGATACTAAAAAACGTTTAGACACCGTACTTGTTGACGAACAAAGCAACGACAATTTATTGAAAGTCACTTTGACCGCTAATTCAAAAATCAAATCAATTACTATCGATGATTCTTTATTGGAAGACAAAGAACAACTGGAAGATTACTTGATTTTGGTACTGAACAAAGCCATAGAAAAAGCAGCAAAAATCAACCAAGCTGAATTGGACGCTGTTGCCAAAATGGATATGCCAATGATTCCTGGAATGGACAATTTGTTTAAATAACAAACAGTTTAGGTTTAAAGCTGAATAGTTTTAGCTTTAAACCTAAAGTTTTAAACAAAAGAAAATCTTTTCTTTACTCTTTACTTAAATGTAAAAACACATTAAATAAAAATCAAGCGCCAAAAAATGCCCTAAAAAACATGAAGCTTTTAATAAATTTTTTCGCAGTTATTTACATAGCACTATTTTTTTCGTGTTCAAATGACACATCCTCGTCTTCAGAAAACAATCAAATCAAAGATGATTTTAGTTATTTAACTGTAAACGCATCGGGAAAAATTCAAAAGATAGGGAATAATACAGGAAAAATTAGTTCCTTTTCTCAAGTTGAAGGATTAAGTAGTGGTAATTTTGTTAATCTAAATACAATTACATCTAATTCCGAAAAAATATTCTTAATCAACTATATTCCTCCTGTCAATAAACTTTACGTTTTTGATAAAAAAACAAAGACGACAATATCGAAAGAATTAGTTTTCCCAAAAGAAATTATAGGTATTGAGCCTTCCTTAATTTCACTAACATGGGATGAATCAAAAAAAACACTTTATGGAATTATTGTTAACAACATCATGAGTAATTCCTCCACTAATATCTGTTATTTCATAAAAATCAATCCAGACAATTTTATAATTACGTATGAAGGATTAACTTTTAATCAAACTACTTCTTCTTCAGCTTATTTGAACAATGACAAAATATATAGTTCCTACTATAATGATGGATTTGCAATCGAAATAGATTTGGCCAGTAATACCGCAAAAAAAATATTATATAACAATACCAAAACACCATACATAAAACCAATTGCTTATGATAGTAACACGGCTTATTGTTTCAGACAAGAGCCAAACAATCGTAATATATTAACGAAATTAAATCTAAGCAATAATACCTACGAAGATGTATTACCAAATGAAAACTTTTACTCCTACCCACCTTTTGGAAATGGTTTCATCGACAAATTAAACAACCAATATATTTGTTTCACAACTGACAGTCAAGAATTTAAAATTTTAAAATACAATATTTCCACCAAAACCTTTAGTACATTAAAGTTATCATCTGATCCGTCAATTGACAGTAATCTAATAATTGTTGACAAAATTGATAATTAAAAAAAGTAAATGAATTAAAAAAAATGACCTTGCAAGATTTACCATATCCTGCAAGGTTATTTTTTTTTAAGTTGTTGGATATTTAATTAAAGATTTCATGAATAAAACAAATTTAACTTTCAAAAAAGCAACTGAAGAAGATATTGAATTTTTACTTTGGCTTCGCAAAGAAACCATGGTTGAACATTATTTAAAAGCTGGAAAAGAAGTAAACGAAGAAAGTCTTTTAAGCCGAATAAACCACCATTTTGAACATGCCAAAATAATTCTGTTAAACGATCAAAAAATCGGACTCTTAAAAGTAGCTGAACAAGATAACGAAATTGAAATCTTCCAAATTCAGATAGCTCCAAACTATCAAAATAAAGGTCTCGGACGAGAAATAATAAAGTCTATCCTCGAAGAAGCTTCATCAAAAAAAATCCCTGTTAAACTAAGTGTTCTTAAAGTAAACAAAGCCCAAACTCTGTATAAGAATTTAGGCTTTGAAATATACAATGAAAATGAATTTTCGTATTTTATGAGGACAACTTAAACGTTTAAACGATTTTTAAACCCTACAAAATAATCTTCTGTAAAGTTTCTAAAACGTAGGTATGCATCACTTCTTTATAATCCAAATGCGTAACAATTCGGAGTTTACCATGTCCTAAGGAGCTTATCAAAATATTTTTCTCTTTCAATTTTTCGATAAGTAGCCTTTCACTCAAACCTTCACCCACCGAAAAAATCAAAATATTAGTTTCTACTGGTTCAATCTTACCAATCCACGGCAATCTTGACAATACCGCTGCAATTTCTTTCGCTCTTCTGTGGTCATCGAGCAATTTGGCTATATTATGGTCCAAAGCAAAATTTCCGGCTGCCGCCAAATAACCCACTTGACGCATTCCACCACCCAATATCTTACGAACACGCAATGCTCTGTGAATAGTTTCTTTATCTCCCAAAAGAACTGACCCAATTGGCGCTCCCAATCCTTTGGACAAACAAACTGAAATTGTATCGAACAGCGCTCCAAATTCTCTTGGATGTTGTTTTTTAGCTACGACCGCATTCCAAATTCGAGCGCCATCCAAATGGTATTTTAAAGCATTTGCATTACAAACCGCTTTTATTTTCTTTAATTCTTCCAAATCATAACAAGCTCCTCCCCCTTTATTCGTAGTGTTTTCAACACAAACCAAACTTGTCTGTGGACTATGATAAAACTCAGGGTCATTTATAGCTCCGGCCACTTGTTCTGCAGTAATCATTCCTCTATCTCCATCCAGCAAACAACAGGAAACACCGCTATTGAATGAAACCCCTCCTCCTTCATAATTAAACACATGTGCAAATTTATCAGCAATTAATTGTTCTCCAGGCTGCGTGTGTAGCTTTATTGCTGTTTGATTAGCCATAGTTCCCGATGGAAAAAAAAGTCCTGCTTCCATACCAAACATCCCTGCCAATCTCGCCTCAAGTGCAATAACGGTCGGGTCTTGTTTGTACACATCGTCACCCACTTGGGCATTAAACATGTACTGCAACATTTCTACCGATGGTTTGGTTATTGTATCGCTAATTAAATTTATTTCCATAATCTAAAAACTATATCCTATTTTTGCACTCAAAACTAGAAAATTATTGGACGCTAATCTAGCTACTCATTGCAATATTTTTGTTAAAAGATTTCCGCTTAAAAACGAAATTTATTTAACACTTTTAAAAATAAAAATCAGTGAAGTTATCAGGACTAAAACAGCCAATCTAATAATTTCAAACGCAAAATTACTATAAATTTATGACAACTACCGAACAAATAAAAGGTATTGTAGAACGCCTTGGTGCGTTGAGGAGGTATCTTTGACGTTGATGCCAAGCTTATCGAAATAGCCAACGAAGAAGAAAAAACCTTTGCCCCCGACTTTTGGAATAACGCAAAAGAAGCCGAAATTCTTGTAAAGAACCTTAGAAGTAAAAAAAAATGGATCGAAGATTACAACAAAGCTGTTGATTTGACAGACGAATTGCAGCTTGCCTATGATTTTTACAAAGAAGGTGAACTTTCCGTTGATGAATTAGATCATCAGTATGCTGTTACAGTAAACCATATTGAAGCGATAGAATTCAAAAACATGCTTTCGGAAGAAGGTGATAGTTTGAGTGCTGTTCTTCAAATTACAGCCGGTGCCGGTGGTACTGAAAGTTGTGACTGGGCTTCGATGCTCATGCGTATGTACATGATGTGGGCTGAAAAATCGGGATACAAAATTAGGGAACTGAATTATCAGGAAGGCGATGTGGCGGGAATCAAAACCGTGACACTAGAAATTGAGGGTGATTATTCTTTTGGATACCTAAAAGGCGAAAACGGCGTACACCGATTGGTACGAATTTCCCCTTTTGACAGTAATGCAAAAAGACACACTTCGTTCGTTTCTGTTTACGTGTATCCGCTTGTTGACGATACCATTGAGATTGAAATCAACCCTGCCGATATCGAAATCACAACAGCCCGTTCCAGTGGTGCCGGAGGTCAGAACGTAAATAAGGTGGAAACCAAAGTTCAATTGACCCACAAACCAACAGGAATTCAGATTCAGTGTTCTGAAACCCGTTCGCAACATGACAATAGAACTCGTGCCATGCAGATGTTACGTTCACAATTGTATGAAATTGAGCTTAAAAAACGTCAAGAGCAACGAAGCGATATTGAAGCCGGAAAAATGAAAATCGAATGGGGATCGCAAATCCGTAATTACGTAATGCAACCTTATAAACTGGTAAAAGATGTTCGAACAGGAGAAGAAACCAGCGATGTTGACAGCGTTATGAATGGAAACATTGATGAATTCCTTAAAGCCTATCTAATGATGATGGGACAACGTGAAGAAGAATAACTTTACAGTATTCAACAAATACAAAATGCCTTCCATTTCTTTTTGGAAGGCATTTTTTTTTAAACAAATATGAATAATCTAAAGGAAAAGCGAATAAATTATGACTTGCTACTTAAAAAATCTCTTTCATTTTCATTATATAAATCCTAAAACGTTATCGAAAAAGAAACTAATAAATCACACAATACAAGCACAATATATAACCTTTTATAAACATTTTTAAGAAACTAATTATTTACTTTTGTTAAGAGCCTGTTTAAATTTTGTTTTTGAGATTTATTATTAGAGGATTTTTGAGTGAAACGAGGCAAATTTTTATAAAATAG
>Ga0066461_1000033_pt1 | contig 77364 bp, 74 predicted proteins | sample LakWasMe91_HOW11_2_FD_59572 | JGI IMG/M metagenome (GOLD analysis project Ga0066461, IMG submission 59572) | Freshwater sediment methanotrophic microbial communities from Lake Washington under simulated oxygen tension - Sediment Metagenome 91_HOW11 | ecosystem: Environmental > Aquatic >...
GTCCAACAACCATATGGCGGTCTAAACTTATCAAGACATTTATTCGGGACAGCAATGCGCGCAGGCGGGAACCCATACCCCTTATGCCTTCCCCAGTGTGGCGAACAGCTGCGGATAGTAATTGGATTCCCGCGTGCGCGGGAATGACGGGTGGTGGTGGCGGTTCCGAGGCCACCAAGGCCGCCGAGGCCTCGGGGCCCCGGATTGCCGGGTGGCAGGCCGGGAACGGTTCCGTCCCATAGCACATTCAAGGCATAATGGACAGTAATGGGCATCGCTCCCACTTTTGAGAGATCCGTAATGAGTCCTGAATTTCAGCCTGGAATACGCTTCGAATGGAGCTACACCGTTCCCGCGCGCGCCACGGTGCCGCAACTGTTCCACGATACCGCGTTCTGCCGCGACATGCCCGACGTGCTCGCCACCGGCTACATGGTCGGCCTGATGGAGCTGGCCTGCGTGCAGGGGATGATGCCGTACATCGACTGGCCGCGCGAGCAAAGCCTGGGCACGATGGTCAGCTTTACCCATCTTGCGCCAACCCCGCCCGGCATGACCGTGCGCGTCAAGGGCGAAGTCGTCGAAGTCGAAGGGCGGCGCGTACGCTTCAAGGTCGAAGCGTGGGATGAGCTCGAGCGCATCTGCGAGGGCACGCACGAACGCTGCGTGATCGATCCGGGCAGGTTCGAGGCAAAGCTGGCGCAGAAAATCGCGCAGACAGCGGCATGAACGAGGAACTGCAAACGCCGCTGCCGTCGCCCTGCATCAGCCTGTGCAAGATGGCGCCCGACACCGGCTTGTGCCGCGGCTGCCTGCGCACGATCGACGAAATCATCAGCTGGAGCAGCGCCAGCGAGGATGACAAGCGCGCCGTGTGGGCCGAGATCCGGCGCCGCGAACAGCAACTGGAGTTCAAATAGCATGCAGTTCTACCAGCCCCAGACAAGCGTGGCCGGCCCGGCCTATGGGCGCGGCTTCAAGCTGTTCGCCAGCATCCTCACGCTCGCCTTGCTCGGGTATGGGACCAGCATCGTGCTGCGGTTCCCGCTGCTGCAGTTCGGCTTCGGCGTGAAGGCCTTGCTGCTGGCGGCGGCCGGCATGCTGTGCGTGAGTTATTACTGGTTCCTGCGCGCGGAAACGACCATCGACGCGCACGGCATTCGCCAGACCTGGCTGTACGACAAGCAGGTCGAATGGCGCGACGTACGCGGCGCCAAGATGATCGGCATTCCCTACGCGTCGTGGCTGTTCCCGCCGCGTATGGTGGTGCGGACCGGGAATTCCTTCACCACCTTTAACGGCGGCTCGCAGGAGGTACTGGTGGAGTTCGCCAAGATCTCGCTGGCGTTCCAGATGAAGCGGTGAACGCCGTGGCCGACCTGTTGCCGGCCTCGATGCGCATCTTCGAGCGCGGCTGGCTCTCGTCCAACAATATCCTGTTCATCGGCCGCGACCAGACCGCGCTGGTCGACAGCGGCTACCTCACGCATGCGCGGCAGACGCTGGCGCTGGTGCGTGATGCACTGGGCGAGCGCCGGCTGGACCGGCTGCTCAATACCCATCTTCATTCGGACCACTGCGGCGGGAATGCCACTTTACAGGCGCATTACGGCTGCCATACCGCCATTCCCGTGGCCGAAGCGGCCAAGGTGCGCGCCTGGGACCAGGAGGCGCTCAGCTACAAGGCCTGCGGCCAGCAATGCGCGCGCTTCGGGTTCGACGCCACGCTCGCGCCGGGCGATGTGCTGGCGCTGGGCGACCTGCAATGGCAGGCGCTGGGGGCGCCGGGGCACGATCCGCATTCGCTGATCCTGTATTGCGAGCGGCACGGAATCGTCATCTCGGCCGACGCGCTGTGGGAAAACGGTTTCGGCGTGATCTTCCCCGAACTCGACGGAGAATCGGGTTTTGCCGAGGCGCGCGAGACGCTGGCGCTGATCGGGGGGCTCGACGTGCGGCTGGTGATACCGGGGCACGGAGCGCCCTTTGTCGACGCGAAGGGTGCGCTGGCGCGTGCCGACGCGCGGCTCGACTACCTGGCCGCCGACCCGGTGCGCAATGCGCAAAACGCGGTCAAGGTACTGCTCAAGTTCCTGCTGCTGGAGCGGCGCAGCATTGCGATGGGTGAGCTGGGCGCCTTGCTTGAAACGATACCGGTGGTGGCGCGGGCCAACCGGCGTTTCCTGCACCAGGGGCCGGGCGAACTGGCGCAGTGGGCCGCGCATGCGCTCACGCGCGCGGGCGTGGCGCGCACCGAGGATGGTGTGCTGTTCAACCGCGATTTTTAGTTGCCGTATTAAAAAGGGTCAGAGTCTGTTCGTCAAAAAGCCGGCGAAAGAACTCTGACCGTCTTAAATGCGCCGCTCAATTGGCGCACCAGGCGGAAGACCTTAGAAGTGGTATTCGGCGCGGATCATCGGGGTCTTGGCGCGGAAGCCCTTGCCGCCGGTGGTGCCCGAGGTGTTGCCGAACTTGTTGTTCCAGTACTGGTACTCGAGGCCGACGCGGAACACATTCTTCTTGTGGCCCATCGCGGCGCCGGCGTCGAACATGACTTGCATGTCGATGTTCGTTTCCACGCCGGTCTGGTTGCCTACTTCATCCTTGCCCTTGGAGGCGATCCAGTTGGCGTAACCTTCAAACGACACCAGCGTCGCCACGGGAATGCCCCACGATGCGGTCAGCATCGGGTGCGTGTCGTAGGTGTAGCGGCCGGTCACTTGCGAAATCGGTGGGAATGCGCCGCTCGGGGCGTTGCTCTCACGCAGGACCAGCAGGCTGGTGTTGAGAAAGCCTGGCACGTCCCACATCAGGGTGGGACCGGCCACCAGCATGCGCTTGCGCGAGTTGTAGCCGACGTCGTTCTTGGTGTTCCAGTCGAAACCGAAGGTCGCGCCCACGCCGCGCACCGGCCCGAACTTGATGTCGGCTCCGCGCAGCTTGCCGATGTCGAGCGTGTGGCGATACACCACATAGGCTTCTTGCGCACCGGAGTGCTGGGTCAGCGAGCCGGGATCGCGGCTGTCGGACTGCAGCAGGTCGACATTGAAGAAATTGCTGCCGTACTTGTAGCCGCTGACGTGGGTCAGGGCGAAAATGTTCTTCTTCACGTCTTGCGGGTTGAACGGCTCGGCGAACTTGTTGCCGGCCCTCCAGCTGATCGATGTGTCGCTCCAGTCGGCAGCCTGGGCGCCGGCGCTGATGCCGAGGATGGCGGCGAGGCAAAGGTGCGGCACAAGACGTGTCTTCAGTTGATGCATTTGGACTCCTGATTTTTAGTTGCTGAAAGAAAACTTTGACGATGGGCGCTGGCAATGCTTTGCCTCACGAGCCAGGCTTGCCAGTTCATCATGCGAGAGGTGGGTCGCTGGTGCTGCGGAAATTTACAATACCGGTTATATGAGACTGCGTATAATCATCGCATGCCGGAGCCCCTGCCGGGCGTAGTAGCCTCTCTCATGTCACTTTCAGCGTTAAATATGTTGCATTCGTGTTGTTTATTTGCCGGAATTGTTGCGCTGCCACAAAGAGCGGTGCAGAAAAATGTGCAGTATGCCGATACGATACGGACTCGCTGCCTCACCGGACCACGGTCAATCCACTGGAAACACGACGAGCAAAACGAACAATGACGACACGCTTAGAATTGCATTCGATCAGCAAGCGCTACCCGTCGGTCATCGCCAACGATGGCATCAACCTGACGGTCGAAGCGGGCCAGATTCACGCCGTGCTGGGCGAAAACGGGGCCGGCAAGTCGACCCTCATGAAGATCATCTACGGCGCGGTCAAGCCCGATTCGGGGCGGGTGCTCTGGAATGGCAAGGAAGTGCATATTGCCAATCCGGCGGTGGCGCGCGAACTCGGTATCGCGATGGTGTTCCAGCATTTTTCCCTGTTCGACACGCTCACCGTGGCCGAAAACATTGCGCTCGGCCTGCCGTCCGGCACCAGGCTCGATGAGCTCGAACGCCGCATCGAAGCGACCGCGCGCCAATATGGCCTTGAGCTCGAACCGCAGCGCCACGTGCATACCCTGTCGGTGGGCGAATGCCAGCGCGTTGAAATCGTGCGCGCGCTGCTGGCCAAGCCGCAGCTGCTGATCCTCGACGAGCCGACCTCGGTGCTGACTCCGGCCGCGGTCGAGAAGCTGTTCGAGACCTTGCGCCAGCTGGCCGCCGAGGGCTGCAGCATCCTTTACATCAGCCACAAGCTCGACGAGATCCGCTCGCTGTGCCACACCTGCACGGTGGTGCGGGCCGGCAAGAACACCGGGGTGTGCGACCCGACCCAGGAAACGGCGGCCAGCCTGTCGCACATGATGATCGGTGCGGCGCCGCCGGCGATCACCCACGTCGAGCGCGCTCCCGGCGAGAAAATGCTGTCCGTGAAGAATCTGTGCCTGTCCAAGAGCCACCCCTTCGCGGTCGAGCTCAAGGACATCTGCTTCGACCTGCACGCGGGCGAGATCGTCGGCCTGGCCGGCGTGTCGGGCAACGGCCAGCAGGAATTGCTGGCCGCGCTGTCCGGTGAAGACGCGCGCGCCGCCGCGGCCTCGATCATGATGCAGCAGACCCCGGCCGGGCGCCTGCCGCCCGGGCGCCGGCGCGCGATCGGGCTCGGCTTCGTTCCGGAAGAGCGCTTGGGGCGCGGCGCGGTGCCCGAGATGTCGCTGTCCGACAACGTGCTGCTGACCTTGCAGACCAAGCAGACCATCCGCCACGGCTTCGTGCGCGCCCGCGTGCTGGTCGAGCGCGCCGCCCAGATCATCGAGCGCTTCAAGGTCAAGGCATCCGGCCCGGCCGCGCTGGCGCGCAGCCTGTCTGGCGGCAATTTACAGAAATACATAGTCGGGCGCGAAGTCATGCGCGGCCCTACCGTCCTGGTGGTCGCGCAGCCGACCTGGGGCGTCGACGTCGGCGCCGCCGCCCAGATCCGCGCCGAGCTGGTCGCCCTGCGCGACGCCGGCTGTGCGCTGCTGGTCATTTCCGAGGAGCTGGAAGAATTGTTTGAGATTTCCGACCGTATGCACGTGATCGCCAAGGGCCGGGTATCGCCCTCGATCAAGACCGGCGACGCCAGCGTGGCCCTGATCGGACAGTGGATGAGCGGGCTGTGGACGCAGGATGCGTCGGAGGGCCGGCATGTTCAAGCTTGAAGCGCGCCCCACGCCATCGTCCCTGATGGGGGCGCTCTCGCCGCTGCTGGCGGTGGTGCTCACGGTGCTGTGCGGCGCCATCCTGTTCATCGCGATGGGCAAGGACCCGCTGGCGGGCCTGGCGGTGTTTTTCGTCGAGCCGATCAAGGACCTGCAAGGCTGGTCCGAGCTCGGCGTCAAGATTGCGCCGCTGCTGCTGATCTCCGTCGGGCTGGCGATCTGCTACCGCGCCAATGTGTATAACATCGGCGCCGAAGGGCAGTTGGTGGTCGGCGCGATCAGCGGCGGCGCGGCCGGCCTGTACCTGGACGACGGCAGCGGCGGCGCCGGCATCATCGCGCTGGTACTGCTGGCAGGCATGGCCGGCGGCATGGCCTGGGCCGCCATCACGGCCTTCCTGCGCGACCGCTTCAACGCCAGCGAAATCCTGGTCTCGCTGATGCTGGTCTACATCGCCCAGTTGCTGCTCAGCTATCTGGTGTACGGGGTGCTGAAGGATCCGGAAGGCTTCAATTTCCCTCAATCGAAAATGCTGTCGGACAAACTGCTGCTGCCGATCCTGATTCCGGAAACCCGGCTGCACTTCGGCATCGTGCTGGCCGGCGCCGCCGCGGTGGCGGGCTGGTTATACCTGTCGCGCAGCATCTCGGGCTTCCGCCTGCAGGTGGGCGGCATGGCGCCGCACGCCGCGCGCTACGCCGGCTTTTCCTCGCGCAAGTCGCTGTGGACCTCGATGCTGATCTGCGGCGCGCTTGCCGGCCTTGCCGGCGTCGGCGAAGTGATCGGGCCGCTTGGCCAGCTCACACCCTCGATCTCGCCCGGCTACGGCTTCGCCGCCATCATCGTCGCCTTCGTCGGGCGCCTGCACCCGATCGGCGTGGTATTCGCCAGCTTCATCATGGCCCTGTTCTACATCGGCGGCGAACTGGCGCAATCGCGCCTGGGAATGCCGTCGGCGATCACGGGCGTATTTCAGGGCATGTTGCTGTTCGCCCTGCTCGCCTGTGACGTCCTGATTCACTACAAGCTGCGCCTTGATCTGGGCGGGAGGAAATAATGGATTCACTCGCACCCCTGATCGCGGCCGCCATCAATGCCGGCACCCCCCTCATGCTGGCCGCGCTCGGCCTGTTGATCAACGAAAAATCGGGCGTCGTCAACCTGGGCGCCGAAGGCATGATGCTGGTGGCCGCGATCGTCGGCTTCGCCGTCACGATCAACACCGGCAGCGTCACGCTCGGCTTTTTGGCCGGCGCGGCGGCCAGCATGCTGCTGTCCGGGTTTTTCGCATGGATGACGATCTGGCTCGGCACCAACCAGTACGCGACCGGCCTGGCGCTGGCGCTGTTCGGCGGCGGCGTCTCCACCTACATCGGGATCGATTATGTGGGCAGCAGCCTGCAGAACGGAAAATTCGGCATCCCCTACCTGCAGGACATCCCGTTCCTCGGCGTCGCGCTGTTCCGCCAGCATCCGATGGCCTACCTGGCCCTGCTGCTGTGCGGGGCGATCGCATGGTTCCTGTACCGCACCCGCGCCGGGCTGGTGCTGCGCGCGGTCGGCGAGTCGCCATCGTCGGCGCACGCGCTCGGCTACAACGTGCGCCGCATCCGCCTGTTCGCGGTCCTGTTCGGCGGCGCCTGCTGCGGTCTGGCCGGCGCCTTCCTGGCGTTGGTCTACACCCCGCTCTGGGTCGAAGGCATGGTGGCCGGACGCGGCTGGATCGCGCTGGCGCTGACCACCTTCGCGACCTGGCGCCCGGCGCGTGTGCTGGGCGGCGCCTACCTGTTCGGCGGCGTCACCATCCTCACCTTCCACGCGCAGGCGCTGGGGGTGCCGGTGGCGTCGCAGCTGTTGTCGATGTTACCTTACCTTGCTGCAATATTCGTGCTGGTGCTAATATCGCGCAACGCCAACTACATCAAGCTGAACATGCCTGCCTCGCTCGGCAAGCATTTCAATCCGGGCGGCTGACCCGTTTTTGCATGCCATCTTCCGTGCCGTATTTCCCCGGCGGCCGGGTCCGAATTGGTCGTTGACGGGGGTAATCACAAGGAAAACCATGTCGAAACAAACGCTGCGCCGCGCGCTCTGTGCCGCTCTCTTGCTGCCTGCTGCCGCTTTCTCTTACGCTGCCCCGGCGGCAGCACCACTCAACATTGGCTTCGTCTACGTGAGCCCGATCGGCGACGCCGGGTGGACCACCCAGCATGACATCGCGCGCAAGGAACTTGAAAAGAACCTGGCAGGCAAGGTGACCACCAAGTACGTCGAAAACGTGCCTGAAGGCGCGGACGCCGAGCGCGTCATCCGCGATCTGGTGCAGCAGGGCAGCAAGATGGTCATCACCACCTCGTTCGGCTACATGAACCCGACCCTGAAGGTCGCCAAGCAATTTCCAGGCGTCAAGTTCATCCACCTGACCGGCTACAAGACCGCGCCCAACGTCGCCACCGCGAATGCGCGTTTCTACGAGGCGCGTTACCTGGCTGGCGTGCTGGCAGGCAAAATGAGCAAATCGCACACGGCCGGCTATGTGGGCGCGTTCCCGATTCCGGAAGTCCTGCAAGGGATCAACGCCTTCACGCTCGGCATGCGCAGCGTCGATCCGAAGGCCGTGGTGAAGGTCATCTGGGTTAACAGCTGGTTCGATCCGGGCAAGGAGCGCGATGCCGCCATTACCCTGATGGGCCAGGGCGCCGACGTGGTCACCCACCACACCGATTCGACCGCGATCGTGCAGGCCGCGCAGGAAAAAGGCAAGTACGCGATTTCGTACCACTCGGACATGAAAAAATTCGGTCCCAAGGCGCAACTGGCCGCCGTGACCCACCACTGGGGCCAGTACTACACCGCCCAGGCCAAGGCCGTGCTCGACGGAACCTGGAAGTCGACCAGCACCTGGGGCGGCATCAAGGACGGCATGGTCAAGCTGGAAGCGATCAATCCAGCGGTTCCGGCCGACGTGCAAAAGCTGGTCCAGACCCGCGAAAAGGAAATCGTGGCCGGCACCCTGTCGCCGTTTACCGGACCGCTCAAGGATAACGAGGGCAAGGTTCGCCTCGAAAAAGGGAACATGACCGACGAAGGCCTCAACAAGATGGATTATTTCGTTGAAGGCGTGGCAGGCAAGGTAGGCAAGTAAGCATCCCGCCGGGACGCGGGGGCCGGCGTTGACCGCCGGCCCTTGGCGTCCCGCACCTTCGATTTCTCCGGCACTAGAATTTTCCCTCCAATATTGTCTTCTTCAAAGTTAGCACGACCGTGCTTTTTTAGTTCTATAATGGGACTGCTTTGTTCCGATCAACACCTTCATCCGCGAGTTCCTCATGGCATTGCCCGTCGCACTGCAACACCTCACCCTTCCCGTGATCGGCTCGCCGCTGTTCATCGCCAGCGGACCGGCGCTGGTCGCGGCCCAGTGCAAGGCGGGCATCGTCGGCGCCTTTCCCGCCCTCAATGCGCGCCCGGCCGAGCTGCTCGACGGCTGGCTGGCCGGACTGAAGCGCGAGCTCGCCGAGTTCCAGGCAGCCAATCCAGGCAGCAGGGTCGGGCCGATCGCGGTCAACCAGATCGTGCACCAGTCGAACGACCGGCTGGAGCACGACGTGCAGGCGTGCGTGCGGCATCAGGTGCCGATCATCATCTCCTCGCTGCGTGCGCCCCCGCAACACATGCTCGACGCCATTCACGGCTATGGCGGCATCGTGCTGCACGACGTGGTGTCGATCCGGCATGCGCACAAGGCGCTCGAGGCCGGCGTGGACGGACTGATCCTGGTAGCGGCGGGCGCTGGCGGCCACGCCGGCACGCTGTCGCCGTTTGCGCTGGTGGGCGAAGTGCGCAAGTTCTTCAGCGGCCCGCTCGCGCTGTCCGGTTCGATCGCCAGCGGCGACGGCATCCTGGCGGCGCAGGCGATGGGGGCGGACTTCGCGTACATGGGCTCGCGCTGGCTGGCCACGCGCGAATCGAACGTAAGCGAGAGCTACCGCGACGCCATCGTTGGTTCCACGGCGGCCGACATTGTCTACACCAACCTGTTTACCGGCGTGCACGGCAACTATTTGAAGAAATCGATCGTCAATGCCGGGCTCGACCCGGATGCCTTGCCCGAGGCCGACAAGAGCAAGATGAACTTCGGTTCCGGCAGCGCCAAGGCGTGGCGCGACATCTGGGGCGCGGGGCAGGGCGTGGGGATGATGGACGACGTGCCGACGGTGGCCGAGATGGTCGCGCGCCTGAAGCGCGAATACGACGCCGCGCGGGCGCGGCTGGCGCTGTAGGCAGCGAACCAACAAACAGGGTCTGTCCCCGATTTCCCGTTTTTGAGAAATCGGGGACAGACCCCGATTCTTTTTTTAAGAAGTCGGGGACAGACCCAGAGTCGGACCCTGCATGTTTTATTTGGCTTTCAGGTCTTCCTGGCGGATCGCCCACAGCCCTGGCAGGTTGCGCCAGTAACCGTACACGTCCATCCCGAAGCCGACCACGAACTTGTCGGGGATGCTCAGGCCGACGATATCGGCCTTGACCGGCTTGTTGCGCTTGATCGCCTTGTCGGCGAACACCGTGATGATGACCTCGGCCGCGCCCATGTCGAGCAGGCGCTGCTTGACGTGCGCCAGCGTTTCGCCCTCGTCCAGGATATCGTCGAGCACGATGATGGTGCGCCCGGCCACGTTCGGACGCGGAATCACCTTCCATACCACGCGCCCGCCCTGGTCGTCGTCGCCGTAGCGGCTCACGTGGATGTAGTCGAACTCGAGCGGAAATTTGAGCTGCGGCAGCAATTGGCCGGTGAACACGACGGCGCCGCCCATGACCCCCAGCACCAGCGGGAACGAGATGTCCTCGGGATCGCCGAAGCGCGCGTTGAGCGTGTCGGCAACATGTTTGACGGCAGCCTGTACGCGCTCGGCACTGACGATTTCCTCCGCATTGCGAAGCAGGGTGCGGGCGTGGTCGAGATGGTAATCTTGCATGGTCTTCTGCTTCTCATTGGATACCCTGCAATTATCCCGCATATCGCACGCAGCCAACGGATTAGTTGGATTTACACCACATCCGGGCGGTCCGCTTAGTTGTAATCGCGCACGTCTTCGATCACCTTGCCGTCCTCCGGCAAGCTGCCGGGCGGCGCAAACCTGACGCTGCCGCGCAGCTTGGTCACGTCGCGGATGGTGTCCACGATCGCCTGCTCCTGTTCATCGCCGGGCGCGCCATTCACCTCGCAATGCAGCGTCATCGCGTCGTTGGCCATGCGTCCGGAGACCACCAGGCGCGCTTTCAGGATCACCGGATGGCGGCGCACGATGTTGGCCACCTGGGAAGGATGCACGAACATGGCGCGCACCTTGGTGGTCTGGTCGGCCCGTCCCATCCAGCCCTTGATGCGCAGGTTGGTGCGGCCGCACTTCGATGCCGGCGTGTCGACCAGCAGCGCCGACATGTCGCCGGTGGCAAAGCGCACCAGCGGGTAGTCCGGGTTAAACACCGTCACCACGACCTCGCCGATATCTCCCGGGGCCACCGGTTCGCCACTGCCTGGCCGGACGATTTCGAGGATCACGTCCTCGTCAAGCACCATGCCGGGATTGATCGCGCCGTCGGTTTCGGTTTCATACGCGATGCTGCCGATGTCGGCCGAGGCGTAGACCTGGAGCACGTGCGCCACGCCATTTTGATGGAACCAGCTGCGCAGCGATTCGGGCAGGGCCTCCGCGCTCATCAGCGCGTGCTGCACGCTGCTGATGTCGCGCCCCATCTCGCGCGCCTTTTCGATGATGATGCGCAGGAACGATGGCGTGCCGACGTAGGTATTCGGGCGCAGGTCGGCAATCGACTGCACCTGCATTTCGGTCTGCCCCGCGCCAGCCGGAATCACGGCGCAGCCGATGCGGGCGGCACCGCCTTCGACCATGAAGGCGGCCGGCGTGAAGTGGTAGGAAAAGCAGTTCTGCAGCAGGCCGCCGGTGCGTACGCCGGCCGCGTACAGCGGGCGCGCAAAGCGCCACCAGTCCGGATCGCGCCCCTCCGGATCGAAGATCGGCCCGGGCGAGACGAATACGCGCGCCAGCTGACCGACCGGCGTTGTCGTGAGCGCGCCGAACGGCATTGCGCCTTGCTGGAGCGACTTCAGGTCGGACTTGCGCGTGATCGGCAGCGCGGCCAGCGCGGCGCGGCTGGTGATCTCCGAAGCATCGACGCCGTCGAGGATGCGCGCCCAGCCCGGCGCGCTTTGGGCGTGCCGGACCAGTTGCGGCAGGCGCGCCATCAGGTCGCGCTCGCGCGCCTCGGGATCGCGCGTCTCAAGCGTATCGAAGGTCATCCTGCTTCTCCTGTTTCTTTTTGCAGCTTCCGGATCCATCTGCTCACCTCACGCCAGCCAGCGCTTGCGGCGGCGGTAGAATTTCATGTCGCGAAAGCTCTTGCGGCCGGCTGCGGAAACGCCCAGGTAGAATTCCTTGACGTCCTCGTTGCTGGCCAGCTCGGAGGCCAGCCCTTCCATCACGACGCGGCCGTTTTCCAGGATGTAGCCGAAGTCGGCGTAGCGCAGCGCGACGGTGGTGTTCTGTTCGGCCAGCAGGAACGACACGCCTTCCTTCTGGTTCAGGTCCTTGACGATGTCGAAGATCTCCTCGACGATCTGGGGCGCGATGCCCATCGACGGCTCGTCGAGCAGGATCATCGACGGCTTGGCCATGAGCGCGCGCCCGATCGCACACATCTGCTGTTCGCCGCCCGAGGTATAGCCGGCCTGGCTGGCGCGGCGCTCCTTCAGGCGCGGAAAATAATGGTAGACCGCGTCGAGCGAGGCATTGAGCTCGGCGCGCGAAATGGCGCGCGTGTAGGCGCCGGTCAGTAAATTCTCTTCGATGGTCAGGTGGCCGAAGCAGTGGCGTCCTTCCATCACTTGCGACAGGCCGCGCCTGACCAGTTCATTGGGCGTGAGCTGATCGACGCGCTCGCCCTTGAAGCGCACTTCGCCCTTGGTCACGTCGCCGCGCTCGCCGCGCAGCAGTGTCGAAATTGTTTTCAGCGTGGTCGACTTGCCGGCGCCATTGGCGCCCAGCAGGGCCACGATCTTCCCTTGCGGTACTTGCAGCGAGACGCCTTTCAGGACCAGGATCACATGGTCGTAAATGACTTCGATGTTATTGACCGACAGGTAGGGCTGGCTGGCAGTGGCGTTCGTCATAGGTTCTTCACGTGTTCTGGAACGCCCGCCCGGCGCATTGCACCGGGCGGGCCGTGGCGCATCAGTTCATGCAGGCAGGCGTGATCTTCTTCTCGGCCGAGTAGGCGAGCGAGGATTCTTCGACCAGCTTGCGGGTCAGGACCTTGTCGCCGACCACCCAGTTAGGCGTGATCGCCTTCCATTTGCTGCCGTCCCACTGCTGGACCTTGACCGCGCCCGAACCTTCATGGTCGTCGCAGCTGGTTTTCACGGTCGGGAACATGCCGTAGGCGCCGAGTGCCTTCTGGCGGGCTTCGTTGATGTCCAGGTGTTCCAGGCCCCAGCGGATCTGCTCGCCGGTCATGACCTTGCCCTTGCCGAATTTCGCTTGCGCCTCGCGGATCGCCTCGACCCACAGGATGCCCAGGGTCATGCCGCGCATGTGGTAGACCGAACCGATGCGGCCCTGGTCGGCCAGGTTGCCATTGCCGGCCGCGTAGACCTGCTTGCGGATCTGGTCGATCACGGGGTAATTGCCGGGGGTGTTGAAGGTCATCGAGCTGTAGCCCTTGGCCGCCTCACCCGACGGGATCGTGTCTTCCTCGGAGCCGGCCCACCATACGCCCAGCATCTTCTCGCGCGGGAAGCCGTTGCGCTGCGCGGTCTTGATCGCGACCGAATTCATCACGCCCCAGCCCCACAGGATCACGTAGTCCGGCTTGGCCTGGCGGATCTGCAGCCATTGCGACTGCTGTTCGCTGCCCGGCGGCGCCACCGCGATCTTGATCAGCTCGAAGCCATACTGCTTGGCCTGCGCTTCGAGCACCGGCAGCGGCTCCTTGCCGAACGCCGAATCGTGGTACAGGTGGACGATCTTCTTGCCCTTGAGCTTGTCCATGCCGCCGCTCTTGTCGCCGAAGTACTTGATCATGCCCGCGGCCTGGTTCCAGTAGCTCGCGATCAGCGGGAAAATATACGGGAACACCTTGCCGTTGGCCGCGTCCGAACGGCCGTAGCCGAGCGTGGTCATCGGGATCTTGTCCTGCGCCAGGCGGTCCAGGAGGCCGTAGGCGATGCCGGTCGACAGCGGTTCGACCATGGTCGCGCCGCCGTTCTTGGTTTTCAGGCGCTCATAGCATTCGATGCCGCGCGACGGGTTGTACTCGGTCTCGCACTCTTCCCACAGGATCTTGACGCCGTTCACGCCGCCGTTGGCGTTGACCAGGTTGAAGTAATCGATCGCGCCGCCGTAGAAGCCCGAGCCGCCGGCCGCGTACGGGCCGACACGATAGGATGGCAGCGCGACGAACTGGTCGGCCGCCTGCGCCTGGTTGAAGATGCCGGCCAGGGCGGCGCACAGCATCAGCGATTTTATATATTTCATATGTCTTCTCCTTAGATCCAAGATTGATACGGCTAATGCGATTGCATCCTTGCGGCCCCTTAGTGAGGGAAGGGCCACAGGCGCAATTTCTCTTTTCCTACTTGCCACAAGCGCGCGAGGCCATGCGGCTCCACGATCAGGAAGAATATGATCAACGCGCCAAACACCATCAACTCCAGATTCGATGCGACCGAGGTCGGCAGCCCCAGGCTATGCGCCAGGATGTTCAGGAACACAGGCAGCAGCACGATGAACGCGGCGCCCAGGAAGGAACCGAGTATCGAGCCGACGCCACCGATGATGATCATGAACAGGATGCGGAACGACAGGTCGAGGTTGTAGGCTTCCGGCTCCACCGTGCCGAGGTAGGCGTAGGCGTACAGCGCGCCGGCCACGCCGCAGTAGAACGAGCTGACCGCGAACGCGAGCAGCTTGGTGCGCATCGGGCGAAAGCCGATCACCTCGGCCGCCACGTCCATGTCGCGCACCGCCATCCAGGAGCGTCCGACGTTCGAGCGCACCATGTTCTTGGCCAGCAGCGCCATCAGGGCGACGATCGCCAGCACCAGGGTGTACTTGCTGGCCGGCGTGTCGAAGGCATAGCCGAAGATGACGACTTTCTGGGCCGTGATGACGCCCGACGCGCTGTGATTGGTCAGATAGGGAATCTTGGTCAGGCACCAGACCACGAAGAACTGCGTGGCCAGGGTCGAGGCGGCCAGGTAGAAGCCGCGGATGCGCAGCGAGGGCAGGCCGAACGCGATGCCGACCATCGCCGCGCACAGGCCGCCGAGCACGAACGCGAACAGCATCGGGATGCCCGGGATGCGCGCCACGAAATTGAAGGAGGCGAAGGCGCCGACCGCCATGAAGGCGGCGGTGCCGAGCGAGAGCTGGCCGCAGTAACCGGTCAGGATATTGAGCCCGAGCGCGGCCAGCGCGAAGATCAGGAACGGAATCAGGATCGCCGAGAGCATGTAGGGCGATGCGAACAACGGCACCACCACCAGCGCCACCGCCAGCAGCGCGGCCAGCGCGATACGGTCCTGCCGGATCGGGAAGATCTGGCTGTCGGCCTGGTAGCTGGTCTTGAATTGTCCCGCTTCACGGTAGAACATGTCGGTCTCTTTCTCTAGATTCTGCGGATGAGTTTTTCGCCGAACAGGCCTTCCGGCCGCACCAGCAGGAACAGCAGCGCGAGGATGTACGGGAACCAGCCTTCGATACCGCCGCCCACCATCGGCCCGATGTAGACCTCGGCCAGCTTTTCCGACGCGCCGATGATCAGGCCGCCGACGATGGCACCCGGGACCGAGGTGAACCCGCCCAGGATCAGCACCGGCAGCGCTTTCAGGGCGATGAAGGTGAGCGCGAACTGCACACCATTGCGCGCGCCCCACAGCAAGCCGGCCACCAGTGCGACCATGCCGGCCACGCCCCACAGGACGGCCCAGATGCGCTGCAGCGGAATGCCGACCGCCAGCGCGGCCTGATGGTCGTCGGCCACGGCGCGCAGCGCGCGGCCCACCTTGGTGCGCGAGAACAGCACCGCGAGCACGGTGACCATCAGGGCGCAGATGCCGGCGGCGATCATGTCGAACTGCGACACGATGATGTTGTAGTTATCGAGCAGGAACTGGATCGGCACGTCCTCGATCGGCAGGTCCAGCTTGTGCACCTGCGAGCCCCACATCAGCTGGGCCAGGCCCTCGATGAAGAAGGCCAGTCCGATGGTGGCCATGAACAGGGTGATTTCCGGCTGGTTCACCAGCGGGCGCAGCACGACGCGCTCGATTGCCAGCCCGAGCGCGATCATCACCAGCATGGTGGCCGGGATCGCGATCCACACCGAGACACCGAACTTGTCGATGATGCCGACGCAGGTGAGGGCGGCGAAGAACACCATCGCGCCCTGGGCGAAATTGAAAACGCCGGATGCCTTGTAGATCAGCACGAAGCCGATCGCGACCAGCGAATACATCACGCCCGACAGCAGGCCGCCGATCAGCACTTCAAAGAAAAAACTCATGATTGCTTCCTTAATGGGCAAGGCCGAGGTAGGCGTTGATGACGTCCTGGCTGCTGCGCACCTCGTCAGGGCTGCCGTCGCCGATCTTCTTGCCGTAGTCGAGCACCACCACGCGGTCCGAGATATCCATCACCACGCCCATGTCATGCTCGATGAGCACGATGGTGGTTCCGAACTGGTCGTTCACGTCGAGGATGAAACGGCACATGTCCTGTTTTTCCTCGACGTTCATGCCGGCCATCGGCTCGTCGAGCAGCAGGATCTCCGGCTCGGCCGCCAGTGCGCGTCCCAGTTCGACGCGCTTTTGCAGGCCGTAGGGCAAGCGCCCGACCGGCGTCTTGCGGATCGCCTGGATCTCCAGGAAGTCGATGATCGCCTCCGCCTTTTCGCGGTGCGCGATCTCCTCGCGCCGCGCCGGGCCCCAGTAGAGCGCCTGCAGCAGGAAGTTCGACTTCATCTTCAGGTTACGCCCGGTCATGATGTTGTCCAACACCGTCATGCCCTTGAACAGCGCGATGTTCTGGAAGGTGCGCGCAATGCCGGCCTTGGCTGCGGCGTAGCAGTCCATGTTCTTGCGATGCTCCCCGTGCAGCACGATTTCTCCTTGCTGCGGACGGTACACGCCGTTGATCACGTTGAGCATCGAGCTTTTGCCCGCGCCGTTAGGTCCGATGATGGCGCGAATTTCATGGCGCCTGACGTCGAACGAGATGTCGGTCAGGGCCTTGACCCCGCCGAACGAGAGCGAAATATTGTTCAGCTCCAGGATCACGGGGCCGATGCGCCGCGTCGCGCCGCCGGCCGCGCCAGGTTCGTTCATTTGCATGTTGGTCGATTCCGTCACGCCGCCTGCTCCATCGCGGAAAAGGTTTTCACATCGCAGATGCGCAGCTCGGCCGCCACGGTGCCGATGCGCCCGTCCTCGAATTTGACCTGCGTGCTGATGAATTGGGAAGCCTTGCCCTGGTACAGGGCGGCGATGAGCACCTCGTATTTATCGGCGATGAAGGCGCGCCGCACCTTGCGCGTGCGGGTCAGCTCACCGTCGTCCGGGTCGAGCTCCTTGTGCAGGATCAGGAAGCGGTGGATCTGGGTTTCGGCCATCAGGGCCTCGCCGGCCAGGTCGGCGTTGACCTTCTCCACGCAGTCGCGGATCAAGTCATAGACCTGGCTGTGCGCGGCCAGGTCGGTATAGCCCGAGTAGGCGAGATTGCGCCGCTCGGCCCAGTTGCCGACCGCTTCCAGGTCGATATTGATGAAGGCGCACACCTGATCGCGCGCATTGCCGAAGGCGACCGCTTCCTTGATGAAGGGGAAGAACTTGAGCTTGTTCTCGATGTAATTCGGCGCGAAGATGGCGCCGCTGTTCAGCTTGCCCACGTCGGCCGCGCGGTCGATGATCTTCAGGTGGCCTTCGCTGTCGAAAAAGCCCGCGTCGCCGGTATGGAAATAGCCGTCGTTGTCGATTACCTCCGCGGTCGCTTCGGGGCGCTTGAAATAGCCGGCCATGGTCGCCTTCGACTTGACCAGCACTTCGCCGTTCCCGGCCAGTTTCACCTCGACGCCCGGCGCCGGCAGGCCCACGCTGTCGAACTTGATGTTGCCGTCCGGCTGAAGGCAGACATAGGCGCAGGTTTCGGTGGCGCCGTACAACTGCTTGAGGTTGACCCCGATCGAGCGGTAGAAGCGGAACAGGTCGGGGCCGATGGCCGCACCGGCCGTGTAGGCGACCCGCACGCGCGACAGGCCAAGCACGTTCTTGAGCGGGCCGTACACCAGCAGGCGGCCAAGCGCATACTTGAAGCGATCGCCCGCCGCTACCGGCTTGCCGTCCAAGATGGCCGAGCCGCAGCGCCGTGCGACATCCATGAAGTAATGGAACATCGCGCGCTTGGGGGCGCCGGCGTCCTCCATCCGGATCATCACGGTGGTGAGCATGTTCTCGAACACGCGCGGCGGCGCGAAATAATAGGTCGGCCCGATTTCGCGCAGGTCGGTCATCACGGTGTCGCCCGATTCCGGGCAGTTGACCGTGAAACCGGCCACCAGCGCCTGCGCCAGCGAGAACAGGCAGTCGCCCACCCACGCCATCGGCAGGTAGGACAGGATGTCCTCGCAGTCGGTAAGATGGTCGAAACCGACCCCGCCCACGCCGGCCGCCAGCAGCGCCGCGTGCGACTGGCACACGCCTTTCGGCTTGCCGGTGGTGCCCGAGGTGTACAAGATGATGGCAATGTCGCTGCCCTGACCCGCTTCGACCGCGGCTTCGAACATGCCGGGATTGGCCTTGTCGTACGCGCGTCCCAGTTCCTCCAGCTTGGCGAAGGAGATCAGGGCGCCATGCGAGTAGTGGCGCATGCCGCGCTCGTCTTCATACGCAATGTGGCGCACCTGCGGGCACAGCGCCTGCAGTTCGAGCAGCTTGTCGACCTGCTCCTGGTCCTCGACCAGGGCGAACGCGATCTCGGCGTCGTCCAGCACATAGGCCATGTCGGCCGCCGGCGCGTCCTGGTACAGCGGCACCGGCACCCCGCCCAGGCATTGCGCGGCCAGCATCGCCCAGTACAGGCGCGGGCGGTTGTCGCCGATGATGGCCAGGTTCATGCCGCGCGAAAAACCGAGCGCCGCCAGACCGCACGCCATCGCGCGCACTTCGTCGTTGACCTGGGCCCAATTCCAGGTCTGCCAGATGCCGAGATATTTTTCGCGAAAGGCGGGCCGGGTCGGACGCACCTGGCCGTGCGCCAGCAGGCGTCGCGGAAAGGTCTGTAGTTGCGGACCGGATGGATTTTGCACAGCGTCCCCTCTATCGTTGTCATCTTTCCGGAACCAGGAATTGCCGGGCTGATGCGCTTTTTGTGTGATGATAGTAGCTTGCGTTTGATTGCCGCGTTGTCTTTTGGATGACAATTCCCGCATTTTCGATGTTGCGCCGCACAAATGACTACTCATACACAGACACTGACAGAACACCTGCGCTCGACCATCTGGGCACGCAACCTGAGCGCGGCCGAAATGGCGCGTGTGGAAGCGGACAGCTTCGAGCAATTCGTGCCCAAGGGCGGCTTCGTGTGCCATAAGGGCGAGGCGCTCGAGAACTGGATCGGCGTCATCGACGGCCTGGTCAAGATGAACTGTTTTTCCGCGGCGGGAAAGTGCGTCACGTTTACCGGAGTGCCGACCGGCGGCTGGTTCGGTGAAGGCTCGCTGCTCAAGGACGCGACGCGCAAGTACGACGTAATCGCGCTGCGCGACACGCGGGTGGCGCGCATGCCGCGCGCGACTTTCGAATGGCTGCTCGAAACGAGCCTGCCGTTCACGCGCTTCCTGTTAATGCAGCTCAACGAGCGGCTCGGCCAGTTCATCGGCCTGGTGGAAACGGACCGCATGCTCGACGTCGACACGCGCGTGGCGCGCTGCCTGGCGGCGATGTTCAATTCGCACCTGTATCCGGGGCTGGAGAAATTGGTCCAGATTTCACAAGAGGAAATCGGCTACCTGTCGGGTGCGTCGCGCCAGCGCGCCAACCAGGCCTTGCAACTGCTCGAAAAGGAAGGCCTGCTGCGGCTCGACTACGGCGGCATCCGCGTGCTCGACCTGGAAGGGCTGCGCCATTTCCAGGCGTAGCGGCGCGCCGCTACGCGGTGACACTTCGGACACGATAAGGCTTGGGGCGTCGGCCTTACCGCGACAACCTGGGTAATCGGCGTTTTGGCCGGTACCGCGCACTCACGTCCGTGTCCAATCGCGTTTATTCGCACGCACTCCAAGTTCATGCTTTTCGGTCTGGCGCGCGCGCCATGCGATGGCGGCCGCGCTTCGTGCACTCCAGGCAAGCGCGCGTTGTTGATCGACGTGGGCTACCAGATGGTAGTTGTTGCTCATGCACGCGGCCAACTCAATGGCAAAGAGGTAAATTGTGGAAGTCGTCGACGCCGTTCATGAAATGAACAGCATCGAGTTTGGGAAAAACAGGGGGGGCCGTTCAGGCACTACTACTTACACATCACTTCAATGTTGCTCTCCCCCGCATGCTCACCCTTCTTCCCTTTGACCGTACATTCCTGGATGTCATCGGGAAGTCGTTTTGACAGGGAGATTTGACCATACTCCCCATAATCGCACCGCAACCACTTCCCCTCAGGGTAGGGACCGGCCAAGGAATATTTGTGAGTCCAACCCGCCTTTGTGGTCTTCACTTCCTGACCCCGCAGAATGCCCAACCTTTCAGGAGGACCATCGGCAGGCGCCGCACTGTTCAGATAGAGCGGAGAGGACACGAACGGCTTCCAACCTGGTTGAGGTTCTGATACCCTGACCGAGGCTTCAGGGATGGATTGAGGGCATTCGTACCATGCCGGCGCCGCTTGGCCGACACCAGACACCACCAACAGGAGCGGTACGGCCGCGAACGATTTAAGGGGCCTCATGGCCTACTCGATGATGAAGAATGCATCTGCATTGTCCGTGGGGTTGATGAAATTTCCGTGTGCATCTTTGCCCTTGCGACGAATGAACCGCTTGCCGATCTTCTTCTTATCGCGCCATTGGTCAAGGATGTAGATGCCGTCCGAAACCTGACCCATGTAGAAGGCCGCATGATTGCCATGTGCGAGACCTGGCCACTTTCCATTGACGAAGTTCGCAACGGCTGTGCCTTGCTCAATGTTCTTATGGTACGGGGACCAGGATTAAATATTTTGAAATTGAACTGACGAATGTACTTGTCGGTGAGGTCGCTCCTTCGGTTCATGAAGGTGAAGCGATACTCAATCCGAGCCGAAGGAATGGTTTTACCCATAGAACAATGTTGAAGAAGAATCGGGGAAGAGAGATCGGCCAGCTTGTTGAGAGCGAGAGTGGAATGCTCGCACCGGCCGGCCGTGTGACCGCCAGCCGAGGAACCGCATGCCGACTTTGGTTGAGTAATCATCCAGTCAGCCATTGTGCATTCAATCCAGCCCTGGTGCTGACTGTCTGACGACTCGCCCTTGATTCCTTCTAGTTGAAGGTACACATCAATAGACATAGAACCCCCTATAGTGAGAGTTCCGATTGTGAACTTTTACTTGCTAGAGGGTATTGAGGCCACACAACATGGTGCTGTGGTCTAATTTGCCCGGACACCTCAATAGGTGGAAAATCCACCGATCGAGGAGAACTACATGGCAAGACAGCGTAAGAAGTTCGACACCAGCTTAAAGTTGGAAGTCGTCCGAATGATCAAAGAACAAGGGCTGAGCGTGCAGCGCGTCAGCCAGACAATGGACATAGGGCCGACAGCGATTCGGCGGTGGGTAGAGCAATACAGCGCGGAGCAAAATGGTCAGCCAGGCATTGGCAACCGTTGACGCCGGAGCAGCAGCGTATCCGCCAGCTGGAGCAAAAAAACCGCCAGCTGAAGGGAGATGTTGAAATATTAAAAAAGGCATCGGCTTTCTTTGCCCCCGCGAGTTGAAATGAGTTCGATTTCTAGAATCCGAGGAGACCGCATTCCGCGACCGAAAAAACCTTTTCCACTTTGTTTTCCGGGTTAAGTTCGCGCTCGCTTGCGTTGGGCTGGAATCGAACGCGAAGCCTTATCGGATCTTTGGAGACATGCTCCACATGAAAGAATTTTTGTCCACGTGCCCGCGCCACGCCGCAAGTGCCGCGTAGCATGAACATGGACGAAGACACTGATCCTCCGGAGATGAACTTGACTTCCGCAATGGAGTAATCGGCCTCGCGGGAAAGTTCCTGATAAGTCATGTTCAGTGTTTTCCCGTTCTCCACGGGCACACCCTGTACGCTCAGATGAAAAAGCAGAGATTCGCCAGCATGGCCCAGCGCGCTGGTAAGAAGAAAAATGATGGCGCATACGGTATTTATTTTCATTGCAATCCCAACGGTAAAGAGTTTTGAGGCGCATATCTTCATGTCGAGCGCCTGTGGCGACTTGACGGCCGATCGTTGGAAACGAGGGCGGAAACGAGGGGACACCGGAAACGAGGGGACACCCACTTATCGACGCTTAACTTATTGCAGGCTCGAGCGTGCTTTGGGCTTCATCAATAAGTGGGTCAACTCAGGGTGTCCCCTAGCAGCCTCCTAGCAGCCCGCTAGCAGCCAGGGCTAGCCTTGAATTCTTCGGGCAGTGTTCCGGGACAGAGGGAACGCCATCCTGTGCCCTTCCTGGTCGCCCTCAGCGCTTCCCGTGTTTCCCTATGAAACCCGACTCCATCCGAGTATTATAGACAACATACTTTTCTCCCTGTTTGCCGCCCATGCCTACATCCGACAATCCCGCTACGCGCATCGAACGTCTCGAACAATTGCGTGCCGCAATGCGGCGCCACGGCGTCGACGCCTTCGTGGTGCCATCGTCCGATCCGCACCTGTCCGAATACCTGCCCGCACGCTGGAAGGGCCGCGAATGGCTGTCCGGTTTCACCGGCTCGGTCGGCACCTTCATCGCCACCGCCGGCTTCGCGGGCGTGTGGACCGACGCGCGCTACTGGGCCCAGGCCGAAGCGGAACTGGCCGGCACCGGCATCACGCTGATGAAAATCTCGTCGGGCGCAAGCCTGCAGCACATCGACTGGCTGGCCGCCAGCCTTGAACCGGGCCAGAGCGTGGCGGTCGACGCCAAGGTGCTTGGACTGGCCGGCGCGCGCCTGCTGGCAGACGCCCTGAAGGCGCGCGCAATTGCGCTGCGTACCGACCTCGACCTGCTCGACGAGGTGTGGAGCGAGCGCCCGGCCTTGCCGACCGACCCGGTGTTTGAACACTTGCCGCCGTTCGCCGATCTGAGCCGCGCCGCCAAGCTGGCCGACACGCGCGCCGCGATGGCGCAGCTGGGCGCCGAGCGCCACTTCATCTCGACGCTCGACGATATCGCCTACCTGTTCAACCTGCGCGGCTCCGACGTCAACTACAACCCGGTATTCCTGGCCCACGCACTAGTCGAGCCGCAGGGCGCGACCCTGTTCGTGGCCGAGGCCAAGCTGCCTGCCGAGCTGCGCGCACGCCTGCGCGCCGATGGCGTCGAACTCGCGCCATACGCCGCCGCGCCGGCCGCGCTGGCGGCGCTGGCAGGCGGCAGCACGCTGCTGCTCGATCCGCGCCGCATCACCTTCGGCATGCGCGAGGCGGTCGCGCCGGGGGTGACGGTGATCGAAGCGGTCAACCCGACCACCTTCGCCAAATCGCGCAAGACCGAGGCCGAAGCGGCCCAGGTGCGCGCCACCATGGAGCAGGACGGCGCCGCCCTGTGCGAGTTTTTCGCCTGGCTCGAGCCGCGCCTGGCTGACGCGCGCCGCGCGCCGCTCACCGAGCTCGATATCGACACCCACGTCACGGCCGCGCGCGCGCGCCGCCCCGGTTTCGTCAGCCCCAGTTTCGGCACCATCGCCGGTTTCAATTCGAACGGCGCGATCATGCACTACCACGCCACCGAGGCGTCGCATGCGGTGATCGAAGGCGACGGCCTGCTGCTGATCGATTCGGGCGGCCAGTACCTGGGCGGCACCACCGACATCACACGCGTGGTGCCCGTCGGCACACCGTCGGACGCGCAGAAGCGCGACTTCACGCTGGTGCTCAAGGGCGTGATCGCCTTGTCCTCGGCGCACTTCCCGCGCGGGACCCGCTCGCCCATGCTCGACGCGCTGGCGCGTGCGCCGATCTGGGCCGAGGGGAACGATTATGGCCACGGCACCGGTCACGGGGTCGGCTATTTCCTCAACGTGCACGAGGGTCCGCAATCGATTTCCGCGACCGCCATGCCGGAGCCGCATACGGCGATGGAGCCGGGCATGATCACCTCGGTCGAGCCGGGCCTGTACCGGCCGGGCCGCTGGGGCATCCGGATTGAAAACCTGGTGCTCAACCGTGAGGCGCACAGCGGCGAGTTCGGTCAGTTCCTGCGCTTTGAAACCCTGACCTTGTGCCCGATCGATACCCGCTGCCTCGAGCTGGCGCTGCTGCGCGCCGATGAACGCGCCTGGCTCAACGACTACCACGCGACGGTGCGTGCCCGCCTGTCCCCGCACGTTGCGGGCCAGGCCAGGGCATGGCTCGAAGCGCGCACCGGGGCGATCTGAGATGGCCGGCGCGCGATCAACCCGGGCCAGCGCTGCGGTGGAGCGCCTCAAGATCCGCAGCGGTAACGCGGCCTATTCGATGGCGCGTACCGGGGACGGCCTGTTTTTCCTGAGCGAGCGCGCCGGTGCGCCGCCTTTGTGCGAGCCGCTCGAACTGGACCAGTTCGTCGCGTTCGTAAACCAGCTCGGGCCGCAGACGCCCAGGCGCATGAGTAAACTTGACGTCGCCTTCGAAAAGCAACTGGTCAAGAAAAAAACCTGACCTACCTTGCTGAAAGAACACCATGTCGCTTAATGAAATGATGTCCGCCTACTGGTCCGGGCCGGAACTGGCGACCAATGGCCTGATCCTGCTGAACCTGGTCGGCGCGCTGCTGCTCGGGCTGATGGTGGGCTATGAGCGCGCCTACCATGGGCGTGCCGCCGGCATGCGCACTTATGGCCTGGTGTGCATGGCCTCGGCCGCGCTGACCATCATCGGTGGCTATCCGGACTTCTGGTTCGGCGGCCATGGCGGCGCATTCGCGCCGGTGACCGACCCGACCCGCATCATCCAGGGCGTGGTCACCGGCATCGGTTTCCTCGGCGCCGGCGTCATCATGCGCGAAGGTTTCATCATCAGCGGATTGACCACGGCGGCGTCGATCTGGTCGTCGTCGGCCATCGGCATCCTGGTGGGCGTCGGGTTTTACATGGCGGCGATCGGCCTGGCGGTGCTGTCCATGGGCGTCATGATCTTTCTGTCGAAAGTGGAAAAGGTGCTGCCCACACGCCATGCGGTCGCCATCATGATGCGCTTCAAGCCAAATTTCGTGCCGCACGAGGAAGCGCTGCGCGAGATCGCGCTGGCGCGCGGTTATGAGATCGCAGGCGGCTCGCTCACCATCGGCAGCGAGGCCGGCAAGCAGGAGTGGCGCTTCGTGGCACTGGCGATGTCCAAGCGCAGCGGCTCCTCGCTGTCCGCGCTGGCCAGCGAGCTGTCCGCGTTCGACGGCATCGACAGCTTCCAGTTGTCCCACGCACGTAACTAGAAAAAGCGATGAAGCCGCAAGATGTCCTCGATTTCTGGTTCCTGCCGGCCGGCGCCGAAGGGGCCGGCACGGCGCGCGCCGAATGGTTTCGCAAGGACCCGAAGTTCGACGCCTCGATTGCCGAACGCTTCGGTGATGTGATCAGGCAGGCGGTCGCGGGCGGCCTGCGGGAATGGGACAGCGCCGGCGCACAGGGCAAGCTGGCGCGCATACTGGTGCTCGATCAGTTTACCCGTAACGCATGGCGCGATACGCCGGGCGCCTTTGCGGGCGACGCGCTGGCGCTGGCCGCCGCCCGCGAGCTGGTCGCGAGCGGCGCGGACCGGGAACTGACGCCGCTCCAGCGCTCGTTCGCATACATGCCCTTCGAGCATGCGGAAGACGGCGCGATGCAGGAAAAAGCGGTCGAGTTGTTCAGCGACCTGGCGCAGCACAACCCGGGCTTCGAGGTCCCGCTCGATTTCGCGCATCGCCATCGGGGAGTGATTGCCCGCTTCGGGCGCTTCCCGCACCGTAATCCGATCCTGGGGCGCACCTCCACGCCCGACGAATTGGCCTACCTGGCCCAGCCCGGTTCGGGGTTCTGAGATGGCGCCGACCCTGAACCTGATCGGCGCCGGCCATGTCGGGCGGGTGCTGGGACGCCTGTTTGCGGCGTGCGGCAGTTTCGAGGTGCAGGATGTGCTGACCCGTTCCGGGCAAAGCGCCGCCGACGCGGTCGGCTTCATCGGCAGCGGCCGGGCCGTCGGCGGCCTGGACGAGATGCGCCCGGCCGACGCCTGGATGCTGGCCGTGGGCGACGACCAGATCGCGCCGGTGTGCGCGCAGCTGGCCGCAGCGCGCGATCTGCGCGGGGCCATCGTATTCCACTGCAGTGGCGCCAAGTCGTCCGCCGAGCTCGACCGGGCGGCGCGCGCCGGCGCCTTCACCGCCAGCGTGCATCCGGTGCGCAGCTTCGCGGACCCGGATCAGGTGGCGCGCAGTTTTCCCGGGACCTTCTGCGGAGTGGAGGGCGATCCGCGGGCGCTCGGCATATTGAATGCGGCGCTGGCGGCCATCGGGGCACGGGCGGTGCCGATCGACGCCGCCGCCAAGACCGTGTATCACGCGGCCTCGGTATTCGCATCCAATTATCTGGTGACGGTGCTCGATGCGGCATTGCGCGCCTATCAGGCGGCCGGGATACCCGAGGAGCTGGCGCGCGAACTGGCGCGCCCGCTGGCGACGGAAACGCTCGACAACGTGTTCCGGATCGGGCCCGAGGCGGCCTTGAGCGGACCGATCGCGCGCGGCGACATGGCAACGGTGGCCCGGCAGCAGGAAGCGCTGGAACGCTGGGATGCGCCGACCGGCCAGTTGTACCGGGCGCTGACGCAAGCGACAACGGCGCTGGCGCTGCGCCGGCGCAGGAACACCGGTGTGCTCCGGTGACGCGCCGCCCGCGACCCGATATGCGGCCCCGGGGCGGCAAAAAAGATGCATTCAAGCATCGACAAATGTCAGAATTCACAATAAGCTAGGGCGATTGAAAGAAGGAGACCAGCATGCTATTTCTAAAAACGACAAGCGTCACCAAGGCGCCGGGCATCTACGAAGTCGACGTCGCGGCCAAACCGCCCGGCAAGACTTTCGGGATTTTTCTTGCAACCGATCCGGACAACCAGCCTGCGGCAGTGCTTGCATCGCTGGCCGAACTCGGTTTCCACAACACCTATCGCCAGGCCTACACCCACAAGGACAAGGGCAAGGTGCTCGACCTGCACTTTCAGAAGAATGGCACCGACCTGTTCCATGGATGGAAAACTGAAGAGTGCAGCGCCAACCTGGCGGCGATCGATGCGCTGTTCAGCAATATTGGCATCAAGGTTAGCCCGCGCGTCATGACCCTGGCGGAAGCCTACGCCTGATCGTGATACAGTCGCCGCAAGCATGCGGCGCCATCAAATCCCATGGAATTGTTTTCCTCAAGCAACATATTGAGGCCCATCCCGCTCGAGGATGGTGAACTGGCCTTGCTTGAACAGCTGGAGCTTAGCCTGGGCAATGCCGAGGTACTGGGCCGCCTCATTGCCGAAACGGCGTGGCGGGCCGAGCTCGTCACCGTATGGGGTAAGCAGCACCAGCAGCCGCGCCTGACCGCCTGGCATGGCACGGCGCGCTACACGTATTCGGGCCTGACGCTCGAGCCCTTGCCGTTTACTTGCCTGCAACAGGAAATCAAGTCCGCGGTCGAGCAGGCCAGCGGGCGTCGCTTCAACAGCGTGTTGCTCAACTATTACCGCGACGAGCGCGACAGCATGGGCATGCATAGCGACGCCGAGCCTGAACTGGGGCCGGAGCCGGCGATCGCCTCGGTCAGTTTCGGCGCCACGCGCACCTTTATCCTGAAGCACAAACGCAACAAGCAGACCGTGAAGCTCAATTTGACGGATGGCAGCCTGTTGCTGATGACGGGCCAGACCCAAAAGAATTGGCTGCATGGCATTAACAAAGAGGCGAAAGCGAAAGGCCCGCGGGTTAACCTTACCTTCCGCTATATCGTCTAATTCACGCCTTATCTCAGCAATTCGAGTTAAGTAATTGATGAACTTCCGGTCAGCTATTGCTGAAATCGGCGGTTTTCCGGTTACATCTCGTTACATGTCTTACCGTTTCCGCACGCACTTGCCTTTTTGGCGATGTTATCTTGGCTATTCCGCAATTCGACGAATTGCGGACCAGCCCGATTATCACTTCAAAAGGATTCCGCATGAAAAAACTTATTTTTGCATTGATCGCTGGAGCGAGCGCAATGGGCGCCGCCCAGGCACAGGGCCCGTACGTGGGTGTCGGTATTGCTTCGGCTGACCGCAGCGTCAATATCGCTGGCGCCACCAATGTGAGCGGCGACGGCTACAAGGCTTCCGGCAAGCTGTTCGGCGGCTATGAGATCGACCAGCGCTGGGGCGTTGAGGCCGGTTACACCGACCAGCGCAGCGCCGATTACAGCTACACGCTCAACAATGTGCCTGGCCGCGCCGAAACGGACGGCCACTCGTTCTACGTTGCCGGCAAGGCAACAGCGCCGATCAACGACCAGTTCTCGGTGTACGGCAAGCTGGGCGCCGCTCACAACAAGTCGACCCTGCGCGCCAGCACGGTCTCCCTGAACCGTGATGAAAGCAAGACCGAACTGTACGGGGCGCTCGGCGGCCAGTACAACCTGAGCAAGCAGGTCGCGCTCACCCTGGAATACGAACGCTATGGCAAGAGCAAGGACTTCGGCGCCAAGGCCAATGTCTGGACAGTTGCCGCACGCTACAGCTTCTGATCGCAGAAGGTGTGGTAGCACCAAGAAGGGCCTGAGGGCCCTTTTTTGCGTTCAGGCGAGGCGGGCGGCTTGCCGGGCCTGCCGCCGCGTCAGTGCTGCGCCTGGCCGGGGCGGGGATGCTGCGGCGCCAGCGCCGGATACACATGCTCGCCTGGAGCCGTGAAACCGGCTGCCAGGAAACGGTGCAGCGATGACCAGGGCCACTCCTGCACCTGCGTGCACAGGCCGTGGCGCAGCGGGTTCATGTGGACGTAATCGACCAGTGCCCGGTACTCTGCGTCGTCCGCGATGGCGTGGTCCTGATAATGGCGGGCCCAGATGGCGCTATCGGCGTGCGCCGTATTCGACTTGCGCAACGCTTTCGAGAAAGCGATCTTGACCGCGCGCCAGCGCGCGGCGCAATCGTCGTCGCCGGGCGGCAAGGTCCAGATCGAGTGGGCATGATCGGGCAGCACCACCCAGGCATCGACATGGAAGGGTTTCCTGGTGCGCGCCTGGCGGATTGCCTCGCCGAATGCGGAGATATGGTCGGTCAGCAGCGAGCTGCCGGGAGCGAGCAGGCGCACAGTGAAGAAAAACGTCCCTCCGGGGACCCGATTGTTGCGGTAGTCGTTCATCAGGGCCAGTGTGCCGAGTTCAGGCATAACTCCATATCGAATAGCGCAAAAGAGCGTCTCGCAAGCGATCTCAACATTATCAAATCTTACACAAAGATATATTTCCGTGACGTACGGTTGAACTGGCAGCGCGCATAAAAAAAGCTCCCCTGCGAAGGGGAGCTTTTCGATGGCGACTGGACTTGCCGGCGCTCAGACCGTCAGCGGCTTGTAGCGGATCCGTTTCGGCTTGGCGCCTTCTTCGCCCAGGCGCTTCTTCTTGTCGGCTTCGTATTCCTGGTAGTTTCCGTCGAAGAAGCTCACTTGCGAGTTGCCTTCGAAGGCGAGGATATGGGTCGCGATGCGGTCGAGGAACCAGCGATCGTGCGAGATCACCATCACGCTGCCGGCGAACTCGAGCAGTGCGTCTTCCAGCGCGCGCAAGGTTTCCACGTCGAGGTCGTTGGACGGTTCGTCCAGCAGCAGCACGTTGCCGCCCATCAGCAGCGTCTTGGCCAGGTGCAGGCGCCCGCGTTCGCCGCCGGACAGGTTGCCGACGATTTTCTGCTGGTCCGAGCCCTTGAAGTTGAAGCGGCCCAGGTAGGCGCGCGAAGGCATCTCGAAGCGGCCCACCGACAGGATGTCGGCGCCGCCGGTGACGTCTTCGAACACGCTCTTGTTGTCGGCCAGGCTGTCGCGGTTCTGGTCGACGATCGAGACCTTGGCGGTCTGGCCGATCACCACTTCGCCGCTGTCGGGCTGCTCTTTACCGGTAATCATCTTGAACAGGGTCGACTTGCCGGCCCCGTTCGGTCCGATGATGCCGACGATGGCGCCGGGCGGGATGGTGAACGAGAGATTGTCGATCAGCAAGCGGTCGCCAAAGGCCTTGGACACGTTCTTGAATTCGATCACCTCGTTACCCAGGCGTTCGGCCACGGGAATGAAGATCTCCTGGGTCTCGTTGCGCTTCTGGTATTCGTGCTCGGACAGCTCGTTGAAGCGCGCCAGGCGCGCCTTGCTCTTGGCCTGGCGCCCCTTCGGATTCTGGCGCACCCATTCGAGTTCCTTGGCGATGGTTTTCTGGCGCGACGATTCGGTCGCCTCTTCCTGCTTGAGGCGGTTGCCCTTCTGCTCGAGCCAGGAGCTGTAGTTGCCTTTCCACGGAATGCCATGGCCGCGGTCCAGTTCCAAAATCCACTCGGCGGCGTTGTCGAGGAAGTAGCGATCGTGGGTGATGCCGACCACGGTGCCGGGGAAGCGCAGCAGGAATTGCTCGAGCCAGTCGACCGATTCGGCGTCCAGGTGGTTGGTCGGTTCGTCCAGCAGCAGCATGTCCGGTTTCGACAGCAGCAGGCGGCACAGCGCCACGCGGCGCTTCTCGCCGCCCGACAGGATGCCGATCCTGGCATCCCACGGCGGCAGGCGCAGCGCGTCGGCCGCCATTTCCAGTTGCAGGTTCAGGTTGCCGCCGTCGGAGGTGGAGATGATCGCTTCCAGGCGCGCCTGCTCGGTGGCGAGCGCGTCGAAGTCCGCGTCTTCTTCGGCGTAGGCCGCGTACACCGCTTCCAGCTTGGCCTGCGCCTCGAACACTTCACCGAGGCCCGACTCGACCACCTGGCGCACCGTCTGCTCGGGGTCGAGCTGCGGTTCCTGCGGCAGGTAGCCGATGTTCAGGCCCGGCATCGGCACCGCCTCGCCCTGGATATCGGTGTCGATGCCGGCCATGATCTTGAGCAGCGTGGACTTGCCCGAGCCGTTCAGGCCCAGCACGCCGATCTTGGCGCCCGGGAAAAAGGACAGCGATATATCCTTCAGGATCTGGCGCTTGGGCGGAACGATTTTGCCCACGCGGTTCATGGTATAGACGTAATTTGCCATTGCGGTTTCTCAGGTATGGAACGAAAGGTCAACAGGATACAATACTTGGGGCACCGGCAGCTTCCCTGCAAGGTCTTATTTGCGGCTCCACAAGCCTTCGGCGGCGTACAGCGCAAGCGCGCTCCAGATCAGCAGGAAGCCGGCCAGGCGTGCCTGGCCGACCGCTTCGTGGAACAGGAACACGCCGAGCGCGAACTGGATCGTGGGGCCGATGTATTGCAGCAGCCCCAGCACCGTGAGCGGAATGCGGCGCGCGCCGGCCGCAAACAGCAGCAGCGGAATCGCGGTGATCGGTCCGGCCGCCACCAGCAGCGCCCGCGTCAGGTCCGAATCGGTGTTGATGAAGGTGTTGGCGCCATTCACGCTCAGCCACGCCAGGTAGCCCAGCGCAAACGGGAACAGCAGCATGGTTTCGAACGACAGGCCCTCGAGCGCGCCCAGCGCGGCGGTCTTGCGCATCAGCCCGTAGGCGCCGAAGGAGCCGGCCAGCGCCAGCGCGATCCAGGGCATGCGCCCGGCATCCCAGGCCAGCCACGCCACGCCGCAGGCGGCCAGCCCGAGCACCAGCCATTGTCCGGTGCGCAGGCGTTCCTTGAGCACCACGTAGCCGAGCATGACGTTGACCATCGGGTTGATGAAGTAGCCCAGGCTCGCTTCGATCACGTGGCCGTTGTTGACGGCCCAGATGTAGAGCAGCCAGTTGCCGCTCAGCAGGACGGAACTGACGCCGAAGCTGGCCATCACGCGTGGCTGGCTCATCAGGGGAACCAGCCATTTCCACTGGCGCCGCACGGTCATGACGATCGCGAGGAACAGCACCGACCACAGCACGCGGTGCGCCAGCACCTGGGTCGGCGACACATCGTGCAGTGCGAAGAAATAAAGGGGAAACAGCCCCCAGCACAGAAATGCCAGGGCTGCGTACACGATGCCGGTGCGCATGGAGGACAATCAAAAAATTCGTTAGGCCAACATTATGCTTGAATCGGCCCGGCCCCGCTGATGCCCCCCGGAAATGCGCCGGCCTGCCGAGCGCTGCGCGCGCTGCGCGGACAGGGGAAAAACGCCGCCGTCCGAGGGCTGGCGCAAGCGAAACGGACGCGCTTGCAATTTGCCCCGGGATAGCATATTGTGCAACGCACCAGAACAACAAAAATGGTGCATCCTTGACCTCGCAACCCCAAAAAAGCAGCCTGGTCGCCCTGACCTTGGCGGCAGTTGGCATCGTCTATGGCGATATCGGCACCAGCCCCCTCTACACCCTCAAGACAATTTTTGCACCCGAACACGGGCTGGTGCTTAATACCCCCAACCTGCTGGGCGTGATTTCCCTGATTTTCTGGGGCCTGACGATGATCGTCTCGCTCAAATACGTCACCCTGATGCTGCGTGCGGATAACCGCGGCGAGGGCGGGATCATGGCCCTGATGGCGCTGGCCCTCAATTCGGTCAGCAAGCTCTCCGCATGGCACTACCCCCTGATGCTGATCGGCGTGTTCGGCGCCACCATGTTTTACGGCGACAGCGTCATCACGCCGGCGATCTCGGTGCTCGGTGCGATGGAAGGCCTGGAAGTGGCGACACCGGCATTCAGCCCGTATGTGGTCCCGCTCTCGATCGTGATCCTGGTTGGCCTGTATTCGGTGCAGCGGCGCGGCACCGCCGGCATCGGGCGCTGGTTCGGTCCGGTGATGCTGGTGTGGTTTGCCGCGCTGGCAGTGATGGGAATCATCAACATCATCGCAGCGCCCCGGATCCTGGCCGCGCTCAATCCCCTGCACGCGTTCACCTTCATGCTCGAGAACCGCTTCACCGCCTTCGTCGCGCTGGGCGCGGTGGTGCTGGCCTTCACCGGGGCCGAGGCGCTGTACGCCGACATGGGCCACTTCGGCAAGAAACCGATCCGCGCCGCCTGGTTCATGATCACCTTCCCGGCGCTGGCGCTCAACTACATGGGACAGGGCGCCTTGCTCATTGCGAATCCGGAAGCGATCTCCAATCCCTTCTTCCAGCAGCTCGGCAGCTGGAGCGTCTATCCGCTGGTGCTGCTCTCGACCATGGCCGCGGTGATCGCTTCGCAGGCCACCATTTCGGGCACCTTCTCGATGACCAAGCAGGCGATCGCACTCGGCCTGTTGCCGCGCATGCGCGTGCTGCATACCTCCGAGAGCGAGATCGGGCAGATCTACATCCCGGCGGTCAACTGGCTGCAGCTGATCGTGGTGCTGATCGCCGTGGTCAGCTTCGGCTCGTCCGACAAGCTGGCCGGCGCCTACGGCATCGCGGTCACGGCGACCATGCTGGGCACCACCATCCTCACTTTCTTCGTGACGCGTTACCGCTGGCACCTGCCGCTGGTGGTGTGCATCGGCGCGACCGGCTTCTTTCTTGCGATCGACATCATGCTGTTCTCGGCCAGCACGCTCAAGCTGTTCCACGGCGGCTGGTTCCCGCTGCTGCTCGGCGCCATCCTGTTTACCGTCATGCTGACCTGGAAGAGTGGACGCGAACTGGTGTACCAGAACCTCGAGAAGCACGCGATTCCGCTCGACGACTTCCTGCAGTCGCTGTTCGTGGGTCCGCCGGCGCGCGTGGCCGGCACCGCCATCTTCCTGCGCGGCGAAAGCGACGGCGTGCCGCACGCGCTGCTGCACAACCTGTCGCACAACAAGGTGCTGCACGAGCGCGTGGTGTTCCTGACGGTGCATATCCGCGAGGAGCCTTGGGTGCCGCCATCGGAGCAGGTGAGGATCGTCGAGCTTGGCCACAACTGCTTCCAGGTCAACCTCTATTACGGCTTCAAGGACGAGCCGGATATTCCGCAGGCGCTGGCGCTGTGCGGACAATACGGCCTGCCGGTCGAGATGATGGAAACTTCGTTCTTCATCGCGCGCCAGACCGTGATCTCGACCCCGGGCACCGGCATGGCGCCGTGGCGCGAACACCTGTTCGTAACCATGTCGCGCAATGCGCGCGGCGCCGCGGACTACTACCAGATTCCTGCCAACCGGGTGATCGAGCTCGGTACCCAGGTGGAGATCTGAATACAAATCGGTGAGCCCGTACAGCCCGGCTGGCTGTACCGCCCTGTGCGCCACGCGCACAAGGCGGTGCCGATTATGCGTTTGCATGGTGGGGGCGATTCATCTATATTGCCTCTAGCTCATCCAGCCTTGCCGCTTCCACATCGTCGCCTGCACCTGCAAGGAATGCGATATCGGAACGCGTTGCGATGATTCGTCGTCAAAAAGCATTCGAAGGAATAGACATGAAACCGACCGCCTCGCTTGTTCGGGTCACGCGCTTGCCGGCATTCTGGCCTTGTCCCGGGCTGACAGCATGAGTCTGCTCCCCGACATCAAGGTGCTCGATCTGACGCGCGTGCTGGCCGGGCCGTGGTGCACGCAAATCCTGGCCGACTATGGCGCCACCGTCATCAAGATCGAAAAGCCGGGCGTCGGCGACGACACGCGCCACTGGGGGCCGCCGTATGCCAAGGATGCCGACGGCAACCTGACCAGCGAGGCCGCGTATTATCTGTCGGCCAACCGTGGCAAGCAATCGGTCACGCTCGATTTCTCCCGGCCGGAGGGCGCGGCGCTGCTGCGCAGGATGGTCGAGCAGGCCGATGTGCTGATCGAGAATTACAAAGTGGGCAGCCTGAAGAAATATGGGCTCGATTACGAAGCGCTGGCGCAGCTCAATCCGCGCCTGATTTATTGCTCGGTTACCGGTTTCGGCCAGAGCGGCCCGTATGCCTCGCGACCGGGTTACGATTTCGCGATCCAGGCTGTCGGCGGGTTGATGAGCATCACCGGCGAGCGCGATGGCTTGCCCGGCGCTGGCCCGCAGAAAGTCGGCGTCGCGGTGGTCGACTTGACCACCGGCATGTACGCCTGCACCGCGATCCTGGCCGCCCTGGCAAATCGCGAACGCACCGGCCTGGGCCGTTATATCGATGTCGCCTTGCTCGATGTGCAGGTGGCCATGCTGGCCAATGCCGGCATGAACTATCTGGTCAGTGAAACCGTGCCCAAGCGCTGGGGCAATGCGCATGCGAACATTGTCCCGTACCAGGCGTTCCAGACCGGCGAAGGGGACATCGTGGTGGCGGTAGGTAACGATAGCCAGTTTGCCAGCTTTTGCCGCGTTCTTGGCCGGCCCGAGTGGAGCCGGGATCAACGTTTCGCGCGCAATCCGGCGCGCGTCAAGCACCGCGAGCTGCTGGTGTCGATGATTGGCGCGTGCCTGCAAGACTGGCGCGGGCCTGAACTGGCCGAAGCGCTGGAAGCGGCCGGCGTTCCTTGCGGCCCGATTAACAACCTGGCGCAGGTATTCGCCGATCCGCAGGTGCAGGCGCGCGCCATGCGGGTCGATGTAGCGCATCCGAGCGCCGGCAGCGTGCCGCAAGTACGCCATCCGGTGCGCTTTTCGGGCGACGCCACCGCGCCCATGCTGGCCCCGCCGACGCTGGGACAGCATACCGACGCTGTGCTGGCCAGCATGCTCGGCTTGACGCCGCAGGACATCGACGCCCTGCGCGAACAAGGGCTGGTCTGACGCCGGCGCACGCTGCCCCGCCTGCGCGGGAATGACGGGGGCAATGTGCTTAGTCAGGGGCCTGCGTTAGCCCTAAGGTCTGGAAATAGAAAGTCGCACCGCCCAGCTGAACGGGCGAATCGTAGCGCTGCACGGCGACTCGCTCGAACGCGACCGGAACGCTGAAGGCGGGGCCGTCGTACACGAAGGTATGGAACTCGCCATTCTCGCCGCAGGCGTCCACGCCCTCGGGCAAATCGGCCAGGAAGGCGGCGTCGAATTCGCGCCCGCAGAATTGCGGCCCCAGGTAAGTTCCGTTCACGCACACCACCACCGCCTTGAAGCCGGCCGCGAGGAATTCGTCGACCAGCGCGCGGCGTGCTTCCAGCCATAGCGGCAAGCTGGCCTGCAGTCCGGCGCTGGCGCACACTTTCTCTTCCCACTCGCGGTGCGGCACCAGGTCGATGTCGCCGAAGATGGCTTGCGTGATGCCGCGCTCCCTGGCCGCACGCAATACCCCGATGAATTTTTCTTCGTAGCTGGTCCAGCTGGTGTCGTAGAACTCGAGCGGCGCGCCGATGCTGGCAGCCTGCGCCGCCAGCAGCGCGGGCGGCACGCCGTGCGAGCGCGACTTCTCTCCGTGTTCGTCCATCGCCGTGATCAGCAGGCTGATATTGCTGCCGGCGCTGCGTGCGCGCCATAGTGCAAGGCAGGAATCCTTGCCGCCGCTCCAGGACACCAGTGCCTGTGGCGCGCTCGCGCCGCCGGTTTGTTCGCTTGTATCGCTTATGGACATACTCTTAGGCCCCCTGTCAGGAAACGCCGATTATCGGCTAACGCGCCGCTAAGCTCAATCAAAAGGCGCGCCACTGGTGATCTGGCGCACGCGCGCAGCTGGCGCTTGCGCCTATTGTTGCAGCTGGCGCCGCTTTCAGGCGAAGCTTCAGATCGAAAGGATTGACCATGCATCCACGCACAACAATATCGATGTTCCCGCTCCTGTCGCTGCTGTGCGCGCCGCTGGCGCACGCCGGCCCTGCCTATTCTGTCACGGCGTTACCGGCGGGCACCTTTGCGCGCGACATCAATCAAGGCGGACAGATTGTCGGGGAAATGGCGGTTGAAGGCACGGCGCACGCCTACCTGTGGTCGGGCAGTGCCCCGCTCGACCTCGGCACCCTGGGCGGGCGCAGCAGTATTGCGCTTGCAGTCAATGGCGCGGGCCAGGTGGCCGGGTACTCGGAATTGAATGACGACGTGCTGCACGCGTTCAGGTACGCGGGCGGCAGCATGCTTGACCTCGGCACGCTGGGCGGCGCGGCCAGCTTCGGACTGGGCATCAATTCGGCCGGCACCGTGGTGGGCCAGTCCAGCACGGGCGCCAACGATATCCACGCCTTTCTCTTTAGCGATGGCGCCATGACCGACATCGGTACGCTGGGCGGCAGTTTTTCGTCGGCCAGCGCGATCAATAATGCCGGCCAGGTGGTTGGCGAAGCCTCGCTGCCGGGCGATTCGGTGATCCCGGACGTGCACGCCTTCCTGTACCTCGATGGCGTGATGACGGACCTTGGCACGCTGGGCGGCCGGCTGAGCGGCGCCGCCGACGTCAATGAGCGCGGCCAAGTGGTCGGCTACGCATATACCAGCGCCAGCACCGAGCGCGCCTTCCTGTACAGCGATGGCGCCATGCGCAACCTGGGCACCTTCGGCGGCAGGCGCAGTTTCGCGTTCGGCATCAACAGCCTCGGGCAGGTGGTCGGGACGGCCGACATCGAGGGCGACCTCGAGCGGCACGCCTTCCTGTATTCCGATGGCGCGCTGATGGACCTGAATGCCTTGATCGACCCGGCCCTGGGGTGGACCCTGATCGAGGCCGCCGGCATCAACGACGCCCAGCAAATTGCCGCGGTCGGGTGCAAGGGAGACATATGCCACGCCCTGCGCCTCGACCTGATCGGCGCGGTACCGGAGCCGACAGCGGCCGGCATGCTGCTGGCCGGGCTGGCGCTGCTCGGCTTTGGCAGGAGGCTCAAGGCGAAGTAAGCGGCGAACCAGCGGCGCCGGAAGACCGGTTTGTGGCGCCGGCCGGGAGCAGCATTTCGACGTGCATGATGCCGTCCTCGTCATACGGTTCGGAGGTGGTGGCGAAGCCGAAGCCGGCGTAAAAGCGTTCCAGGTAGCGCTGGGCGCCGATACGGATGCGCCGGCCCGGATACTGCCGCTGCGCGCATGCGATTCCGTGCGCCAGCAGCTCGCGCCCGATGCCGCTCGCGCGCGCCTCGGGCGCACTGAGCACGCGTCCCAGCGACATCTCGGGGTACTTCACGCCCGGCGCCAGGCAGCGCAGGCAGGCCGCCAGCCGGCGCTTGCCGTCTATCGTGCGCCAGCCCAGCAGGTGGTGCGCGTCCAGGTCGAAGCCGTCGATATCCGGGTACAGGCATTGCTGCTCGAGGATGAACACCTGCTGGCGCAGGGCCAGCATCTGGTACACGTCGGCGCCCGAAAGCTGGGCGAAATGATCCCACTGCCATTCGATCATGGCCGTTCCTTTTGTTGTCAGGCCGCGGTCTCGAAACCTTCGAGCACATTGACCACGTTGATGCCGATTTCGTTCACCGCGTAACCGCCTTCGAGCATGAAGGCGGTCGGCAGCGCCAGGTGGGCGATGCGTTCGCCGATGCGCAGGAAGTCGGCGCTTTGCAGCGCAAAGTGCGACAGCGGATCGCCGACGAAGGTGTCGACGCCGAGCGAGACCACCAGCGCATCGGGCGCGTAGCTGGCCAGCTTGATGCAGGCCGTTTCCAGCGCGGCGAACCAGTGCGCGGGCGTGGAGCCGGCGGCCAGCGGCAGGTTCATGTTGCAGCCCTGTCCCGCAGCTTCGCCGGTTTCGTCCGCGTGACCGAGGTAGAACGGATATTCGCTGCGCGGATCTGCGTGGATCGAGATGAACAGCACGTCGCCGCGGCCATAGAAGATGCTCTGGGTGCCGTTGCCGTGGTGGTAGTCGAGATCGAGTATCGCGACGCGCCGCGCGCCGTCGTCGAGCAGGTGCTGGGCCGCCAGCGCTGCGTTGTTCAGGAAGCAGTAGCCGCCGAAGAAGTCGGCCCCCGCATGATGGCCGGGCGGGCGCGTGAGCGCGAAGGTGCCGCGCTCGCCCAGGCGCAGCGCGTGCGCCGCATTGACGGCGCAGTCGGCGCCGGTCTTGGCGGCGATCCAGGTGCCGGCGGTGAGCGGGGTGCCGCTGTCCATCGAGTACAGTCCCAGCCGCGCGCTGAAGTTGTCCGGCTCGATGTCGCTCCTCAGGGTGCGCACCGGCCACACCGAGGGGAAGGCGTCGCGCTCGGCGTTGGCCGCATCGAGCGCGATCCATTCGCTCCATGCGCTGCGCAGGAAGTGCAGGTAGCGCGGGGTGTGGATGCGTTCGAGCGACACCAGCGGCACGCCGTGCGGGGTGACGATTTGTCCCAGCCCGCGCCGCCCCAGTTCGGCCGCCACCAGGTCGGCCCGCTCGGGTTTTTCGAAGCAGGGCACCTGGGCGCCGCGGAAAAACTCGAAGCGGCCGCGGTGCTGCGCGTGGTGTTCGTTATAAAAGGTGAGCAAGCTTGCCTCGTTCGCAGTCAGTCACCGCACAGGGTGCTGTTGTTGTAGGCGGCCACGAAATCGTCGAAGCTGCCGGCATCGGCCTGTTCGACCCTGGCCTGCTCGGCCAGCGAGGCCGCGCCCATCTCGTCGAACATCGCGTGCTCGGCCGGCATCAGTCCGTTTTCGCGGAAATACGCGGCGTGCAGTTCGGTCTGGCGCAGGCCGAAAGCGGCGGACGATCCGATCTCGCGCACCTCGCGCAGCACGCGCGCCGACGGGGTCAGCTCGGGGTCTGCGATCCTGGCCTTCATCGCCGCCAGCGCCGCGCCATGCGCCGCGCCGTCGTTGTGCTGTGCGTCGAGCAGGCTGGCGACCGGGGCGATGCGTTCCATCAGCTCCCCGGCCCACGCCTGCAGCGTGACTTCCTCGGCGCCGCGGGTGAGCGTCAGGCCCGGGCGGCGGCCTTCCTTGACGGTGCGCGCGAAATTGCGCGCATGGACCTGGCTTTGGTCCGCGCTGATGACGGGACTGTCGTCGAGTGCGCAAAACAGCAGGAAGGCGTCCAGGAAGCGGCCGGTCTCGAGGCTGATGCCGACCGGTTCGAACGGATCGACGTCGAGGCAGCGCACTTCGATGTACTGCACGCCGCGGCTGCACAGCGCCTGGATCGGGCGCTCGCCGCTGCGGATCACGCGCTTGGGACGGATCGTCGAATAGTATTCATTCTCGATCTGCAGCACGTTGGTGGAAAGCTGGATCCACTCGCCGTCCTTCTTGGTGCCGAGCGCCTGGTAGGGCGGGTAGGGGCGGTTGACCGCGTCCATCAGCGTCGTGACGTAGCTCTCAAGGCTGTTTTCGTGCGGTGTCAGGCCGGACTGCGCATCGTTCTGGTAACCGAGATCGCTCATGCGCAGGCTGGTCGCGTAGGGCAGGTAGAGCGTGTCGTCGGACAAGGTCTCGAGCGTGTGCGCGCGCCCGCGCAGGAAGCTGGCCGAGAGCGCCGGCGAGGCGCCGAACAGGTACATCAGCAGCCAGCTGTAGCGGCGGAAGTTGCGGATCAGTGCGATGTAGCCTTCGGACTGGTAGTTGCGCAGCGAGTTGCGGCGTTCCTGCGGGATGCCTTCGCTGGCCGACAGGACCGGCCACAGCTTCTCCGACAGCGAGTAGTTGTAGTGAATGCCCGCGATGCACTGCATGGCCTTCCCGTAGCGCAGCGCCAGCCCGCGCCGGTACACGTGCTTGAGCATGCCGATGTTCGACTTGCCGTACCACGCGATGTCGATCTCCTGCTCGGACGGCAGCTCGCACGGCATCGACTCGCTCCACAGCATTTCGTCGCCCAGGCGGGCGTAGGCGTAACGGTGGATGGCGTCGAGCTCGTTGAGCGTGAGCGCGATGTCGTTTTCGGCCGGAGTGATGAATTCGAGCAGGGCTTCGGCGTAGTCGGTGGTGATTTGCGGATGCGTCAATGCCGAGCCCAGTCGCACCGGATGCGGGGTGCGGGCCAGGCGGCCTTGTCGATCGACCCGCAGGGTCTCGCGTTCGATGCCGCGCAAGCCCTGTCCGAGCAGGGCGCGGTGCGCTTCATCGCCCAGCAGGGCCAGGCGTCGGGTCAATTGGTTCGGCAAGATGGTTCCTTTCGTGTACTGCAATTCTGGCAATTCGCAGAGATTAACCGAAAATCGGGAACTGCGTCGGGATGCACCTCATCCACGAGGGAAGAGTGCCCACCGGCTACAGTGAAACGCGCTGGCGTTTCGCGCTTTCCTTCACGCGCCCGGGAAGTTCGGGCGACACGGGAACCGGCCTGGCCTTGCCCACGCTGGCCATCCAGCGTTCGACCTGCTGCTCGAGCAGCGCCAGCGGCAGGGGGCCATTATCGAGCACCGCCGCGTGGAACTGGCGGATATCGAACAGGGCGCCGAGCGTGGCCTGCGCCTTCTCCCGCAGCGCCAGGATCTTGAGCTGCCCGATCTTGTATCCGAGCGCCTGGCCCGGCCAGCCGATGTAGCGCTCCACCTCGACTTCATTGTCGGACGGCGCATTGGCGGTGTTCGCGTTCAGGTAGTCGAGCGCCTGGCGCCGCGTCCAGCCCTGCGCGTGGATGCCGGTATCGACCACCAGGCGGGCGGCGCGCAGCAGCTCTGCGTTCAGGTGTCCGAAGCGCGAAAACGGGTCTTTGAAAAAGCCCAGCTCCGGACCCAGCCCTTCGGCATACAGGGCCCAGCCTTCGCCGAACGCGACGTACCAGCCGCGCCTGCGGAAATCGGGCAGGTCGGCAATCTGGTGCGCACGCGCGCTTTGCAGGTGGTGTCCGGGCACGCCTTCGTGCAGGGCCAGCGTCTCGACCTCCCACAGCGCGCGCGTGCCCAGCCGCGAAGTGTTGACCACCAGCGCGGCCGGGCGGTCGGGGGCACCCGCCTCGTAGTAGGCCGCCGCCTGCTGCTCGGCTCCCTGTTCCTGCGCCGGCTTGACCACCAGCTCCTCTTGCGGCAGCGTCGCGAACAGCTTGGGCGCCCTGGCGCTGGCGCGCGCAAGCACGCTGCGGTAGCGCGCCAGCAGCTGCTCGGGACGGGCGTAAAACAGGCGCGGGTCGCTGTTGGCGAAACTGACGAACTGGGGGAACGAGCCGGCAAAGCCGGTGCTGCGGATCGCAGCGCTCATCTCGGCCTTGATGCGCGCGACTTCCCTGAGCCCGAGCGCGTGGATCTCGGCCGGCGTCAGCTCGCTGGTGGTGTGCTGCCGGACCTCGAACGCATAATAAGCCGGGCCGCCCGGCAGGCTGCTTGCCGCGATCGATTCGCGCGCCTGCGGCAGGTATTCGCCGCGCACGAATTGTTCCAGCTTTTGCAGCGCGGGCGCCACCTTCGTGCGCAGCGCGGCCGGCCCGGCCGCGGCCAGCTCGTCGCGCACCGGCTTGTCGATGCTGGCCGGGATCTGGCGAAACGGCGTGCCCAGCGCGCCTTCCTCCAGGCCCTCGCGCAATGCCTTGAGCATGGCGGGCAGGGCCTGCACGGTGATCCTGGGTTCGCTCCAGCCGGTGCGCAGCGCTTCGCGCATTTGCTCGATCAGGCCATCGATGTGGCGCGGCAGGGCGTCCAGCCGGGCCAGGTAATTGCGGTAGTCGGCTTCGCTGGCGAACGGCATCTGCGCGACCAGCCGCGCGAAGTTCAGGTGGATGCCGTCCTGCGCGCTGATCGGGTGCGGGTCGTAGGGGTAGAACGCGGCCGCCTTCAGGCGCTGCTCTTTCTCATACAGGAACAGGTCGAGCGAGAGCTGGTTCTGGCGGTTCAGCCGTGCGCGTTCGAGCAGCCTGGCCTGGGCCAGCATCTCGCGCTCATGCTCGGTTGCGGCCAGGCTGGCGGCGAGCGAGGTGTCGGACAGGGTTGCGTCGTAGCGGTAGTCGCCGACCGAGGTCGCCATTTCAGGCCAGGTCTGCAGGCGCCATTGCCAGTCGGCGTCGAACAGGGCGCGCGCCTGCTGGTCGGCGGTGGCGGCCCCCGCCGCATACGGCGCGAGCATGAAAACACAGATGGCGAGCAGTTTGCGCATGCGCTAACCTCCAGAGCGGGCGCCCATTCTAGCAAAGACGCTGCGCGCGGCGCGCTCCCGTCACGCGCTCGATGCCAGCCAGGTCTTTCCAGCTTTGCACCTCGGTGTAAGCGTGCGATTCGAGCAGCGCGCGCACCTGCGCGGCCTGGTCGTAACCGTGCTCCATCAGCAACCAGGCCTGGGGCGCCAGGTGCCGCGGGGCGCCGGCGGCGATCGTGCGCAGCGCCGACAGGCCGTCGGCGTGGTCGGTGAGCGCCCCCGCCGGCTCGAAGCGCAAATCGCCTTGCGACAGGTGCGCGTCGGCCTCGGCGATGTAGGGCGGGTTGGAGGCGATCAGGTCGAAGCGCTCGTCGCCGAGGGCTTCAAACCAGTCGCTGCGCAGGAAATGCACATGCGCGCCGTTGCTGGCGGCGTTGCCGCGCGCGACCTCGAGCGCCGCCTCGCTCACGTCGAGCGCCCACACTTGCGCATCGGCTCGGGTATGGGCCACGGCCACTGCAATGGCGCCGCTGCCGCTGCCCATGTCGAGCATGCGGCCTTGCGGCGGCAGCCGTTCGAGGGCCAGTTCGACCAGCAGTTCGGTGTCCGGGCGCGGGATGAGGACCGCGTCGGTGACGTGGAAATCGAGCCCGAAGAATTCGCGCCGCCCGACGATGTAGGCGATCGGCTCGCCCTTCAGGCGGCGCTCGATCAGCGCCGCCAGCGCCTGCGCTTCGGCTGGGTTCAAGACGCGTTCCGATTGCGTGATCAGGCCGACCCGGGTGAGCCCGAGCGCGTGGCCGAGCAGGATGCGGTTTTCCAGCGCATCGAGCGGCAGCGTGGCTTGCAGCCTGCCTACCGTGCTGCCGGCGGCGATGCGCATGGTCACCGGCGGCGCCGTACCAGCAGCGTGACCAGCGTGGCCGTGATGAGCACGAACCAGAGCGCCGACCATTGCGGGATCGACAGGCCAAGGATGGTCTCGCGCGCGTCTTCGCATAGGCCGTCGGCGCGGAACACGAACGGCAGCAGTTCGGCGGTCCAGACCTTGTTGAGGGCCGTTTCGAGCGGGTCGATGCCGCACGACATGCCTGGATGGGCCAGCAGCCACAGGTGCTTGCCGGCCACCGCCAGCCCGCCCACGCCGCCCAGCAGGGCCAGGCCCGCGCCCAGCTTCGGCTTGCCGCTGAAGGCGCCCAGCAGGCAGCTCAGCGCCACCGACAGGAACAGGTAGCGCTGCATCACGCACAGCGGGCAGGGCAGCAGGTCCTTGCTGACCTGGAGGTAAAGCGCGGCGCCGATCAGGCCGAAGCAGATCAGGGCGATGGTGATGAGCAGGTTGCGGGAAGTGGGCATCGGGTTCTTTCGTGGGTTCTCGGCGCGGCCGCAGCGCCGGTATTTTCGCATAAAGTTGCGCGCGGGACGCTGCCGCCAGCTTAGCCTTTTTGACTTATGGAAAGCTTAATCGCCGAGGGCGGCAAGCAGCTCGGCCTGGTGCTCGGCGGCCAGCGCATCGGTCAGCTCGGCCAAGTCGCCGTCCATGATGAAATCGAGCTTGTAGAGCGTGAGGTTGATGCGGTGATCGGTCATGCGCCCCTGCGGGAAGTTGTAGGTGCGGATGCGTTCGCTGCGGTCGCCCGAGCCGATCAGGCTCTTGCGGGTGGCCGCTTCCTTCGATTGCTGCTCGCGCATCTGCACGTCCTTGATGCGCGCGGCCAGTACCTTGAGCGCCTGTGCCTTGTTCTTGTGCTGGCTGCGGTCGTCCTGGCACTCGACCACGATGCCGGTCGGCAGGTGGGTCAGGCGCACCGCGGAATCGGTCTTGTTGATGTGCTGTCCGCCGGCGCCCGAGGCGCGGAAGGTGTCCACCCGCAGGTCGGCCGGGTTGATGTTGACGTCCTCGACCTCATCCGCCTCTGGCATCACCGCCACCGTGCAGGCCGAGGTGTGGATGCGGCCCTGGGTCTCGGTGGCAGGCACGCGCTGCACCCGGTGTCCGCCCGACTCGAACTTGAGCTTGGAATAGGCGCCCTTGCCGACCAGGCGCACGATCACTTCGCGGTAGCCGCCCAGGTCGGACGGCGACTCGGACACCATCTCGACCTGCCAGCGGTTGCGTTCGGCGAAGCGGGTGTACATGCGCAGCAGGTCGCCGGCGAACAGGGCCGATTCGTCGCCGCCGGTGCCGGCCCGGATTTCGAGGAAGATGTTGCGCTCGTCGTTGACGTCCTTGGGCAGCAGCATTTTCTGCAGGTCGAGTTCAAGCTGCGCCACGCGCCCCTTGGCGGCCTCGATTTCCTCCTGTGCGAACTGCTTCATGTCGGGGTCGGACAGCATCTCCTGGGCCTCGGCGATATCGGCGTTGGCGCCCTGGAACTGCTTGTAGAGCGCGACCAGCGGCCCGATCTCGGCGTGCTCGCGCGTCATCTTGCGATAGTTGTCCATGTTCGACGTCGCCTCCTGATGCATCAGCAGTTCGTCGAGTTCGACAAGGCGGTTGGCCAGTTGGTCGAGCTTGGCCAGCATCGATGGTTTCATTAATATGTCCTAAGGTGTTGGAGTCGGCGCGCCATGCGCGGCGCTGGCGCGCGCCTGCGGGCGGCGCAATCAGGCAAGGCGGGAAACGCTAACGGCGGCCGCGGAACAGTTGCGGCATCAGCGAGGCGAGGCGGGTGCGCTCGTCGCCCTGGGCACGGTGCAGCGCCTGCTGCGGGCCGTGCAGGAATTTGGCGGTCAGGCCCTTGGACAGCGCTTCGAGCACGGCTTCGGCGTCGTCGCCCCGGGCCAGCATCTTGCGGGCGCGTTCGAGTTCGAACAGGCGCATCGACTCGCCGCTCTGGTGCAGGTCCTGGATCACGGGCACCACGGCGCGGTCGTCGATCCAGTGCATGAACGACTGCACCCGCGTTTCGATGATGGCCTCGGCCTGCGCCACCGCGGCCTGGCGGCTTTCAAGGCCGCTTTGCACCACCTGGCCCAGGTCGTCCACGCTGTACAGGAACACGTCGTCCAGGCGCGCCACCTCGGCTTCGATATCGCGCGGCACGGCCAGGTCGACCATGAAGATCGGCTTGTGGCGGCGCGCCTTGATGGCGCGTTCGACCAGTCCCAGGCCGATCAGCGGCAGCGACGAGGCGGTGCACGAGATGACGATGTCGAACTGGGCCAGCTGCTCGGGCAGGGCGGCCAGGCGGATCGCATTGCCGTTGAAACGGTGCGCCAGCGCTTCGCCGCGCTCCATGGTGCGGTTGGCAACGGTGATCGATTTCGGGTTGTGCGCCGCAAAGTGGGTGGCGCACAGCTCGATCATTTCGCCGGCCCCGATGAACAGCACCCTCTGGTCGGCGATCTTGTCGAAGATGCGCTGCGACAGGCGCACCGCGGCGGCCGCCATCGAGACGCTATGGGCGCCGATTTCGGTGGTGCTGCGCACTTCCTTGGCCACCGAGAAGCTGCGCTGGAACATCTGGTGCAGGTAGGTGCCGAGCCCGCCTGCCTCGTCGGCCAGGCGCACCGCGTCCTTCATCTGGCCCAGGATCTGCGGCTCGCCCAGCACCATCGAATCGAGCCCCGAGGCGACCCGGAAGGCATGCCGCACCGCATCGTCGTGCGGCAGCATGTACAGGTGCTGGCGCAGCTCGGCATAGCTCAGCTGGTGGTAATCGGCCAGGAAATGGGCGCTCGCGTCGAGCGGGTTGGACACCTGGCTGGCGGCGTACATCTCGGTGCGGTTGCAGGTCGAGAGGATGGCCGCTTCGTCGCCGCCGCCGGCATCGATGCGGGCGAACCAGGCGCGCGCGGCACGCACCGCCTCGCCGAGCTGGTCGGGCGCGAGCGCGAGCCGCTCGCGCAGCGAGACCGGAGCGGTGGTGTGGTTGAGGCCGACGGCAAGCAGTTGCATTTCAGGGCTGTAAATGGGCGTGTTTCGCCATTATAACGTGATGCCCGGGCGGCGCCATGCGCAGGCCCCGGTCCAGTGCGCCTGGCGCGGCCGGCTCAGGCGCCCAGCTTCTCGAGCCGGTAGCCGTAGCTGTAGACCGGCACCAGCCGGAACCCGTTCTCGGGGCGCAACTGGAGCTTGTTGCGTACCCGCGACACATGGGTATCCATGGTGCGCGACGGGACCGCGCTCTCGCGGATCCAGACCGCCTCGTGGATGTAGGCGCGCGAGAGCGGCCGTCCGATGTTGCGGAAAAATAACAATGCAAGATAAAACTCTTTATGGGTGACCTCGATCGCGGCGCCGTCCATGAACAGGCGTCCCGGGCGCGTTTCGAATACATAGGGTCCGAACTGGAGCTGTTCGGCGCCGTTCTGGGCCGGGTAGGCGCGCCGCAGCAGCGCCTGCACGCGCGCCACCAGCTCGCCGCGGCGCAGCGGCTTGATCATGTAGTCGTCGGCGCCGGCGCCGATGCCGGCCACGATGTCGTCTTCACCCGAGCTGCTTGTCAGAAACATCATCGGGGTGTTGGCGGGCATTTTTTCCTTGGCGCGGCGCAAGATTTCAACGCCAGGCACGTCGGCCACCTGCCAGTCGAGGATCAGCATGTCGTAGCTGTCCTTGCGCAGTTGGCCGAGTAAATCCTTGCCGCTGTCAAAGGAATGACAGACGTGTCCGGCGGTCGTCAGGACTTGGCAAATCAGGTCGGCCTGGCTGTGGTCGTTATCGAGGACGGCGATTCTCATAATAGATGGTGTTTCGTATGCGTCGAATGACAGTGTAGGACAGATCCTACTTTTGCAAATGAATAGTTACGCGGAATATAACAGACATTTACAAAATGTTTCGAGGCTAAACACATATATTTACATTAGGCAACCTAGGTCAAGCCGTGCTCGCCCGCCGAAGCGTAAACGGTACACTGGAAGCAGCTTCGGTTCAAATTTTTTGAGGGTCCGGGACGCATATCGGCCGGGCAAGGGGGATCAATGGGAAAAGACGCGGCCATCGACTGGGACCTGATCCCGGGCAACCCGCAAGACATCGAGCAGGTGCGTGAACGCTGCCGGCGCATGGTGCGGCGCCGCGCCGCCATCGCGGCCGGGGTCTCGGCGGTCCCGATCCCGGGTCTCGACATGATGTCCGACCTGTCGCTGTTCAAGCGCCTGGTCGACGACGTCAACCAGGCTTTCGGCCTGAGCGCCGACCAGATCGGGCGCTTGCAGCCGAAGTTCAGGGTGATCGCCTATGAAGCGGCGGTCGGTATTGGCGGGATGATGGTGGGCCGGCTGGTCACGCGCGAGCTGATGGCGCATGTGCTCAAGCGCACTGGCCTGAAAATGCTGGCCAAGTCGGCCGCACGGGCGGTGCCGGTGGCCGGCCAGCTGGCGTCGGCCGCGATCGGCTTCACGGTGTTCCGCCAGCTTGGCTACCAGCACGTCGATGCCTGCGTGGTGGTGGCGCAGGAATTGATCGTGGCCCGGCCGGCGTAAAGCCGGCCCGGGCCGCCGTGTCAGGCGTCGGGCAGGACGACGTTGACGTCCAGCACTTCCAGGTTGCCCTGGCGGTCCAGCGAGATCTTGATGTCGTCGGCGTTCACCTTGGTGTACTTCGAGATCACCTCGATCAGCTCGCGGTGCAGCGCCGGCAGGAAATCCGGGCCGGCCCGATTGGTGCGTTCGCGCGCGATGATGATCTGCAGCCGCTCCTTGGCGGCGCTGGCGCTTTTCGCCTTCGGGGGGAACAAAAATGAGAGCAATGCCATATCACTTTACCCCAAAGATACGCTGCAGGATGCCTGGCTTTTCATAGCTGGTAAAGCGCAGCGGCAGTTCTTCGCCAAGGAAGCGCGACACCACGTCCTCGTACGCTTCGGCCACGTCGGTGCCCTTGAAATGAATCGCCGGGTTGCCCTGGTTGGATGCGTGCAGCACCGATTCGGATTCCGGAATGATGCCGATCAGCGGAATGCGCAGGATTTCCTGCACGTCGCCGTAGGACAGCATTTCGTCCGCTTCCACCCGCTTGGGCGAGTAGCGCGTGATCAGCAGATGTTCCTTGACCGGCTCGGCGCCGGTCTGCGCGCGCCGCGACTTGGCCTGGATGATGCCGAGGATGCGGTCCGAATCGCGCACCGAGGACACTTCCGGATTGGTCACGATGATCGCTTCGTCGGCGAAGGTCAGCGCCATCAGCGCGCCGTGTTCGATACCGGCCGGCGAATCGCAGATGATGTACTCGAAGCCCATGTTGATCAGGTCGTGCAGCACGCGCTCGACGCCTTCTTCCGACAGCGCATCCTTGTCGCGCGTCTGCGAGGCCGGCAGGATGAACAGGTTGTCGCAGTGCTTGTCCTTGATCAGGGCCTGGTTGAGCGAGGCCTCGCCATTGATGACGTTGATGAGGTCGTACACCACGCGCCGTTCGCAACCCATGATCAGGTCCAGGTTGCGCAGGCCGACGTCGAAGTCGAGCACGGCCGTCTTGTGGCCGCGGATGGCCAGGCCGGTGGAGAAACTGGCGCTGGAGGTGGTCTTGCCGACCCCGCCCTTGCCGGAGGTTACAACAATAATTCTTGCCACAGAAGATCCTTTTTCGTATCTGGTGTTAAGCGCGGGATGCCGGACTGAGCGATAGTATATCGATTCGGTCTCCGATCAAGCGAATTTGTGCGGGCTGGCGCGCCATTTCAGGCGGGAAGCCCTCGTCGAAGGTGCGGTACACGCCGGCGATGGAAACGAGTTCAGGCTGCATCGAGAGCGCGAAGATGCGCGCCTCGGCATTGCCCGAGGCGCCCGCCAGCGCGCGCCCGTGGAGCGGCGCATAGACATGAATGCTGCCGTCGGCAATGATTTCGGCGCCGTTGTTGACCACCGCGGTAATGATCAGGTCGCAGCCGCGCGCGTAAATACGCTGGCCGGCCCGTACCGGAGTGTCGATCACCATGGTGCCGGCCGGCGCCGCCACTGCAGGCGCGGGCGCCACCGCAGCGGGAGCCGGCCCCGGCTCGCGCGGCTTGACGCTGGCGCCGCCCTCGTCGAGCGACAGGCCGTGGGACCGGATCGCGTCGGCCATCTCGGGCGTGGCGCCGCGCACGGCGACCGCGTTCAGGCGGTATTTCTTGAGCAGCGCGACAAGTTGCTTCCAGTCAATCTTGGGCAGGCCGGCGGCGATGTCGCTGACGTCGATGACGGCAAACTCGTCGTCGAAGAAGTCCGGCACGCCGCCGGTCATTTGTTTCAGCGCTGCATCTATTGCCAGGGGATCGGACGAGTGCAGGATCGTGGAGATGGCAACGACGGTGGAAATCTTGATTTCGATGGGCTGCAGGGACGGGCTTTTTAGCATAAATAATTCGCGGAGGTATCGGCGCCATCGGTCGTTCTTGATAGCAACGTCGCCCTGGGTTGTACAGGCTCGTGCATTCTACTTTGAAATTTGCAGGATGGGGAGCTTGGCTCAGGCGTGCGCCGCCGCAGGGGCCGGCTGCCCGGCTAATCCGCATCACCGTTTTCCGATACAACAGTTGTTTTTCGTGAATATGCTGATAAGATTGATTTCGCTCAAACGCAAACGGATGCCGGAAACTAAGATGGGCAACTTTGCCACGTCTCTCGTGCATAGATTTGCCCATCCGATAAAAGGAATCACATGTTTTCGAATTATGAGCATTTTTTGCAAGCCACCCGGGACCTGTTCGATGCCCAGGTGGCGTTCGCCACGAACGTTGTGCATGCCGTGCTCGATGCCGGCGTGAACGCGGCGGAGCTCAATGTCGAGGCAATGAAAAGCCTGCTCGCTACCGCCACTGTCGCCACCCGGCAATGGTTGGTCGCCGGCGCGGTCGATGACTGGTTGACCCCGGTTCCGCAGCGCCACAATGACGGCCAGCTCGTGCTTGCCGCACTGCCCGACAGCGCGCACGCGGCAATCGCACCCTGAGCCTGCAAACAGCGGCGCGTGGTTCGCCATGCGGACTGCGTTCCGCTTTACTTTTTACTTGAAACCAATCCGGCCGATCGGCCGGAACAATCGGAGAAGCACATGGAAGACGTCGTAATCGTGGCCGCTGGCCGTACAGCGGTCGGTAAATTTGGTGGTGCGCTGGCAAAGATCCCGGCCGCCGAACTGGGCGCGCATGTCATCAAAGGCCTGCTGGCAAAAATCGGACTCGATCCGGCTTCGGTGAACGAAGTCATCATGGGCCAGGTGCTGACCGCCGGCGCCGGGCAGAATCCGGCGCGCCAGGCGCTGATCAAGGCCGGGGTGCCGAACATGGTGCCGGCCTTCACGGTCGGCAAGGTGTGCGGCAGCGGCCTGAAAGCGACCCACCTGGCCGCGCAGGCGATCAAGTGCGGTGACGCCAGCATCATCGTTGCGGGCGGCCAGGAAAACATGAGCGCCTCGCCGCACGTGCTGCCCAACTCGCGTGAGGGATTTCGCATGGGCGACACCAAACTGGTCGACACCATGATCGTGGACGGCCTGTGGGACGTGTACAACCAGTACCACATGGGCGTGACGGCCGAGAACGTTGCCAAGAAATACGACATCTCGCGCGCCGAGCAGGACGCGTTTGCGCTAGCATCCCAGACCAAGGCCGAAGCGGCGCAAAAGGCCGGCAAGTTCAAGGACGAAATCATTCCCCTTGAGATCCCGTCGAAGAAAGGCAGCGTCGTGTTCGATTCCGACGAATATCCGAAGCACGGCAGCACGCTCGAATCGCTGGCCAGCCTGCGTCCGGCCTTCAACAAGGAAGGCACCGTTACGGCCGGAAACGCATCGGGCCTGAACGACGGCGCCGCGGCGGTGATCATGATGTCGGCGTCGAAGGCCAAGGAACTGGGCCTGACCCCGCTGGCGCGCATCAAGGCCTACGCCTCGGCCGGGCTCGATCCCGCCGAAATGGGCATGGGCCCGGTCTCGGCCAGCCGCCTGTGCCTTAAAAAGGCGGGCTGGAAACACGAGGACCTCGACCTCATGGAAATCAACGAAGCGTTCGCGGCCCAGGCTTGCGCGGTCAACAAGGAAATGGGCTGGGACACCAGCAAGATCAACGTCAATGGCGGCGCCATTGCGATCGGGCACCCAATTGGTGCGTCCGGTGCGCGCGTGCTGGTGAGCCTGGTGCACGAAATGATCCGGCGCGACGCCAAGCGCGGGCTGGCGAGCCTGTGCATCGGCGGTGGCATGGGAGTTGCATTGGCAATCGAGCGAGATTAAACCGCGCAATCTGGTTCGTAACAGGCTTTATCAACGGAGAAAAAAATGGCAAGAGTTGCATTGGTGACGGGCGGTATGGGTGGACTGGGCGAAGCGGTGTGCATCAAGCTGGCGGCCTTGGGATACAGAGTGGTGACGACGTATTCCCCTGGCAACTCGAAAGTGGAGGGCTGGCTCAGCGCAACCAAGGAAATGGGTTTCGACTTCAGGGCCTATGAGTGCGATGTTGCCGACTACGATTCTGCGCAAGCGTGCACCGCCAGGATCGTGCAGGAAGTCGGCCCCATCGACGTACTCGTCAACAATGCAGGCATCACGCGCGACATGACGTTCAAGAAGATGGACAAGCCGAACTGGGACATCGTGATGCGGACCAACCTGGACTCCGTGTTCAACATGACCAAGCCGGTGTGCGACTCGATGGTTGAGCGCGGCTGGGGCCGTATCATCAACATCTCGTCGGTGAACGGACAAAAGGGCGCGTTCGGCCAGACCAACTACTCCGCCGCGAAAGCGGGCATGCATGGTTTCACCAAGGCGCTGGCGCTGGAAGTGGCGCGCAAGGGCGTCACGGTCAACACCATTTCGCCAGGTTACATCGGCACCAAGATGGTGATGGCCATTCCGCAGGAAGTGCTCGACAGCAAGATCATCCCGCAAATTCCGATGGCGCGCCTGGGCAAGCCGGAAGAAGTGGCGGGGCTGGTGGCCTACCTGTCGTCGGACGAAGCGGCCTTCGTCACTGGCGCCAACATCGCCATCAACGGCGGCCAGCACATGTACTGACGCTTACCGGCGTCACCAGAAGCAGCCAAGACCGCCCTGAGAGATCCGGGCGGTTTTTTTTATGCCGGAGGGGCGCGTCTGCGGGTTGCGCGCCCCGTCGTCGTTCCCTCTATCTCTTCCGTCGTTCCCGCGAAGGCGCACTGCTGTCCGGAATACACATGTGCACGTCGTTCATGCCGGAAATGACGCTAACGGATGATACCGCGTTCGCCCAGCAGGGCCGAACGTGTCACCGGCGTTTGCAGTTGATCGAGCCACCACTGCAGCGCTCGTCCCTGGCTCACATTGCCGCCCTTGCGCCAAGCGTAACTGGCCTGGACTTTCTGCTCCGCCCGCGCCACACCCTTGACCACCAACCGCCCAGCGTCGATATAGGGCTGCGCGAGACAGGTTGGCAAGTAGCCGACTCCCATTCCTCGCATTTGCGCATCCAGCTTCGTAGGCATATCCGCCACCGAAATCACGTCCTGCCCGGTCAGCAGACCAATGGAAAGGCTCGTCCCACGCAGCACGGAGTCGGCAACCGCTACCGCCCGATGCTGACGTATCACTTCGTCCGGTATCGGCTCAGGCGCGAGCGCCAGAGGGTGATTGGATGCGACCGCAAAAACAAAGTGCACGGTGCCAAGAGGTTCCCGCTGTATGCCAGTCTTCGTGCTGGTATCGAGCACTACACCTAACGCAAGATCCGCCTGTCCGGAGGTCAACGCCTCCAGCGTGCCAGATAGTGTTTCGCTACGCAATTTTAGCCTTGTTGGCGGATTTAATTTGAGAAATGTCGTGCAAAGCTCCATGACCGTTGCACGGTCAATGATGCTGTCTACTGCAATGGTGAAATTCGGCTCCCACCCCGTTGCCACGCGCTTGACGCGGTTGGCGATCGCGTCTATTTCCGCCAGCAAGACGGTGCCTTCCCGCAAGAGTTCCGCGCCAGCTACGGTCAGTTTGGCTTGGCGCGAACTGCGGTCGAACAACAATACGTCAAGGGCGTCTTCCATCTGGCGCACACGGTAAGTCAGCGCGCTTGGCACCATGTTGGCTGCGCGTGCCGCCGCCGCAAAACTCCCGGTTTCGGCGATCACTTGGATCATGGACAGGGCGTCCGGAGTTAATACATCGCGAGGTGTGGGCATGGTAGTCACCGTCATTCAAATATTTTGAATGGTGCCATGAAATTGCCTGCATCAGCAAGGGCTTAGCGACGGCCACAATGGATTACGGATGGCGAGCGTCTGCTTGGGCGCCCGCTGACGCAGCTACGTACGTTCAAGCTAACAAGGCCGCATTCGTTTAACCGGCCGACGCTAAGCTAGGACGCGTCTCATTTTTTGGGCGCTGCGGCATAGCTCGCTGGCGCCACCCTTGGGCGGCATCGCACCGAATCGTGACAACGTAACAAAGACGGCGCCCGATTTTGGCGCGAGTTTGTTTGAACAATGGATGGGACACGATCATGAGCGGTTATCTGGAAAATGGACAATGGCATGACGGCTGGTATGACACGCAGGCTACACAAGGCGAGTTCATACGCACACATGCAGCCTTTCGCAACTGGATTACGACAGACGGCTCGAGCGACTATCCGGCCGAGCCTGGCCGCTACCGCCTCTATGCTTCTCTGGCCTGTCCGTGGGCGCACCGGACCCTGATTGCCGTGGCGGTCAAAAAGCTCGACAAGGTCGTGCCAATATCAATCGTCGAGCCAGTGATGTCGGACCAGGGCTGGGCTTTCAGTGACGCGTTGCCCGACCATGCAAACGGCTTTACCTATCTCCATCAACTCTACACGGCGACTCGGGCCAACTATCATGGAAGAGTCACGGTGCCCGTGCTGTGGGATGCCAAGACCAGGACCATCGTGAATAACGAATCTTCCGAGATCCTGCGCATGCTGAACCAGGCATTCAATGCCTTTGGCGACAACGATGTCGATCTTTATCCGGAGCCGCTGCGCGAAGACATCAATCGCATCAACGAAATTGTATACGACAATATCAACAACGGTGTATATCGCTGTGGCTTCGCCTCCAGCCAGACTGCTTACGTGAACGCATTCGCCCGCTTGTTTGACGCCTTGGATCGGGTTGAGTCGCTGCTTGCCGACAGCCCCTATCTAGTAGGACCAACGGCCACGGAAGCGGATTGGCGCCTGTTTACCACACTGGTGCGTTTCGATGCAGTTTATTATGGGCACTTCAAGTGCAATCGCCAGCGCATCGAAGATTTCCCGCATCTGTCGCGCTATCTGCGGAAACTTTACCTCGCTCCAAACGTTGCCTCGACGGTGAATATCGACCATATCAAGCGCCATTACTACATGAGCCATCCCCACATCAACCCGTCGCGTATCGTGCCGGTCGGCCCTCAACTCACATTCTGCGCGCCCGTCGATCCGGCTGCCGGTCAATATTAACGACCCCCGAATGACGCTTCAGCGCTCAAGGCAGCGCATCTGCTCACCAAACGCGGCCTTGCGGTGAGCGTTCTGAACGGTGGCATTGATGGCTGGGCCGCTGCCGGCCATCCACCAGAAGCAGCTGGCTAACAGCGGAGAATCCCGATGTGAACCGGAGCCTGATATGCGGATCACCACTCACCGTCAGGGCGCACGCGATCTATGTGGCCAACATGATTGCGACGTGAAGTCACCGATATCTCTTGGGTGAGTCGGCTTAATCGCACCGATTTTCCTGCAAATTTCCCTATCCGATGCCGCATCGCTGCTGTCATGCACACCTGATCCCATGGCACATTCTTTCCTGAATGCAAACGGTCGATGATTCCTCTACCGTTGCACCCGACGCTTGTGCATTCAAATTTTTTGAGTGATGTCATCAAATGGCGACACTCATTAATGATGCAGCCAAGGCCACAATGGATCCCATCGACAAGGAGATCTATCCATGCTTACCCTACGCAAATCACAAGAACGCGGCTATGCCGACCACGGATGGCTCAAGAGCTATCACTCATTCTCATTTGCCGGCTATTACGATGCACAACATATGGGATGGGGGAACTTACGAGTTATTAACGAAGATCGTATCGATGCAGGAACTGGCTTTGGCAAGCACAGCCACCGCGACATGGAGATCATCAGTTACGTGCTCTCCGGAGAACTGGCGCATCAAGACAACATGGGCAACATCAAGTGCATTCCGCCTGGCGATGTGCAACGCATGAGCGCAGGTGCCGGTGTAACGCACAGTGAGTTCAACCATGCAAAAGACCAGAACACCCACTTCCTGCAGATTTGGATTGTGCCGAACGTGACCGGCATTGCGCCGGGCTATGAGCAAAAAACGATTTCTGCTCACGAGAAGCGCGGCGCGCTGCGCCTGGTTGCCTCGCCTGACGGCGCGCAAGGCTCGGTGACCATCCACGCTGATGCAGCACTTTACTCGGGTCTTTTCGATGGCGACGAGCATGCGGAACTGGCGCTCGACCCAGCCCGTAAAGGCTACGTGCATCTGATCCGCGGCGTGCTTGAAGTCAACGGCCAGCAGCTCAGCGCTGGTGACGCCGTCATGCTGGAAAACGAAAACAGAATCACCTTGACCAAAGGCAGTAATGCCGAAGTATTGGTGTTTGATCTGTCGGCCTGAGCTTTTTTATCAACCCAAATTTTTTCACCTCAAATAAAAGGAATATTTATGTTTACCGCACTTCAAAATCCTCTGGCCTTGACGGGTCGCCTGCTCCTTGCCCTGCTGTTTCTGCCGGCTGGCCTAGGCAAAATCACCGGCTTTGCGGGCACGGTCGGCTACATCACGTCTGTTGGTTTGCCGATGCCGACCGTGGCTGCGGCAATTGCCTTGACTGTCGAAATCGTCGGTGGTTTAGCGCTGCTTGCAGGATTTGGCACCCGTATCTCGGCCCTGGTGCTGGCCTTGTTCACCTTGGTCGCAACATTCTTCTTTCACAACTACTGGGGGGCGCCGGCTGAGCAGCAGTTCATGCAGCAGTTGCTGTTTTTCAAAAACATTGCTGTCGTGGGTGGCCTGCTGACACTGGCTGCCTGGGGTGCAGGCGCATGGAGCGTTGACGCTCGCCGCAACGCATAAGTTCGCTTTGGTAAACACTTAATCTACGTCCATCAAGTCAAGTTAAGGAGCAAGCACCATGTCCCTGCAATATCAGCAAATCGATGCCCAGGCACTGCACTATCTGCCGGCCAGCGCACGGCATCCGGCGGACACCTATTTTCATTTCTCGTTCGCCGACTATTACAATCCGGACAATATCCAGTTCGGCGTGTTGCGTGTGCTAAATGACGACGATGTCCGTCCCCAGGACGGCTTCGACAAGCATCCACACCGCAATATGGAAATTGTCAGCTACGTGGTCGACGGCCAACTGACCCACTGGGACAGCGCCACCGATGTCGAGGACACGCTGCAGCGCGGCCATGTGCAGACCGTGACCGCCGGCAGCGGCGTCTGGCACTCGGAACTGAACCGGCAGAACGAAAACTGCCGTTTCCTGCAAATCTGGATCCTGCCGCCATCCGAGGGCCTGCCAGTGCGTTACGAAAACCACAAATTCACTCCGGAACAACGCTTGAACCGGCTGCTGCAGATCGTCGGCAACCCGACCAACAGCGGGCAAGTGCCGCTGCATCTGAACCAGGACGTGAATCTATACGTCTCCGAACTGACCGATCTGAATGCCACGGTATCGTTTTCACTGCAGGCGGGCCGCCAGGCCTACATCAACAATATCGAAGGGGCGGTCGACATCGCAGGGCTGGCCACCTTGCATGAGCGCGATGCGCTGAAGATCGTCGGTCCGGCCGAACTCAGCTTTTCGCTGGCCGACGAACGGGGCCATTTTATCCTGATCGAGATGCCGAGTGCGGCAGCGGCTTACTGATTTTTCAACCATTTTTTTACTGGCAGTGTTCCATGCGATCAAGCGGTGGGCGATCCGCTTCCTGCCGCTCCGTCGTTCCCCCCATCACCTCCGTCGTTCCCGCAAAGGAGGCTGGCGCGAAACGTCAAACGAGCTTCGACGAAGACCAAAAAACCCGTCGTTTTCGCCAATGGCGGAAACGACGATGTTGAAGGTGCTCATGAGGCTCTGTCACCCCTTTCGCGACAGCCTCGAAGGCGGGAACCCATACTGCGCCGGCCAGGACGCCAAGGCCGGCTCTTCCATGTGGGAGCGCGGTGAAATGAAAGACGCCGTCCAGGTGTATTATTGCCTGCGTAACGACAGCAACCGGACCGCCGAATGAACAAACTACCCCACGGAGGCCTGGCCCTGGCCGGCCTCGACGAACAAATCTTGCACCCCGGCGTCAAAGGACTGCCCATCACCGGCCCGCTGCGCCAGGGCGCGATCGGCGTGCAGGGCTGGAACGTGCTGCGCGGCGACACCAGTTTTCCAGTCGCGCTGCTCAAGTCCTCGGCGCTGCGCCATAACCTGGACGCGATGCGCCAGTTCTGCGAGCGCTTCGGCGTCAGCCTCGCGCCGCACGGCAAGACCACCATGAGCCCGCAGTTGTTCGGCGCCCAGCTCGCCAACGGCGCATGGGGCATGACCCTGGCCAGCGCCACCCAGGTGCAGGTGGCGCACCGCTTCGGCGTGCGGCGCGTGATGCTGGCCAACCAGCTGGTCGCCGCTGCCGACATCAACAGCATGCTGCAGCTGATGCAGGACGACCCCGATTTCGAATTTTTCGCGCTGGTCGATTCGCGCGCGGGCGTGGAACGCCTGTCGCAGGCGGCCACCGCGCGCGGCCTGAAGCGTCCCCTGCCGTTACTGGTCGAGCTGGGCCTGCCCGGCAAGCGCGCCGGCTGCCGCAGCTTCGAGGAAGCGATGACGCTGGCGCGCGCGCTGGCACAGGCGCCCGGCCTGCAGCTGGCCGGCATCGAAGGCTACGAAGGTCTGCTGGTGTCGAACCAGCGCGCGGCCGATGTGCAGGCGGTGGCCCATTTCATCGGGCAGCTGGTGGCGCTGGTGCGCGAGGCCGACGCCGAAGCGCTGTTCGGCGGCTCCCAGATCCTGCTGTCGGCCGGCGGGTCTGCCTATTTCGACCTGGTCGCCCGCGGTTTCTCGGGCGTGGCTGGCTTGTCGCTGCCGGTGCGTCCGGTACTGCGCAGCGGCTGCTACCTGACCAACGACCACGGCTCCTACCAGCGCCTGATCAACGACCTTGGCGCACGCGAGAGCGCGCTGCCGCAGGGCGGCCTGCAAAGCGCGCTCGAAGTGTGGAGCGTGGTGCAGTCGCGCCCGGAACCGGCGCTGGCCATCCTCTCGATGGGCAAGCGCGACGCATCCTACGACGTTGACCTGCCGCTGCCGCTGTATGCGCACCGGCCCGGTCCGGGCCTTCCGGCCGCGCTGCCCGACGGCTGCAGCATCGTCAAGATGAATGACCAGCACGCCTACCTGGAGCTGCCGCCACAGCACGTCGTGTGCGACACGCTCGCGGTCGGCGACCTGGTCGGCTGCGGCATTTCGCACCCGTGCACCACCTTCGACAAGTGGCCGCTGCTGCTCGCGGTCGACGACGATTACGCGGTGCGCTACGCGGTCAACACCTTCTTCTAGATACGCGGCACGCAAGAAAAGCGAGTACGCTACAATCTCGCTTCACAACCATGAGACCTGCCATGTCCGATCTTCCAAGCGCCCTGTTTCCGCCGATTCAGCCGATCCGGCACGGGATGCTCGAGGTCGACGAACTGCACACGATCTATTGGGAGGAAGTCGGCAACCCCGCGGGCGTGCCGGTGCTGTTCCTGCACGGCGGTCCGGGTGCGGGCCTGTCGCCGCAGCACCGCCGTTTCTTCGACCCGCAGCACTACCGTGTGATCCTGTTCGACCAGCGCGGCGCCGGCAAGTCCACCCCGCTGGGCGAGTGGCGCAACAACACCACCGGCCTGCTGGTGTCCGACATCGAGAAGCTGCGCGTCACGTTCGGCATCGACAAGTGGCTCGTATTCGGCGGTTCGTGGGGTTCGACGCTGGCGCTGGCGTACGGACAGGCCCATCCAGAACGCTGCCTGGGCTTCATCCTGCGCGGGATTTTCCTGTGCACGCGCGCCGAAATCGACTGGTTCCTGCATGGCGTGCAATGGTTCTATCCCGAACTGTACGAGGAATTCGTCGCCCCTATCCCGGTGCCTGAACGGGCCGACCTGCTTGCCGCCTATGCCTCGCGCATGCTGTGCGACGATCCGGCCGTGTACTGGCCCGCAGCGCGCGCCTGGAGCCGCTTCGAGGGCCGCCGTGTGTTCCTGCTGCCGCAGGAAGACGAGCCTGCGTCCGACACGCTCGACCTGGGGGTGGGGCGGCTCGAATCGCACTACATGGCCAATCTCGGCTTCTTCACCGACGACCAGCTGATTCGCAACGTCGGCCGTATCGCGCACCTGCCGGCAGTGATCGTGCAGGGCCGCTACGACGTGATCTGCCCGCCGCTGTCGGCTTACCGCCTGCATCAGGCCTGGCCGGGCGCGCGCCTGCACATGATTCCCGACGCCGGCCACGGCGCGCTGGAGCACGGCATCTCGAAGGCGCTGGTCGGGGCCACCGAGCAGTTCAAGCGCAGCTCCCGCTTCGATTGAGGGCAGCGCGGGCGGCCATGCTGCTACACTAGCGGCTAAAACGCCATAACAACTCCAAAGCGGTACCATGAACATCCAGATCAGCGACATAGGCCACCTGATTCAGCTCGCGATTGCGCCGGTATTCCTGCTGACCGGCGTGTGCACCAACCTGATGGTGCTGATCAACCGGCTGGCCCGCATTATCGACCGTACGCGCCTGCTTGAAGACCGGCTCGAGATCGCCGACAACGAGCACTATAACGACGAACTCGAGGTGCTGTACCAGCGCTCGCACCTGATCAATATCGCGGTCACGCTGAGCACCTCGTGCGGGCTGCTCATTTGCCTGATCATCGCCATGCTGTTCCTGGGCGATGCCACCAACCTCCCACTCGACAAATACATCGCCGCGTTTTTTGTGTTCGGCATGATCGCCCTGATCGGCAGTTTCGTCTACCTGCTGCGGGAAATTCTCATTGCGTCCAGGAGCATGCGCGTGCGCCACTTGCAGCGCGCCGCGCATAGCCGCTAGGCGCCGCCAGTCCCTGAAAGGGGACCCTTACCAGATCGAGTACTCCATGCACGACTACCAACGACCACCCACCCTGCACCGCTACGCGCCACGCGCCGAACTCGAGCTCTCGCTCAAGCTGGGCCAGTTCCGCCTGGTCCCGGCCAATCAATGCCTGACCCTCTCGTTCTCGACTGTGTGGGACAAGGCATTGTTCGAACTGCTGGCGCCGGCCGACAGCTGCCTGATCGTCCATAACACCGAGGAATTCGGCGAACGCCTGCATCGCGCCGTCCAGCGTACCCTGCCAAGTTGGGCCGGGATCGACGGCGCCGTCGAATACGGCGTGCGCGCCGCGCTTGGCGCGGCATTCACCAAGACCAGCGCGGAAGCGCATGAGCAGGAATGGCAGTTCGCATGGCGCGCGATGGCGCCGCAGATGAGCCTTAACCCTGTCACGATCAAGATCGGCAGCATCGAGAGCTTTGCCGAACTGCGCGACCGCGAAAGCTATCCCGCCTAGGACTTGGCGTCCAGGCGTGCCAGCACGGCCGTCATCATGCGCAAGATGTCGGAGCGGATCATGTTCGCGCCGAACATCCCGGGCACGTAGAACTTCGGCACCAGGGTGCCGGTGTAGACGATGCGCGTGCCGCCGCTGTCGGCGACCGGGATGATCTCCCAGCGGCAGCTGTAGACTTGCATGTCGCCCGTGATCAGGCCGATGTCGATGACCGAAGGCGCACGCTCCGTCACTTCCACCACCAGGTAGATGCTGCGGCGCAGGAACAGGAAGCGCGCCTCGCCGAACTGCTCGACGACGATGCTGTTGCCGGTGCGCGAAATGATGCGCGAGCTGCGCATGTCGGGCACGAACTCCGGCATGCGTTCGTAGTCGGTCAGGATCTTCCAGACCGCGGACGGCGCCGCACGCACGGTGCCGCTGGCGACCACGTCGAATTCATTGTGCTCGTCGCGGCTGGTGCGGGTGACGTTCACTTCGGGCTGCGGCAACTGCGCCAGGGCGGGCAGCGCGCAGGAAAGCATGAAGCAAAGGAGGAGTCGGGCAAGCATGGCTCCAGCGTACGGGAAAGCGCCCGGCCTGACAAGCGCGCGGCTTTCAACCGTGCTGGGCGGTTCGAGGCGGCTGCGCCACCGAATATTAGAACCCCTGATCTAAAGAAACAGGCTTTAATGCCGGTATGACTAGTCAAACTTACCCGCACCTGCTCGCGCCGCTCGACCTTGGTTTCACCACGCTGCGCAACCGCGTGATCATGGGCTCGATGCACACCGGCCTCGAAGACCGCTTCTTCAACTATGGGAAGCTGGCCGAATTTTACCGCGAGCGCGCACGCGGCGGGGTAGGGCTGATCGTCACCGGTGGCATATCGCCGAACCGCCAGGGCTGGCTGCTGCCGTTCGGGGGCACCATGAATTTCATCGGCGACGTGTTCAATCACCGGCGCGTCACCAAGGCGGTGCACCAGGAGGGCGGCAAGATCCTGATGCAGATCCTGCACGCCGGACGTTACGGCTACCAGCCGCTGGTGGTGTCTGCGTCGGCGGTGAAGTCGCCGATTTCGCCGTTCAAGCCGCGCGCCCTGACCGAGCGCGGCATCGAAGCGACCATCCGGGCTTACGCGCGCTGCGCCAGGCTTGCCAGGCTGGCCGGCTACGACGGGGTCGAGGTGATGGGCAGCGAAGGCTACCTGCTCAACCAGTTCCTGTGCGCGCGCACCAACGAGCGCCGCGACCGCTGGGGCGGCAGCATCGAGAACCGCATGCGGCTGCCGGTGGAGATCGTCAAGCGCATCCGCAACCGGGTCGGCAGCGATTTCATCGTCATGTACCGCCACTCGCTGCTTGACCTGGTCGACGGCGGCAATACCTGGGACGACGTGGTCAAGGTCGCGCAGGCGCTCGAGCAAGCCGGCGTATCGATCATCAATACCGGATTCGGCTGGCATGAAGCGCGCGTGCCCACGATTGTCACATCGGTGCCGCGCGCAGCTTTTGCCAGCGTGGTGGGACGGCTGCGGCGCGAAGTGAAGATCCCCGTGGTCGCCTCGAACCGCATCAACATGCCGGCCGACGCCGAAGCAATCCTGGCGCGCGGCGACGCCGACATGATTTCGATGGCGCGCCCCTTCCTGGCCGATGCGCAGTTTGTCGAGAAGGCCGCAGCCGGCCGCGCCGATGAAATCAACACCTGCATCGGCTGCAACCAGGCCTGTCTCGACCACACCTTCTCGAACAAGCGCGCCAGTTGCCTGGTCAATCCGCGCGCCTGCCACGAAACGGAACTGGTGTATGCAAAAACGCGCGCGCCGCGCAAGGTTGCGGTGGTGGGTGCGGGACCTGCCGGCCTGTCGGCGGCGACCGTGGCGGCCGAGTGCGGGCATGCGGTCACCCTGTTTGAAGCGAGCGACAGCGTGGGTGGCCAGTTCAAGATCGCCATGCAGATCCCCGGCAAGGAGGAATTTCGCGAAACGATCCGCTACTTCGCGCGCAAGCTCGAACTGACGGGCGTGAAAGTCGAACTGGGGCGGCGCGTCGCGCGCGACGAACTGCTGGCCGGCGGCTACGACGACGTCATTGTCGCCACCGGCATCAAGGTGCGCATGCCGCCGATCGAAGGAATCGACCATCCCAAGGTGCTCTCGTATATCGACGTGCTGCAGAACAAGGCGCCGGTCGGCAAGCGGGTTGCGATCATCGGCGCCGGCGGCATCGGGTTCGACGTCAGCGAATACCTGCTGCACGATCCGTCGTACCCGTTGCCGACGCCGATCGGCGACTGGGCCAGCGAGTGGGGCGTGGACCTGGAGGCGACCACCTGCGGCGGCCTGGTTGCGCCGGCCGACCCCAGGCCGGCGCGCCAGCTGTTCCTCATGCAGCGCAAGAAGTCAAAGCCCGGCGCGAGCCTCGGCAAGACCTCGGGCTGGGTGCACCGGGCGATCCTGAGCCGCAACGGCGTGGTGATGATGGCCGGAGTGCAGTACAACAGGATCGACGACCACGGTCTGCGCATCACGGTAGGGGGCGAAGAACGCCTGATCGCGGTGGACAACGTGGTGGTGTGCGCCGGCCAGGACAGCCTGGCCGATCTGATGCCGGCCGACGGCGCCAGCCAGGGGCCGCGCTTCCACAAGATAGGCGGGGCCGCAGTGGCGGCCGAACTGGACGCCAAGCGCGCCATCAAGGAAGGCGCCGAACTGGCGGCAAGCCTGTAACGCCCCTCGTTGGCGTACCCCTACGCGGCAGCGCCGATCTTGCGCAGCACCACGCAGCCGATCGAATATCCGGCGCCGAACGAGCAAATGACGCCAAGCGCGCCCTCGGGCAAGTCGTCCTGGTGCTTGTGGAACGCGATGATCGATCCGGCCGAGGAGGTGTTGGCATAGGTGTCGAGAATGACGGGCGCTTCTTCCGGCTGCGCTTCGCGCCCCAGCAGCATGCGCGTAATGAGCAGGTTCATGCTCAGGTTCGCCTGGTGCAGCCAGTAGCGCGATACCTGTTCGATCCCGAGCCCGGCATCGGCCACCGTTTGCCTGATCATCTCGGCTGCCATCGGGCATACTTCCTTGAATACCTTGCGGCCCTGCTGGCGGAACAGCTTGTCCGGCTGGCCGATGCCCGCTTCGTCGAAGCGGTTCATGAAGCCGAAGTTGTTACGAATGTTGTTCGAAAATTTGGTCTTCAGTTTTGACTCGAGAATTTCGAACTGATGCCGCCCTTTGGCCGTCTCCGCGCCTTCGATCACCAGCGCCGTGCAGGCATCGCCGAAAATGAAGTGGCTGTCGCGGTCGCGGAAGTTCAGGTGCCCGCTGGTGATCTCGGGATTGAGCACCAGCACCGCGCGCGCCTGGCCGCTGCGCACCGCCGCCAGCGCGGTCTGGATCGCGAACGTGGCCGACGAGCACGCGACGTTCATGTCGAATCCGTAGCCCTCGACGCCAAGCGCCTCCTGCACCTCGACCGCCATCGCGGGGTAGGCGCGCTGCAGGTTGCTGCATGCGACCAGCACCATGTCGATGTCGGCCGCCACGCGCCCGGCCCGGTCGAGCGCCTGGTGCGCCGCCGCCACGCACATCTCGGCCTGCACGGAAATGGATTCGTCGGGACGCTCAGGAATGCTGGCGGTCATGCGTACCGGATCGAGGATGCCGGATTTTTCCATCACATAGCGTGACTTGATGCCGGACGCTTTTTCGATGAAGGCCGCGCTCGAGGGCTCAATCGCCGCCACCTCGCCGGCCGCGATGGCCGCCGCATTATCGGCATTGGATTGTTCGGCGTAGGCGTTGAAGGCGACAACCAGCTCTTCATTCGAGATCGCATTGGGCGGCGTGAAAAGACCGCTCCCGCTGATGACGACTTTTTTCATGTGCAGCCTTTCAAGTGGAGGAACGCCGGGCGCGCCCGGGCCATGCTTCTAACGGTGCGGCGCTTTACCTGCCCGGTGCGCCAGCGTGGCGGAAGCGGTATTGCTGGTCAGTTGCAGCGGCAAGCCCTTGAGATGATTCAAGCCCTGCCTGAGCTGGAAATCGTCGGCGCTGCCGTATTCGAGAGGCTTGCGCTTGCGCTCCATCGCGAGGATGCGCAACTCGTCTTCGGCCTCGTCGCGCCGAACCCTGGCCACTTCCTTGTCGCGGTCGTTCGACAGGTGTTTTTCAAGGTCGGCCTCGCGCGTGCGCAGGCCGTTCAGGCCATCGCCGTCCGCGTTCTCGTCGACCAGGAAGTCGGGCACGATGCCCTTGGCCTGGATCGAGCGTCCGGCCGGCGTGTAGTAGCGCGCGGTGGTCAGCTTGACGGCGGTGTCGTTCACCAGGGGCCGGATGGTCTGCACCGAGCCCTTGCCGAAGGTCTGGCTGCCGATGATGGTGGCGCGTTTGTAATCCTGCAGCGCGCCGGCCACGATTTCCGATGCCGAGGCCGACCCCGTGTTTACCAGCACCACCATCGGCACGCTCTTGACTGCGGCCGGCAATTTGGCCAGCGTGTCGTGGTCTCCTTGCAGGGAATAGAATTCGGGCCGGCCGTAGAAGCTCTGTTTCGAGTCGGGCAACTGGCCGTTGGTCGAGACGATTTCGGAATCCTTCGGAAGGAAGGCCGCCGAAACGCCGATCGCGCCCTGCAGCAGTCCGCCCGGGTCGTTGCGCAGGTCGAGCACCAGCCCTTTCAGGTTCGGGTCCTGCTTGTACAGGGCCACGATCCTGGCCGCCATGTCGTCCAGCGTGGGCTCCTGGAATTGCGAGATGCGCAGCCATGCGTAGCCCGGCTCGACGATCTTTGCCTTGACGCTCTTCTGGATGATTTCTTCACGGGTGATGACGAATGCGAGCGGTTCCGGCTGGTGTTCGCGCAAGATGGTGAGGGTGACCTTGGTGTGCGGTTCGCCGCGCATTTTCTTGATGGCTTCGTCGATATCGAGGCCGCGGATGGCAAACTGGTCGATGCGCGTGATCAGGTCGCCCGGCTTGATGCCGGCGCGGTAGGCCGGCGAGTCTTCGATCGGCGCCACGATCTTGATATAGCCTTCGTCGCTCTGGGCGATCTCGATGCCGAGGCCGACGAATTTTCCTTGCGTGCCTTCACGCAATTCGCGGTACGCTTTTTTGTCGAGATAGGCCGAATGCGGGTCGAGCGAGGCGACCATGCCGGAAATGGCTTCGGTGAGCAGCTTCTTGTCGTCGACCGTTTCGACGTAGTCGGTTTTGATCAGGCCGTACACGTCGGCAAGCTGGCGCAGCTCTGCGAGCGGCATGCCCGGATCGACCGGTTTTTGTGCGAGTGCGGAAAATTGCATGGAGACGGCGATGCCGGCCATGGCACCCAAGCCGAGCAGGCCCGAGTTTTTGAGTTTGGAGCCCATTGATTCAACCCGATCGATACTAAAAAGGTCTCATATTTAAGCGTGAGTGCGCGCCGCTCCAGTATAAACCCGATTCCCGGCCGCTTCTATGCGCAGCTCAAACATTGTGGCGCTATGTCCCTACGCGGGGCGTGCTTTGTAACCACGTGTTTCGGCTACGACAGCGTGGTAAGTATTTGTAAGATCGGCTACACATTTCTGCAACGCGAACTATAGTAAATTTAGTTCTTCCCTATGCCATGCGTTTAGTGGTTCTTGCCCACGGCCCCCCGTGGGCTTTTTTTGGCCCGCGCTCTTTGCAGTCGAACAACTTTGCCTGAAAGTTGCGGTCATTGTGTATCGTAAAGTAAAAAACGGGTCGGGCCCGCTCCCGCCCAGGCGCCAGACGCTAGAATGCCTTGATCGCAAGCATCATGGCTTGCGTACGCCGAAGTAAATTGATCCGCATCGCAACATCACGGCATGTCCCTATGAGCAAACTGATTCCCATCGCCTGCCTGGCGCTGTTAGGCGCGGCCGCCGGCCACGCCGCTGCCGACGAGCAGGAGACGAGCCCACCGAACCCGCCCGAAGCGGCTTCGCTGAAACAGGGAGACGGCAAGCTGCAGCAAGTGACGGTGAGCGGCTTCCGCGCCAACGACACCGAGGCGCGGCGCAATTCGACCGCCTCGAAAATGATCTTCGGACGCGAGGAGCTTGACCGCAACGGCGACAGCAGCGTCGGTGAAATCCTCAAGCGCCTGCCGGGCGTGACCATGGGCGGGCGCCCCGGACGCGGCGGCCAGGTCCGCATGCGCGGCCTTGGCAACGGCTACACCCAGATGCTGGTCAATGGCGAGCGCACGCCGCCCGGTTTTTCGATCGAATCGCTCTCGCCCGACCAGGTCGAGCGCATCGAGGTCATGCGCGGGCCGGTCGCCGAGCACAGCACGCAGGCCATCGCAGGCACCATCAACATCGTGCTGCGCGAGGGCTATCAGCAAAAGGACATCCAGCTCAAGCTCTCCGACAGCGTCGAGCAGGGCCGCCACGAGCCGAACGTGTCGATCACGGTGCCCGGAAAGGCGGGCGGCCTGACCTATCTGCTCAACGGCTCGATATTTTCGAAAGGCCAGCACGACCAAAGCAGCACCCACAACCAGGACCTGACGGCTGCCGGCGTGCTGCAAACCGAGCAGCAGGTAAGCGACCAGAGCGACGGCCGCTCGCGCGGCATCCACCTGTCGCCGCGCCTGTCCTACCGCTTCGACAATGGCGACACACTGACCTTCCAGCCGTTCCTGATGAACCACCGGCGCAGCGGCACCTCGGACAGCCAGCTGACCCAAAGCGTGGGCCTGGCCGCGCCGGCCTATGCGCGCCAGCTTGGCACGTCGAGCTCATCGTCGACCTTCCTGCGCGGCTTCGGCAACTGGCTGCACAGGATGGAAGGCGGCGCCAAGCTCGATGTGAAGTTCGGTTTCGGCGGCGGGCGCAGCGAAAGCGAAACGCTGCGCAACACGTTCGACGCCGCCGGCCTGGCGCAGAGAAGTTTTGTCGACACCGATTCGACGCGCAACAGCAGCGCCAACACGGGCGGTAAATACACCACGCCGATCGGCAAGGGCCACCTGCTGGCCGCAGGCTGGGATGCGGAAGCGGGCCGGCGTACCCAGACCCGGGTGGCGCTGGACGACGGCAGCGCACAGTTCGACGAGTCCGGCGACAACCTGAACGCGAACACGCGCCGCTTTGCCGGCTTCGTGCAGGACGAGTGGGACATCACCCCGCAATGGTCAGCCTATTTTGGCTTGCGCTGGGAAGGCATCCGCACCACCAGCACCAGCGCGGGGAGCGCGGTCAGCAACGCCAGCAGCGTCTGGAGCCCGGTGCTGCATGCGGTATGGCGCATTCCCGGCCGCGAAAAGGACCAGGTCCGCGCCAGCCTGACGCAAAGCTACAAGGCGCCCGCGCTGGGCGACCTGATAGCGGCGCCATCGTTTTCGACCAATAACAGCGCCACCCGTCCTGACCGCACCGGCAACCCCGCCCTCAAGCCCGAACTGGCCAAGGGCATCGATATCGCGTACGAACATTACATCGGCCGTGGCGGGATCCTGAGCGCGAGCGCTTTTGTGCGCGACATCGACAACCTGATGCGGCGCGAAACCACCCTGCGGCAGGGAACGGGCGGCGCGCGCTGGGTCTCCAGTCCGGTCAATATCGGCCACGCCCGCACCGGCGGGATCGAACTCGAAGCGAAGTTCCAGCTGACCGACCTGATGCCGGGCGCGCCGAACCTCGACCTGCGCTCGAACTACAGCCATTTCTGGTCGCGCGTGGACGGCATTCCGGGCCCGGACAACCGGCTTGACCAGCAGGCCAGCCAGACCGCCAACGTGGGACTCGACTACCGCCTGAAAGATCTGCCGCTGACGCTGGGCGGCGCGTATAACTGGACACCCGCGATTGTGGTGCAAACCAGTGTGAACGAAACCGCGAGCAGCGGCGCCAAGCGCCAGCTCGACCTGTACGGACTGTGGAAATTCAGCGCCAACACGCAGTTGCGCGTGGCCGCCAACAACCTGCTCGGCGACGATTACGAGTCGGGCCGGGTCGTCACCGCCAACGCACTTTCGCTCATGGCCGCCAGCGCTGCGCGAACCTACACGACATGGAGCGTCAAGCTCGAGATGAAGCTGTAAGGCCGATATGCTACATTTTATCCCCGGCCACGAGCCGCCCATCCATCCCTGCCCCATAAGGACATTGCCGTGAAACGATATCTTCTGAGTACCCTGACCCTGAGTCTGATGGCCGCCTTTGCCCACGCTGCGGATACTCCCAAATCCGGCGCGCCCATCTCGGGCATCGACGTGCAGTACATCGATCCGAGCGTGCGTGCACAGGACGATTTCTTCGTGCACCTGAATGGAAAATGGCTCAAGACGACCGAGATCCCGGCCGACAAATCGAGCTGGGGCTCGTTTGCCAAGCTGCGCGACGACACCCAGCCGCAGTTGCTCGGACTGATCGAGGCGGCGCAGAAGGACAGCCACAAGAAGGCCGGCAGCGACACCCAGAAGATCGGTGACCTGTACGCCAGTTTCATGGATGAAAAGAAGCTCGAGACGCTCGGCTACAAGCCGCTGACGGGCGAACTGCAACGCATCCGCACGATGCGCGACAAGAAGGCGATTCCCGCCATGATCGCGCACCTGCGCCAGATCGGGGTGCAGGTCCCGTACTCGATCTTCATCGGGCAGGACGCGCGCGCCTCGACCAAATACGCCGCCTATATCAGCCAGGGCGGCCTTGGCCTGCCCGACCGCGACTACTACCTGAAGAAGGATGACGCCAAGCTGGCCGCGGTGCGCGCCAAATACCAGCTGCACGTCGAAAAGACCCTGGGGATGGCGGGCGACAAGAACGCCGCCAATGCCGCCAAGGCGATCCTCGAGCTGGAGACCGCGCTGGCCGAAGTGCAGTGGACCAAGGTCGACAACCGCGACCCGGTCAAGCGCTACAACAAGGTCGAGATCGCAAAACTCGACAGCCTGACCCCGGGCTATGACTGGAAGGGGGCGCTGGCCGCGGCCGGCATCGCCAACAAGACCGACTACGTGATTGTCAACCAGCCAAGCTACCTGACCGGTTTCAACCAGCTGCTCGAAAAGACCGACCTCGCGACCTGGAAATCCTACTTCGAATGGCAACTGCTGCGCAGCTATTCCGATTACCTGTCGAAGGATTTCGTGGATGCCGACTTCGCGTTCTACGGCACCGCGATCACCGGCGTGACCGAAATCCGGCCGCGCTGGAAGATCGGCGTGTCGACGGTCGAGGGCGCGCTCGGCGAAGCGGTCGGCAAGCAATACGTGGAGAAGTACTTCCCGGCCGAGCGCAAGGCCCGCATGCAGGTGCTGGTCAAGAACCTGCTTGACGCCTACAAGCAAAGCATCGACACGCTCGACTGGATGGGACCTGAAACGAAGAAGGAAGCCCAGGCCAAGCTGGCCAAGTTCACCCCCAAGATCGGCTACCCGAACAAGTGGCGCGATTATTCCGCGCTCACCATCAAGCCGGGCGACCTGGTTGGCAACATCATGCGTGCCCGCAGCTTCGCCTACAACCGCAACATCGCCAAGCTGGGCAAGCCGATCGACCGCGAAGAGTGGGGCATGACGCCGCAGACCGTGAACGCCTACTACAACTCCTCGATGAACGAGATCGTGTTCCCGGCCTCGATCCTGCAGCCGCCATTTTTCGACATGCGCGCCGACGACGCGGTCAATTATGGCGCGATCGGCGCCGTGATCGGCCACGAAATCAGCCACGGCTTCGACGACAAGGGCAGCCAGTCCGACGGCGACGGCAACCTGCGCGACTGGTGGACGAAGGAAGACCGCGCCAAGTTCCAGGCCAAGGCCGACATGCTGACCAAACAATATGATGGCTACAGCCCTCTGCCGGGATACAACGTGAACGGCGCGCTGACCCTGGGCGAGAACATCGGCGACAACTCCGGCGTGGCGATCGCCTACAAGGCCTACAAGCTGTCGCTGGGGGGCATGCCGGCCCCGGTGATCGACGGCCTGAGCGGCGACCAGCGCTTCTACATGGGGTTTGGCCAGGTATGGCGTTCGAAGATGCGCGAAGCGCAGCAGATCGTCCAGGTCAAGACCGACCCGCACTCGCCGGGCCAGTTCCGCGCCAACGGCACCATGATGAACCAGCCGGGCTTCTACGAGGCCTTCGGGGTGAAGGAAGGCGACAAGATGTATCTGGCGCCGAAAGACCGCGTCACGATCTGGTGACAGGGCAGGGAGGCTCCGGCCCCCGGTCCTGCAACGTGCTAGAGTAACCGGCTGGGCCAAGAGTCCGGCCGGTTCCATTTAAGTGTTCATAAAACGACGGAGATGAGTCAAGTGAAACGACATTTGCTAAGTGTAGTAACCCTCAGCCTGATTGCAGGCTTTTCCCAGGCATCCGACGCCGCCAAGAGCAACGTCACCCGCAGCAGCGCCAAGCCGGCCAAAGAGATGGCTTCGGGCATAGCGGTCGAATTTGTCGAGCCGGCCGTGCGCGCGCAGGACGACTTCTTCGAGCACCTGAACGGCAAATGGCTCAAGAGCACCGAAATCCCGGCCGACAAGTCGAGCTGGGGTTCGTTCGCCAAACTGCGCGACGACATCCAGCCGCAACTGCTGGCGATCATCGAACAGGCGGCCAAGGGCGGCAACAAGGCGGCCGGTTCCGACGCCCAGCGGATCGGCGACTTCTACGCCAGCTTCATGGACGAAGCGAAGCTCGATCAACTGGGACTGGCGCCGCTGCAGGACGAAATGGCGAAGATCGCCGCCCTCAAGGACAAGGGTGAGCTGCCCGCGCTGATCGCGCGCATGAGCAAGCTCGGGGTGCGCTCGCCGTACGATTTCGGCATCCACCAGGACGCCAAGGACTCAACCAGGTACGTGGCCGACATCTACCAGTCCGGCCTGGGCATGCCCGATCGCGACTACTACCTGAAGGAAGGCGACGTCAAGCTGGCAGACGCGCGCGCCAAGTACCAGGTTCACGTGGAAAAAATGCTGGCGCTGGCCGGCGACAAGGACGCCGCGGCCAACGCCAAGGCCATCCTCGAACTCGAGACCGAACTGGCGAAAGTACAGTGGACCAAGGTCGAGAACCGCAACCCGGTCAAGACCTACAACAAGGTGGAACTGACCAAGATGGCGGAAATGGCGCCGGGCCACGACTGGAAGGCTTTCCTGGATGCGACCGGCATCAGCGCCAAGGCCAGCTACGTGATCGTGAGCCAGCCGAGCTACCTGAAAGGCTTTGCCGACGTGGCCAACAAGCTGCCGCTGGCGAGCTGGAAGGCCTACTTCCAATGGCAGCTGATCAATTCCTACGCAAACTTCCTGTCCAAGGCGTTCGTCGACGAGCATTTCGCGTTCTACGGGACCACCCTAACTGGCGTCACCGAGATGCAGCCACGCTGGAAGCGCGGCGTCAATGCCGTCGAAGGGGCGCTCGGCGAGAGCCTGGGCAAGCTGTATGTCGAACAGCACTTCCCGGCCGAACGCAAGGCGCGCATGGAAGCGCTGGTCAAGAACCTGCTGGCCGCCTACAAGCAAAGCATCAACACGCTCGACTGGATGAGCCCGGCGACCAAGAAGGAAGCGCAAGCCAAGCTGGCCAAGTTCACTCCGAAGATCGGCTATCCGAACCGCTGGAAGGACTACTCGGCGCTGACCGTCACGCGCGACGACCTGGTTGGCAACGTGATGCGTTCGCGCGCAGTTGAATACAACCGCGAACTGAGCAAACTGGGCAAACCGATCGACCGCGAAGAGTGGGGCATGACCCCGCAAACCGTGAACGCATACTACAACCCCGAGCTGAACGAAATCGTGTTCCCGGCCTCGATCCTGCAGCCGCCGTTCTTCGACGCCAAGGCCGACGACGCGGTCAACTACGGCGCCATCGGCGCGGTGATCGGGCACGAGATCAGCCACGGCTTCGACGACCAGGGCGCGCAGTACGACGGCGACGGCAACCTGCGCGACTGGTGGACCAAGTCCGACCACAAGAACTTTGCGGCCAAGACCAAGATGCTGGTAGCGCAGTACAACAGCTACAGCCCGCTGCCAGGCTACAACGTGAACGGTGAACTGACGCTGGGCGAGAACATTGCCGACAACTCCGGCGTGGCGATCGCGTTCAAGGCCTACAAGCTGTCCCTCAAGGGCAAGAAGGCGCCAGTGATCGACGGCCTGACTGGCGACCAGCGCTTCTACATGGGCTTCGGCCAGGTATGGCGCATGAAGATGCGCGAAGCGCAGCAGATCGTGCAGGTCAAGACCGATCCGCACTCGCCGGGACAGTTCCGCGCCAATGGCACCATGAAGAACCAGCCGGGCTTCTACGATGCATTCGGCGTCAAGCCGGGCGACAAGATGTACCTCGCACCGAAAGAGCGCGTCATCATCTGGTAATTGGAAGGCGTGCCCGCAAACAAGGCCACAAAGCATGACAGTGCCGTTCAGTTAAAAGCTGGACGGCATTTTTTTGGGCGGGGGGAATGCGGGCAAGCGCTCGCGCCAACCGAGCCGGTGCGCAAAAAGGGGTTAGAGTTTTTTTGTAAGCGTCGGCTCACCACCGTCTTCCTTTGAGCGCCGCGCGTCCTCATGATTGAATTGGGGCGCAAATTGATTGTGTCCACAAATTTATTTATGGACACAATAATTCAACCAGTCACAACCAAGGCGAAACGTGGCCCGTATCGCCAACACAGCGATGAATTCAAGCGTGCCGCCATGGCGCGCACGCGGGTCAACGGCGCATCAGTATCGCTGATCGCCTGCGAGCTGAAGATCAACACCAATCAGCTGTTCAGTTGGCGCAAGCGCCCGGCCTGCTGGCGCACGTGCTGGTGGCCAAGTTCGCCGACCACCTGCCGCTGTATCGCCAGTCTGTGATCTATGCGCACGAGGGTGTTGACCTCGACCGCGCATTGCTGGCGAGCTGGGTGGGGGCCGCCAGCGCGCTGCTGCGTCCGTTGGTCGACGCGATCCGGAAACATGTGCTCGCGGACCAAGCTGCACGCCGACGACACGCCGGTACCGGTGCTCGCACCCGGCAATGGAAAGACCAAAACCGGGCGGTTATGGACCTATGTGCGCGACAACCGGCCGGCTGGCGACACGGCACCACCGGCGGTGTGGTTCGCCTACTCGCGGGACCGCAAAGGCATCCATCCGCAGACACACCTGGCCTCGTTCAAGGGCGTCCTACAGGCGGATGCGTATGCAGGGTTCAACCTCCTCTACGAAGGTGGCGCGATCGAGGAAGCGGCCTGTTGGGCGCACGCGCGCCGCAAATTCCACGACCTGCACGCGGCCCGGCCATCACCACTGACCACCAGGGCGCTGCGACGCATAGCCGAACTGTATGTGATCGAGGCCGAGATCCGGGGTAAACCGCCCGACGAACGCAAAGCCGTTCGACAGGAACGATCACGGCCGCTGCTCGACGATCTCGGGCGGTGGTTGCGCACCGCGCTCGAAAAGCTCTCGCGCAAATCGGACACGGCGTCGGCGATTCAATATGCCCTGAACCTGTGGCCGGCGCTGCTGCATTACTGCGATGACGGCGCCATCGAGATCGACAACTGAGCGGCCGAACGGGCGCTGCACGGCATCGCCATCGGCCGCCGCAACTGCCTGTTCGCCGGCGCCGATAGCGGCGGCGAGAGGGCCGCTGCGATTTACTCGCTGATCGGTACCACCAAGCTGAACGGGGTCGAACCCGAAGCCTGGTTGCGCCATGCGCTGGCGCAGATCGCCGGTCACCCCGCCAGCCGGGTTGACAAGTTCCTGCCGTGGAACTTCCTCCAGCAGATCAACCCTGCCTGAACAAACACGCCGCTTCCCGGCGGTGTGAAGCTATCATCGGTCAAACTGATATCCGTTCAAGACGGTAGTGGACGGACGCTTACACTGGATCTAGCAACAAACTGGGTCGTATCGCAAATACCAATTACCGTTTTCGTCCCAACATTGACGTCTACACGGAGCGCTTGGACTGCAGCCGTAGCAGCCCGCCATCGGATGAATAGCTGACGAAGAATGAAAATCTCTGCCGGTCACCTTGCCTCTATGGCACGTTTCGCCGGCTGCAGGGTTGTAGCATTGACAACCACACTGGCGATAGCCAAATTGGCAAACCTGACCGTTAGCGCAGGTTTCACCTGCTGCCGGGTTATAACAAGATTCCCCACATCTGCCAATGCACGCTTGGTATCCGAAACGACAAACAATTGCCGGATGAGAAGGGCCCCGCTGGCTCATCTGCTGCTGTTCAAGTAGCGTGAAGTTAGCTTGAGCGGGAGCCGACCGCGCTTTCAATAGTTCAAGAATATCCGTTACAGGAATTACGGCACCTTCCTTGAAAGTAACGTCAACAATTGCCAAGCTCTTGCCGCAGCACGCGTGCATTTCGCCAGTCGGCACGACACTCTCGATAATTGCCTTCGGGACCTTTAGGGCGCCCGCACATAAGCAGCCGATATCTGGAGCATGTGGCATCAGCTTTACGACGAGCGGGTCATCTGTAGACTCAACCGTCGCTCGCAACTGCTCTTGTTGCTGTCGCTGCTGAGAAAGCAATTCATCTACCGAAAGAGCTTTTTCCCGTTCAGCCATGTTGGTTCTCCTTATGTTTTAACGAAGGATGCTCACAACCCGCGCAACCCGATATGGTTACACGCAATTGATACTTCACTATGTCTTGACAACTTGTATGCGAAGTGTGCAACAGTTGAGATGCTGTCTTCCCACAGCTTTTAGTCGCGGACGCTCTTCAGGACCCTAACTCATCTGACAATCCCCGTTACATGAAGTTCGATATTGCAAAAGCCGCTCGTGGGGTTAAACGGTCGCCTTCGGTCAAGACGGTCCGAGGCAGACGCTCCCGAAGCGCGCCCTCCTTGTGCGCATGCCTGCCCCGACTGCAACAGCAAAGTTGGCAAATAGGCCCGGCCGGAAGAGGCGTTGTTATGGTGTCGCCGTGGAGGCGCGATCCGCTCGCGGTTGCGCTTGTCGACAACTCCCGTGTCGTCGGTGTTGGGGGTCTCGTAGTCCGGCTGCACGCCGCGTAATCGATTATTTGAGTGGCGGCGAGCGTGCAGCGCCCACGTATGAGTTGATCGATATGGCCAAGCTCAACGGTGTCGACCCCGAGGCTTGGCATCACGCGCCTTCCCATATCGCCGAGCACCCTTGAATCAGCGGGGACTTCCTACCCTGAAACCGTGCAGACCAGCTGGCTCACTCTTAAACCCCGCTTTCCAGCGGTGGTGGAAAGATCATCGCATTTTTGGATCAGCGCAAGACGGTGCTGAGGGGACGCTTACGTTTTTTTTCGCGAGGGGTATCGCGAAAATTACACTGACCCCGTTTAGCGCACCGGCGAGCCGGAGCAGCAAAAAAAAAATGCCGTTCAGCTCTTAACTGAACGGCATTTCGAAAAAGCGTGGCTCCTCGCGGAGCGGCTTATTTTGCAGCAGCGGCCATGTAATCCACGGCGGCCTTGACGTCCTCATCGGAAGCGGTTGCGCCGCCTTTTGGAGGCATCATGCCTGCCTTGCCCATGAAGCCCTTGATAGCGTGCTCGTACAGGACTGGAGCGCCCTGCTTGATGCGCGGAGCCCAGGCAGCCTTGTCACCGAACTTCGGCGCGCCAGCGATGCCGGCGCCGTGGCAAACCGCGCAGGTGGCGGTGTACAGGTTCTTGCCTGCGTCACCAGCCGGCTTCGCTGCCGCGGCCGGTGCAGCGGCCACCGCCGCAGCTGCCGCCTCCGGAACCGCTGCTGGCGCGGCCGGTGCAGCTGCTGCTGGCGCGGCTGCTGCCGTCACCGCCGCTGGAGCTGCCGGCTCCTTGAACTTGGCGCCGCCCTGGTTAGCCATGTAGACGACAGCGCGTGCCACTTCGACGTTATCCAGGTCCGGATTGCCGCCCTTGGCCGGCATTGCGCGGATACCTTCGATAGCGTGCTTGAGCAAGGTGTCATACCCTTGAGCGATACGTGGACCCCAGGCGCCGGCGTCGCCGAGCTTCGGAGCGCCAGCCGCGCCGGTGGCGTGGCATGCTGCGCAATTCGCGGTGAAGACGGCGTCGCCGGCTGCCAGTACTTTCGGTGCGCTCGCGTCCTTGAGCGTGTAGCCAACGTCCGCGACAGGGCGCACGCGTGCGTCGATCGCTTCCGCGCTCTGGCTCTCGGTGCCGGCGCCGGTCAGTTTGCTGGTCGTTACGTACGACACCAGCAAGATGATGCCGATAACGACAACGAGGAAGAAGCCAGCCACGGCAGCGATGAGCTGCTTTGGTGTGCGGATGGGGGAGTGGTGTTCTTGGTGTGCGTCGCTCATGATGTCCTTAATACAATTTTCAAAGCTGCCCGGCTTGTCGCATTAGCATGAAGCAATGCAAACACTCGCCAAACCGGCGATTATAGACCCAAACCCCCTGTTTTGGAACGAAAATTGCCTATGACGCGACAGTTCCCATGGACGGGGGGGCGGAAAAACTGTATCCTTCGCATCTCTTCAGACATTCCCAGCGCGGCTGTAGCTCAGTGGATAGAGTATTGGCCTCCGAAGCCAAGGGTCGTGGGTTCGATC